>Ga0194129_10005542_pt1 | contig 16046 bp, 17 predicted proteins | sample TA2KigCa35mmetaG_FD_150862 | JGI IMG/M metagenome (GOLD analysis project Ga0194129, IMG submission 150862) | Freshwater microbial communities from Lake Tanganyika, Tanzania - TA2015038 Kigoma Deep Cast 35m | ecosystem: Environmental > Aquatic > Freshwater > Lake | place: Tanzania: Lake... | reverse complement strand
CACCAGCATGTAATTGAGATAAATTAGTTGCTAGTGGGTTAGTTGGTGGGTTTGTACCATCATATTCTGAATATGCTGATCCTTGTTGTTGAAGTTTATTTAAAAGTCCCATAATTATTTTGTTTATAAATATTAAATATTATTGCATTTTGAAACTATTCTTAGCAGATTCAACTCCTTGAGTATTTGGTTGAGCACCTGTTGTTGCTTCAATTACTTTTTTACCATCAATTGCTACATTTACAGGACGTGCTGCTAAAGCCATTATAGCACCTTTTAATTCAGCTATATCTTTAGATGAAGTTCCACCTCCTACTTGAACTGCACCTTTAGGGGCAGATACCATATCGTTTGCTTTAAATAAATCTGTGCCAGCTACAATAGTATCTTTATTATTAAATGAAATTGCACCTTCAGGACCATACAATACTCTATCACCATAACCACTACCTCCTGATGATGGGGAAATAATTCCATCATTCATTTGACTCATAAGATATCCAATACCTGCACCTACTGCAGCGGTGGCTAATGCAGCTCCTACAAATGGAATTGGACCCAAAGATTTCCATGCTCCCGATATAATAGACATTATGGCACCTTGTTTTTCAGCAGCAGCTAATGCTTTAGCAGTTTTAATAGCAGTACTTACTCCCGAAGCAAAATCCCAAATACCTTTAATCATTTTAGCTGCCATAATTCCTCCAATTATAACTAAAATAGTTTTCATTCCCCCTAATTTATCAATAATATCTTTTATTTTATTCCACATATCATTGAAATTTTTGTTGATAGTAATCAAGGCAGGAATAAGAGTTTTATTCATTGAGTCAGCCATCTGAAGTTGGGCTGCTCCTAAATTTTCTTGTATATTCTGTTGTTCAAATTGTTTAGCTAATTCTTCATCTTTTAATGCAACCATGGCTTCTTCAGCAGTCATAGTTTCACGGAGCTTATCATATTTTGCTTTTGCATCTTCTACAGATGCCGCACCTATAGCTTTTAAAGATTCTTGTTCTTGAAGTGAAGCAGCTAATTCTTCACGAGTCATTCCAACAGATTTTGCAATTGCATCTTGTTGGATTCTATTCATATTAGCAAAGTCAGCGGCACTACCGACATTTTTAGCAATTTCTTCTGCTACTGTTGCTATATCATTGTTCAAAGCAGCTTCACGTGCTTTTTCTAAATTTAAATTTTTACCAGTTAATAATTCTGCACTTAATTCCGCTTCAATTGATTCTTCAAAATTAAGAATACTACCTGCTATATCATCAACTTTATCTAAACTAGTACCTAATGCCTTTGCTTTAGCATATGCATCACCCAATCCTTTTGCCGAGCCATGAAACGACATTTTAATAGCTGCTGATGTTTTGGAGATTTCTTTTAATGCGGTTTTTTCATTAAGAATTAAACCTTTTTGAATACCTGAAAGTTTTGTTTGGGCCATTAATTCTCCGGAGAAATCTTCAGCACTCTGTCCAGTTGCTAATGTTAGTTTAGCTATATTATTAGCTTCTTCTGCTGTTAAACCAGCATAGTGAGACATTTTAGATAAAAATGTTACATCTTTTTGGAATGATTCGGACATTTGTTCGAATGCAACATTTGAACCTAAAGATTCGTTAATAGATAAAACACTTTCTTGTAAATGTTTTGAATTTACTAAAGTATCTCCAGTTGCTTGAGCAAATTTAGTCATTTCCATACGAGATCTACCAGCAGCCTCATATGTCATGTTCATACTTTTTGCAGCATCTCCTAACTCTTTATCAAGTTCTGTAACGCTTCCAACAACAAATCCAATAATTTTATTTATAACAGCAAATGGTTGGAGGAATTCATCTAAGGGGGTGTTTAATTTATCTAATTTTCCCCCTATTTTATCTAATATTTCAAATCCTTTAGCAGCTTGAACTGCTTTTTTTAAATCTTTTTCTAAATTCCCTATATCACCATCCATATCTTCTAATATGTCTTGAGATTGGGCGAATACAGCTTGTTGGTCTTGAAGGGTATTTGTAAATTCTATGCTTTTATTTAGTAATTTATCAATTTGAGCTTGGCGTTCTTTATTAAACCCTTTTTCTTTTTGAAGTTTTTCTAAATGTTCTTTTTGATTCTTTGCTTTGTCTCTTTCAGTTTTTGTACTGTTTATTTGAGCAGAAAGAGATTCTTGAGATAATCTAAGATTTTCTTTTTCTTTTTGAAGTTTTTCAGAAAGATTTTTTAGTTGATCTGTAGATAATCGTTTAGTTTGATCTTGGTGACTATTGAATTCAGAGGCTAATGTTACTAAACTAGATAAAGAATCTTTAGAGGATGCAAAACCATCTTTAATCCTTTTATTGCGATCCTCCATTTCTTTTAGGGCAGCATTTACCTCCCCTAAAATTCCCTTAAGTTCCTGAGCTTCTTTATTTTTGTCAGCCATATCTTTAAATTATTCTGTAATAAATATTAAAAATGCAAGCTTTTATTGATATTTAACAGGTGCTTTACCTTTTGAAGGAGCACCCATATCAAATGTTTGAGTTTCAGATGTGTTTTTTCCCGAACGAGATCGTTTTGAAGCTTTTTCATGGGCTGATTTTTCTTCATCATAAAATTGTTTCATTTCATCAAAAATAAAACGACGAAGATACACTGGCATATTATAGACAATAGGCCAGCTGTATCCTCCTTTTCCAAAAAAGCAAATTTGATGTATCTGTTTATAGATGGCTACTTTAGCCTTATTAGCTTGATCAATCGACGTCAGGCCAAAAAAACTTAATCCCAATTGGAATACTGACTCTATCCGAATCTCCGGAGGGAAAAAAAGTTAGATCTACATCTGGTTGGAATTTTTTGATATGAGTTCTTAATGATTTAGCATCTCGAGCTAGTAAGTGTTTATCAACAAACTCTCGGATTACTCTAGACTCTCGATTTCCATCTACTGATGTGATCATATATTTTAAACGAGTAGATAATTCAGGTGAATTTTCTTTGTTAATCTTTTTAAGACCATCTAATTCACGAGTAATATTATTTTCGTCTTTATGTTGAAGTAATTTGAAAGTAATTTCTGTTTTAGAAAAAGGAAATGTATAAGCAAATTCATTTACTCCTTTTGTAAACAAAGATTCATCTAATGGTTTACTATCTAACTGAGATAAATCAATTGTATAACTTTCACCTTCATATTCAAATGAATATTCTGGGCCGTATCCTAAAATACGAGAAGCAATCATGATTGCATTTTTATCTCCAACAATTAAATCATCATAATTAATTGGGGTTACAATTAATGCTTTTAATAATTTATCAATTGCAGTACCGTTTTTAATGTAGTTTGCATTAAGTAAGATATCCTCTTCTTTTGCAGTCATGTATTTCATTTCAACATAACCTTGAGCAAGGGGACTTTCAGGGGGATAAACTAAACCTTTTGAAGGTAATTCGATTTTTTCAGTTGGTACTTTAAATTCTTCCATAATTTTTATTTGTTATAACTTATTGTCTTATATAAATATATTAAAGAGCAGAAATATTATCAGGATTTACATTATATGATAAAACTCCTTCTACTTTTAATATTGCTTTACGTATGTCTTCCATTTTTGAACGATCAAAACCACTAGTTGCGATCCAAGGATGCCCATCAACTTTAACAGTTAAAATAGATTGGAATTTTTCTGTATTTTGTTCATTATAATCCATAGGTTCTTTTACAGATGCTATTGTCACACCTGGAATAGAGCGAATATCAGAGAATATTTCTTTTTGAGGGCGTTTTTTAATGTTAGTAATAAGCATACCTACCATTTTAAACTTGTCTTGGTATTCCTCATTTAGCTTTTTACTAAGCTCCTCTTTAACTAACGTACGTAAACTATCTAGTTTCATATGGTTATAAATATTGGCCTATCGAATAAGATTAACATTTCCACTTACAACTTGATCATTATCTGTTTCTTTAAATCCAAATTGGATTTTATATGTGTATAATCCTACAGGACAAGGTGTATTATTGTATGTTCCGTCCCAATATTCTGTACAATTATACGACTCATAAATTAATTCTCCCCATCTATTGTAAATTTCTAAATGAAAATCATATGGGTCAAATCCATTTGTAAATACAGGTTGAAATACATTATTATGTTCGTTTCCATCTGGGGTAAAAGTATTTGGAATATAAAATAACAATTCAGGGCAACGTGCGATAGTAACTACTGTTTGTTGTATAGGAGAAACACATCCATTTGAATAATGTGCTACTGAAATAGGAAACATTCCTGGGGTTTCAAATGAAATAGTTAAATTATCTTGTTGATAAATTGTTCCAATAAATGCCCATTCATTATATCCTGATAAATTTGACAGGGCACTAAATGTTAATGTTATTGAATCGCCTTCACATAATTCATAGAATGGATTATATGGAGTAATTGAATCAAGAGTTGGTTGTGGATTAACAATTACTGTAGTTGTAGTATCAAAAATACATCCACTTTGAGTATAAGTATAAGTAAGTATATTTGTTCCTACCGCAAGTGGAGGTGTAAAATTATTACCTACAATACCATTACCACTAAATATTCCTCCAGCAGGAACCGCGTTTAAAGTAACAAATTCGTCGTACGAACAGAATGGTCCTATGGGATCAATTACAGGAACTATATTAAATATTGTTACATCAAATGATACTGTTGGCCCAATACATCCATTTGCTTCAGGTGTTACTTGAATAGCACCAGGGATAAATCCTGCAGGGAATAAACTAAAATCTACTGTAATTTGATTTGTTCCTTGTCCTGAGGTTAGGGTTCCAACTGTACTCCATAAATAATTGTAAGTTGGATTTAAAGGAACATCATATATTTCATTTGAACTTAAATAACATATTGTATCTGATCCATTAATAGGTCCTGTTGATGGGATTGGGGGACCAGGTACAACTAATATTGTATCAGGCCCAATAGCAGTACCATTTCCATTACAAACATTCCAACCAGCATTACATGTTGGGTAACTTAAATGACAAGTATATTGAGTAGGTCCGTTTGGTGTAACTGTAATTGAATTTCCTGTTCCAATTGGAGCAGGGTTACCTACTTGATACCATACTAAAATAGGATTAACTACTGGTCCACTAGGAGTCCAACGCCAAGCATCATTTGTTGCTGTCCAAGCAGTTGAATTACGGCCAGGGACTGTAATACCTATTGTTCCTGCAGTATTGTGGATACCTTCAGTAGCTGTTCCTCCTTGCCATTGCAAACAAGCTGGTTTGTTTTGGATATAATTTTCAATATAATTTGTAGATTCGTAAATTACAATATGAAATGTTCCTTGGTTGCCTGTACAACTAAACATAGGCATGTTTGTCCAAGATACAGTTAATTTTCGACAAGGGGCAACTCCTGTAGTTTGGTATCTAATTTGACCTCCAATTCCAGGATGCCAATCTTGCCAAGGACCCATAATACAATTTTTAGGTACTAAAAAATTACCTGTAGGAATTGTTTGTGTTGTAAATGTGGTTGGTTGACCAGGAGAAAATGAAATCCATCCATTTGAACCTACCCAAAATTGAGTATACGTTTGTCCAAAGAAACAAAATGAAAATCCAATATTAAATGGCCCTTGTTGAGAATCATCTGTCATAAACAGTTGGGTACCTGTATTTAATAAAGGAACATACGGTATGCTTCCTACAGTATAATTTGTTGTTTGATTGGGGTTAGTACCTACACCACATTGACTTAAATCTGCGGTTAAAGTAATTGACCCTACACCACAAGGCAATATTTGATCAGGTCCTAAAGAAGGACAATATTGACCATATCCTATATTAGCTAATAGTAAAAATAATAATAGTTTTTTCATAAGTCTAATATATTGAAAAAAAATAAAAGCCCCAAATTTCTTTGGAGCTTTCATTGTATTTGTTGTTTAATCTAATATTAGAAATTCAATACACAGTAATCTGGTTGTACTTCAACTGAGATGTTTACTGGGGTTCCATCATCATCATAGCTATAGTCACCAAAGTTAACACTTGTAATAATGGCTCCTTTAATAACCCATTCAGAAACGATATCACCTACAGGTCCGATTACGTTAAACGTAATGTCTTTCTTGTAGAAATCAGAGTAACCATCTCTACCTGTTACTGATTCGTGTCCTAAACGTACCCATTCCATTACTGCTTGAGCACCACTTGGAGTAATTGCTTCATATAATGTAAATGAAATTGTACCCCAAACTGTTTTTCCTTTTACATATCGTTGGATGTTGATATGGTTAAGAGCAACTGCTGTTTGAGTTAAGTTAACTGCACTTACACCTTTAACTAAATAGGCAGGAACACCATCGATTGTAGCTACAAAGCGGTTACTTTGTTTTGGCTCAAACGGGGTAAAAAATATTTGATTTTGATCTAAAATTGCCATTTTATATTATTTAATTCTTTATTATAAATATCTAATTTTTTAATTTTTACCCTGGGAATTCAGCTCCTGTAGGCATCAAGATGAAATCTAATGAAATAAATTCAGCTGTGCGTGTTGGTTGGATATAAATTTGACCTATTAATTGGTTTTGATCAATTACTGCTGGACCATTGTTTGTATCATCTATTACTACTTTAAATGCATATAAACCTTGTTTTTGTTGAATTGATTCCAAATATGGAGTAACTCTTGAAGTAAATGCTATTCTTGTAGTGATTGTATTTTGTTCAAATACGATTGTATCTGCAATTTGACGAATATATGATTTTAATTCAATCATTAAACGACGTACATTTACACGATCTAAAGCAGATTGAGCTTTTTGTAATGTTTTCTGACCATATACTACAACACCTTGTTGGGGTAGTGTTGCAATTGGATTAATATTATTGCTATATAATGTATCACGATTACCTTGTGTTAGTTTCAATTCAGCTTGTAAAACTGTGTTTAACCCACCGCGGTTAATGCCTGCAGGTGCAAACCATGGAGCAGATACTTTATCATTAAATGCATATACACCTGGGATTACTGTTGAAGCTGGAACCCATACTTGTTTTCCTGTTCCTGGATCGATAATGCGTACCCAAGGCCAGTATGTTGCAGCGTAAGAAGTATCACGAGTTTGAGCTTGTGTTACTACTTCTCCAAGTGAACTACCATATATTCCTAAATCCATTACATACAAACTATCACCTCTAGCAGTTGTATTATTGATAATATTAGTAACTTGTGTAACATGGATATCATTTAATAAACCAGGAGTAAATAGTACATTAAATTGATATGCTTCAGGATTACCTAAAAGTGCAATCATATTATTATAACTAGCACCTGTTAATCCTTGTGTATTAGTTGAAATAGCATCGTATACAGTGATGTTACTATTTACACTTCCAATAGCATTATAAAATGAACCGCCTGCTGAACCACTTCCATTAAGAGGAATTAATGAGGTATAAGCACTTACTGCAATTCCGTTAGAATCAAAATAATTTAGTGTAGGTAAATTAACAGTTTTTACACGAATATATTTTGAATTATTTGGATATTCACCATATAATTCCATTTGATTATTTACAGAATTATAATCTAATACTTGATTACCAATTATTCTAGAAATATAACGTGTTGAATTTGGATCTAATGTTAAATTATTCCAAGCTTCTAACACTACTTTATTATCAGTAATATCATTACCACGTCTAACTAATACATTAAATGTACCTGACCCAGTATTTGCATTTGTAATTTCCCAACGAATATTAGATACTGATCCTGAATTTAAGGCCCCATTAGATCCTAACATGTTAGAACCTGAGTTATTCATAAGGATTCCTTCTGAAATTGTTTCTAGGACAAAAGAAGATGCATTAGTTCCTCCACTATAATAAACTGTAGTTGAACCGGAAACATAATAATACAAATTTCCAGCAATACCTTGAGCTAAAGCAGTTACAGTCATATTAGGAGAAATAAATGATGCACTACTGTTAATAGTTGTATTTGTATAGAAGTTAGTTGGGTTTGAAGGAATAACACCTGAAGATGTAGCATTGTTGAATATATTTTGAACAGATGATCCTGATAATATTACGTTTACTCCATTAAATGAAGCTGTATATGCTTGAGTAACAGCATTCGTTAAATTAAGAACAGCTGATGCTGAAGTAATTCCTATTCCTGAGTTTATATCTTTAGTAATTGCTGAAGTGTAGGAACCACTTGCTACACGAGCAACTAATAATGAAGTTCCTCCATAGTTGAAATAATTAGCTGCGGCAATTGAAGTTAAATAAGAATATGATTGACCACCACTTACAAATGTATCACCAAATAATGTTACAAAATCTGAATAAGTGGTTACAAGGGTTGGTTTTTCAACAGGACCTTTAACTGTTGGGCCTATAATAGCAGCACCAGCTTGAATGGGTTGGCCAGTTAAAAAGGTGTTATCTAATTCACTGATTGCTACTCCAGGAGAAGTTGTAAAATTTGCCATTGTATTTTTTTATTATAAATATCTAAAATTTCCTTAAAATATACTATTAAGCAGGAAATGTTGCACCAGTAGGTAATATGTTGAAATCAAGTACAATAAATTCAGCTGTTCTTGTAGGTTGAAGATAAATTTGACCAATTAATTGGTTTTGATCTATAACACTTGGTGGGTTGTTATTTTCGTTTATTACTACTTTAAATGCAGTTAATCCTTGTTGTTGTTGTACTTGTGATAAATATGGATTAATCAATGATAATAAATTACTTCTAGTTATTGCATTATTTTGTTCAAACACAAATGTATCAGCTACTTGAGAAATATAATTTTTAAGTTCAATTAATAAGCGTCGTACATTTACACGATCTAAAGCACTTGCTTTTTTCTGTAATGTTTTTTGTCCAAATACTGTTATTGCAGATCCATTAGCAGTGGCAACATTTGCAATTGGGTTTACATTATTTTTATAAAGTAAATCTCTATTTCCTTGAGTTAATATACGTTCTGTTTTAATAACAGATGTCATTACTCCACGATTAATACCAGCAGGTGCAAACCAAGGATAAGCAATAGTATCATTTTGAGCATATACTCTTGGAATTAACGTTGTTGTAGGTACCCATACTTGATTAGATGTATTTGGATCTATTGTATATAGCCAAGGCCAATATGCTGCTGCATATGAAGTATCTTTTGTTTGTGCACTAGTAACTACTGGGTTAATGTTGGATCCGTATCCAACTAAGTCAAGAGTAACCATTGAGTCGCCTCTTTCTTGAACAGTAGTAATCATTTGATTTACTACAGTATTATGTAAAGGAAATTGAGATGGATCAGCAATTAAACCAGGAGCAACTAATAAATTATATCTAAATGCATCTTTATTTGCTAATAAAGAAATAGATTCGGTATAATCATTTGCAGTTAAACCTTGAATATTTGTATTTGAAATATTTTCATAATATGCTGCTGCCGTACCTGTAGGGATAATATTTCCTTTAGCGGCACCAAATACTCCACTTTGTGTGATAGGAATTGACCCAGTAAATTCATTTTTTGGATTTCCTATATTATCAAAATAATTTGGAGTAGTTTGATTTACTTGTTTTACACGAATATAAGCAGATTGATTTGCATAACTCCCAGACATTTGAATGTAGTATTCACCATTATCTTCTTGAATAGTTTCAACCTGGTTTCCAATTACTTTTTCAATATAATTAGAAGCATATGGATCTAATGAAAGTGGCCCCCAAGTTTCTAAAATAGACTGTTGAATACTTGAATCATTTCCTTGTCTAATAACAAGAGAAAAAGTTCCATTATTTGTATCTGGGGAAGTAATTTGCCATCTATAATTTTCAGATGAACCACTTAATAAGGTATCATTTGAACCAGTAGGGCCAACACTATTCATAATAATACCTTCAGATAATGTTTCTAATACAAAAACATTAGTATTATAAGGTGAACCGGATGGGTGGGCAGAAGCAGAAATAAATGAAGATGTTGCAGGAGTCCAATCAGTTAAGGTACTACCGCTTACTACACGGGTAATTAATAATGTATTTCCACCTCCCGCAAAATAATTATATGCTGTAACGGAAGTTAAAAAAGTATAGGTGTTACTTCCGCTAAGGAAAGTAGCACCAAACTTATTTAAATAATCACTATATGTAGTTACAATAGTAGGGATTCCTACTTTACCTTTTACGGTTGGTCCAATGATAGCAGCACCTGCTTGTACAGGTTGTTGAGTTACAAATGATTGGTCGTTTTCTATTACTAATACACCAGGTGATACAATTGTTTCTGCCATTGCAAATAAATTATTTTATTATAAATATGGTGTATTTTGATCTAGATTACTCTAATGTAGTAATCTCACCAGTTTCTGGGTCAATATTAACTCGACCATATTTTTCGGATACCGATTGGGTAAATTCTTGTTCTTTAGTAGTTAAATCAGATAAAAATTGTTGGGCTCGTTTGTAGCGATTTTCTACCTGAAGTTTAATGAGTTCGATTTCTCCAAATTCATTAATTAATCGACGAGTACTAATTTGGATTTCTTTTAAAGTTGTTTGTTCTTCTTCTGTTAAAAACTTGGTTTCTGTAACTATTGACATATCTTATAATTTGTTAATAAATATTATACTTTTTCAATAACTTGCGGGATATCAAACATTTCTTCTAAGCTATAATAAGGACATTCATGAGTAATACCTTCAAATGAATAGTCAAACAAATACGAATCAATTAATTTAGTTGTATCTGTTGGTTTATTTGCTATAATATTATCGTGTATAGAATATCCAAAATTAATAGGAGAAGTTCCAATCCAAAATACAGTAGATTTTAAATTTAAAGCAGCAGCAGCATGTTGCAAACAAGAATCAATTAGTATACGTTTATCACTTACTGCTAATAGTGCAAATAAATCCATTGCAGACATAGGTTGATCTAAAATTTCAGCACCTGGGAGTTTTAAAGAGGTTGGTTTACATATTTGGATAATATGATGAGTTTCTTGATGTTTTTGAATAATTTGTAAAGCCATACTATAAGGCAAATCACGTGCCCAAGAATACTCTTGCTGTACATTTAAAGGTCCCCCATTTGTTTGAATCAATAAAATAGGTTTTTCTCGTTGCCATTGTAAAGAATTTCGTTGTTGAACAAAATTAAAATTCAAAACTGGAGTTTGAAACTCATATTTTAAATTCATAAGTTTACACCAATTAGCAATTACATGTTTGTGTTTTAAAATATGATTTGTTTCAAAATATGGTTCGTGTTTAAAAATAAGCGTATCTTTATCTTTGATATAATCATCATAGAAATACTGTGTAGAACCTAATTTATAAACGCGATAAACTGCAGGGAGATTTAAAAACACCTCTGGGTATGATGCTACAATTACTGGTTTTCTATCAGGATATTTTTCAGTTAATGATTTTACTAAAGCAGTAGCGGCTACATTTTTTCCTAAACCACCTTCAACATGCCAAACTATATATTTTTCTTCCATAATTTTTTATTTCCTATTTTAATATATTTGTACCAAATTCGTTCGTGAAAAAAGTAAATGGTTGGTTTTAGTAAAAGCTCCCCTACCCCCAATAATGAAGATAGTTCTAAAGATACACCTAAAGAATAAGCAACAAGTACTGTTGTTAAAGTACCTAAAATACGATAGGAAAATGTTTTTAGTATGTGACGTGTTATTGCCGATTTTTTATCTTCTTTCATAACTTACCTTCTTTGCGCATTTGTTCTCGTACTTTTGTAGCAGATATTTCAGCTACTTTTACGGGAGGGATATGCTCAATAATATCATAACCCACTCCTCTACCAAACTCCACTGAACATACGTCAGGGATGATACTAACTTTAACTCGGCCTTGACCGCATAATTCTTTGTATTCGTTTCCAATGTTTTTAAGTACTTCTTGGGCATCAAATGGGTTTGATTCAGTTGTTTCTACATCTCGGATTGCAATCCAAACATTTTTTCCTTCGTCTAAAGCTTGTTGAAATAGTGCTTTATGTCCATCATGTAAAGGCTGCCAACGCCCAATAAACAAAGCGTATTGGTTTGGTTTAGATTGTAGGGATGATTGTACGTGTACTTTCTTGGTCCAATTTTGCATAACTTTTTATTTTATTTAAACATTCTTCTACTAAGATATTTGTAGTATCTAGATTGAGATAATTTTCTGTTGGTGGTTGATAGTTTTCAACATGAAAATTTTCTCGTCCTCGTATTTCAGTGGTGTGAACATAAAATTCTTTGATTGAGTCTCCAAGTTTTGTTTTAAACTCTTCACGTTGGTCTAAATAAGGAGATACTAAAGATACAACTACATTGCATTCTTTATTGTGTAAAAAATGTGCTAAATGTTGAGCTAATTCAATATTTTTACGGCGACCTGCCTCGCTATAATCTTTATTATCGAATATAGCGCGCAGATCATCTCCGTCAATATGAAAAGTATTGTCTAGTTTTTGCTTTAAAGCAGTTGCTAAAACCGTTTTGCCGTGTCCCGGTTGGCCTGTAAACCAATAAATCATAACTATTTAAATTTTATATTAAGCACAATATGCTTTTGCTGCAGTAATGCAAGTATTAATATCATCTACTTGTTGTTCTGTACATCCTTCTGCAAACCAGTCTTTATTGATCATAAGTTCAAGATGTTGATAATTACGTTCTACGTTATCTTTTTTTTGGTCTATTGCAGGTTCAAGGATTACTCGATTGATTAAGGCAACTGAATCAAAAGCTGCACTAATGTGTTTTTGGACTTGTTCTGGTGTTGGGGTTTTCATTTTTATTTATTTATTTTATTTATAAATATTAAATATAATTAAAAGATTTAAAGTACCAATCATAATGTTGACGTAAACGATTACAATTTTCTTTACCTAAAATTTCTATATAATCATTTTTAACAGGTTTTACTTTAGGTTGAATTGTATGGTCTCCAAAAATACCATGAATAATATCATTTTCCTGAGTTAATTGTTCAACATTGTTAAAATCATGTTGAAAATAAGGTAATCCTAAATACTCGTATATTTTTTCTAATTCAGATTCTGGATCTGAGGTTAAGTCTTCAAAACGAATAAATAAAATATTTTGATGTTGTCCTTGCTGAATTACTTCAGATAACCATTCTAAAGAAGGACCAATAGGAGGAGCAACTGAAAAATGATCAATACGGGAAGTTGTAGTCATATTTTTTAACTCAGCTCCATTTATAATCATAGAATCTTTATCGGGGTTTTTACGATAATTTTTTTCCATTGATGCAAATATAGCTCGCAAATCACGAACCATAACAATTGTTTTTGGTGTTTCACCTTCAAAAAATTCAATAAAGTTTTGATGTCCTAACCATCCTCTACTTTTTTCTATTACATAAGGACGATCAGTTATACCTTCAAAAAAACCATACAAACCAGTTTTACAGAAATTTTTAAATCCTGCTTTCATTGCCTCTTGGTCTTGTGCTTTAAATGCATCACCTGTTGTATAAACGGTTCTTGCATTTAATAAAAATTCAATAACACCAGAAGTTGGTGTTGAATAAATATCCGGATTTTGCATTAAAATATTTTGAATCAAAGTTGATCCTGCTCTTGGGAGAGATGCGTTATAAAATATTTTTTTTACCATAACTATAATATAATAACAAATTTATAAATTTCCAAATGTTTTTTTAAGCTAATAATATTTTTTGAAGAGTTCCATTAATTCTAATTTGCCATGTTTTTGTTGAAGTACAAGTTTCAGTTGTTACTGTACCTAATGGAGTACCCGTACTACCAACAATAAATTGACAGTTACCAGTTGAACAAGCATCTTTACCTAAAATTACTGAGAATGATCCTGTAAATTGTGTATTGTAACCAATACCAATGTTATGACTTCCTGTTGTTGCTGTGTTAAGACAAAATGAGTGTTGACCTATTGCTATGTTATTACTTCCCGAAACATTATAACGTAATGAACTATTACCAAAAGCAATATTATTAGATCCTGTTGTATTACAATATAAAGCAAATCGTCCAATAGCTGTGTTGGAGTTGCCTGTTGTGTTATTTCGTAAAGCACGGAAACCAATTGCTGTATTGGAGTAGCCTGTTGTATTGTATTGTAAAGCTTGTCTTCCAATTGCTGTGTTGTTGTTGCCTGTTGTGTTATTTAGTAAAGCACGGAAACCAATTGCTGTGTTGTCGTTGCCTTTTTCGTTGTAAAGTAAAGCTAGATATCCAATAGCTGTGTTGCAACCGCCTGTTGTATTGTATTGTAAAGCTTGTCTTCCAATTGCTGTGTTGGAGGTACCTGTTGTATTGGATTGTAAAGCTTGTCTTCCAATTGCTGTGTTGTTGTTGCCTGTTGTATTGCAGTATAAAGCACGATATCCAATTGCTGTGTTGTAGTTGCCTGTTGTGTTATTTAGTAAAGCACGGAAACCAATTGCTGTGTTGGAGCCACCTGTTGTATTGCTTCGTAAAACATTTTGTCCAATTGCTGTGTTGTAGTTGCCTGTTGTATTGGATTGTAAAGCTTGTAATCCAATTGCTGTGTTGTTTTGGCCTGTTGTGTTGTATTGTAAAGCACCTAATCCAATTGCTGTGTTGTTTACCCCAGTACTATATGTGTAAGTATATGTGTTTGGATCATATATCTTTTGACCTCTCAAGGCATATATTCCAATTGCAATATTATAATTTGCTTTAAAATATCTTAAAGCTTGATATCCAATTGCTGTGTTGGAGTTGCCTGTTGTATTACTTGCTAAAGCAACTAGTCCAATTGCTGTGTTGTTTTGGCCTGTTGTATTGGATTGTAAAGCTTGTCTTCCAATTGCTGTGTTGTGATTGCCGTATACATTAAAATATAAAGCACCTAATCCAATTGCTGTGTTGTAACCGCCTGTTGTATTGCTTAGTAAAGCACGATATCCAATTGCTGTGTTGGAGTTGCCTGTTGTATTGTATTGTAAAGCTTGTGTTCCAATTGCTGTGTTGGATTCGCCTGTAGCAGAACTACTAAATGCAGTTGTAGCACCAATTGAAACATTTGTAGAAACGTTTCCGTTTCCTAAACTAATAAATAAATCATTAATTGTACCGTTTGAGCCACTAGTCGAAATGGAACCAGTAACACCTAAAGATCCTGTAATTTGAGCTGAGCCTGTAAATGGGAAAGCTGAACCGCCACCACCGGAGGAATTAACAGTTACTGCACCTGTTCCTCCTGCAGGAGAAATAGTTACGTTAGTACCTGCAATTATTTGAGTTACACCTCCATTTAAAGCAAATGAAGAAGTTAACGCATAAGAAGCGGTAGTAGCTGTTAAAGCACTTCCTGAGAGAGAACCTGTAAAACCTGATGTAGCAGTTACAGATGTAAGGGCTGCACTAGAGCCCGATACTATGACTTTTTTCCAATTTGGCATTTATACGTTTATTATGGTTGGTTACACCGAATATGCGGTGCCCACTTCCCTTTTGGGCCTATAATACGGCAATAAATATATTATGATTTTTTTCTAGTAGATACTTTTGTTGCTTCATGTTGGATAATTTGCTGGAGACCTAGGAGTTTTGCTTCTTCTTCAGCTTTTAACATTCGAGTAATTTCTTCTAGTTCTTGTTCTAGTTTAATTTGAATAGAAGCACAAAATTTTGCATCACGTCCTTGAATTGGAATAGTTTCTAGCGCTTGTCTAAGAAAATTTAACTCAGCATGAGAAAAATCAATGGCAAATATATTCATAACTTAATTATTTAGTTTGTTCTATGTATTGATTTTGGAGTTTGATAATTAAATTATACAAAGGTTCAATATCTTCTCCAAGGAAAGTTGTACGTTTAATCATAGAAAGCAAAATTTCTATTTCCTTAGCCGATAATTGGTTAGGGGATAGAGGTTGAATTTTTTTATTTTCATCACTAGTAACGTGACCTGCACTAAAAGACATAACTAGTTTTTTAATTTTATTAAGAATATATAAATATCTCTTCAG
>Ga0194129_10005536_pt1 | contig 16054 bp, 7 predicted proteins | sample TA2KigCa35mmetaG_FD_150862 | JGI IMG/M metagenome (GOLD analysis project Ga0194129, IMG submission 150862) | Freshwater microbial communities from Lake Tanganyika, Tanzania - TA2015038 Kigoma Deep Cast 35m | ecosystem: Environmental > Aquatic > Freshwater > Lake | place: Tanzania: Lake... | reverse complement strand
GCGGGCACAGTTACAACAGCTTGACTTGCGTCAATTCCCTTTGCCAGAGTTCGCTGGCGAAGCTCGGCGAACAGCATTGTTGCGACTTCTTCCACGGCTAGTGACTCGCCCTGATCGTCGGTGGCAACATCTAGTTGCGTAGCGAACATTCTCTTGACTGCGTCAAATCTTCCCGAAGTCCGTTGCTTCGCTTCCCAGCCGAAGCAGAGTCTTTGTGCCTCGTCTCGTGCCATGACTGACGGAAGCACGCGTCCAAATCCGTACGGCTCCCACACTGGAGGTGGTTGATCTATGTCCAAGACTTCAACTCGTGAGCCGTTGTATACGGCAACGACGGAGTTCGTCGTGCCAAAGTCGATTCCGATGGCAGTCACTGCGACCTCTTCTTTCTAATTGTCCCCGGCAACAGTCGTTGTTGTACTGCCACCGTTTAATGGTTGAGGAGTCTGGTCACTTGATAAACATGATCGAGCGGCAAAGATCAAGATTGCGACGACAGCTGCGCCAATCGCTATTGAGAGGAACCGCGACCGACTACGCACTGGATCCTGGGGGTCTGGGCGCCTGTTGGGAGTCGCAACTTGGGACTCGGATGCGACTTCGCTTGACGTCGATGTCTGGATTTCATCTGTTGGCGGTGTCGGACGTGCAGTACGTTTCGCCTTGCCCACCTTTAGAACTGAAATTCTCCCGTCGTCAACATGCTCAACTATTGCGGCCTCAAGGACTTCGACATCTCCATCACTATCACCAACGACGTCAAATGCTTCGAGGTGCTCAGCGGTTTCAAGTCTCTGAATACCTAACTCCCTTAGGTATTCAGCAACGCGAAGACGCACGAGGTCCAAGGTCCCACCTGAACGGATACTCTCATCAAGCGCGATCAAGTGCGCTACATGGACTCGATGCGACTTCGAGGCCTGAATGACTGACTTGCGCAACCCATCAAAGGCTTCAGCGGCCCTGGCTGACCCTGGGTCTCGTACCACGACCGCCGAGTCCAACCGCTGGAGCAATACCTCCATACGATCAAGCTGTTCTCTATCCTGTCGGTTCATAAGCTGTTCCCTTTCATGTGAGACCGCTCACCGCACGCCTGAATTGTGAGACAAACCCCAGCAATTCATCCAAATGCGGATTGAGTTCGTGATCATCGCATCGAAGACGCAGCGGTTGACAGTTTCTAGTAACACCATCACACCAATTGATGACTTCGCGAGAGGCCTGGCTCATGCCGGTCCGATTTGGGAACCACTTCTGGCTCTCTTGAATAATGGCGTTGACGTTCTGCTCGACTTGGATGCCCTGGTTCCATGCGCCGCGATAGAAGAGAAATGCAAGTGCATTTGTTGCACTTTGTACGAAGCCCTTAACCAACTCAATGTGTTCGGGGTTACGATCTTGAAATGCTCCTGCCGCATTAACTCGGGCGTGTGCATCAACAACCCAAACAACAAATTCGTCTTTGGGCATTGCGTTCTCATCCGTGAACACATCCCGCAAATACCAAACCATGAAGGAAAGCAGGGAGATTCGTTCGAGGGTTTTACAGGAGAGCCCGTTATCGATGAGGCCGAATGCAAAGTCAACTGGTTTCTCCGCGACCTCCTCACTCGTGAACAGATCGTTAAGTGATGCAACCATTCCCTCTAGTCGACTTTGCAGCCACGGTCGCGCTGCCAGTTCACCGTTCTTTTCTGCCGCCACCAACGCAAGGGCGTAATCACCAAAACCCTGGCTGGCTGCCGAAATCATTCGGGCTGACACCGACGTTCGATATGGTGATTCGCGAATCACGCCCTTTCGTTGAAACTCCGTCGCATCAGACTCAGCGAGGAACAGACCAATGTCAAAAAACTCTTCCTCACTCAGACCCTCTAGCTTCAAGAGTTCATAGAGGGAGTCGGTGACTGGTCTAGGTAACGGCGGAGCCGTATCACCGGTGAGATCTTTATTGATCTGCGCCCATAAGTCGACGGCCATCCGACTAGCTCCCAGCCTCTCTTTGGCCGTCTCGGCACCAAGAATCAAGTGCGATAGATGCTCAACAGCATCCGCAGGCGATATTGATGTCGCAATGAGAACGAGATTCCCTTGCAGATTCAGATTCCAGCGACCAGTAACTGCTTGCTTAAGTGCATCAAGTGACTTCTGCGGTTCGTTCTGCATCGCGAAAGCTGCCGCCATGAGATTCAGAGCTTCATCCCGTGTGTCTTCAGCGCGGGATAGTCGAAGACAGAGCTGTCCAAGCCCAACGGCCTCAGACCACTTCCATTGATGAAGTGAGTGCAGTGAGGCTTTCAGTAGAAAACTCGCCGTGGATTCTCGTTCGTCTTCCGAAACTTCTGAAACCGGGAAGACTGATGCCGACGTGTCAAGCGCAATCTCACCACCACCCACCTTGCATGAAGTAACTCCCGGAATGACTGCAGGATTTGCAGGTGCTTGATACTGAAGCAAGAGAGACGACTCCGTTCGTCGCTCAGCCGCACTCAAGGCACTCGTGAGGTCTTGAACAGCTATTCCGACAGTGGTATCGGACTTCAATCTTCGCGTCGCCTTAGCAAATGCGGCGCTGACTGATGCCTGATCAGCGTGGCTCACAACTCCGAGGTATAAGTGTGGGGCATTTGACGGACTCAAGACTGACATGATGGTGCTCGATGTACCTACGCAAACTAGTGAGGTAGTTCTGGGACTTGCAAGTAGATCGAATGTATGTCAGTCTTTGTCCAGCCAAGTTGTCAGAAAATGGTGCCCTCGCGGTATCCCACAAGTCTCAATACCCCACCGATTTCTGCTGATCGAGTAAACACGACGTCGCGCAGTAACTCGCGCTGGTCCAATGAGCTTGCGACTTCATCAAGTTTGGACGTTCGTGGTGCAAAACGCACGAATACGGTTCTCTCCAGCGATGAATCGAGTTGCGAAAGACTTTCCGCTTGTATGAACTGAACGATTGGGTCTTTCTCTTTAGCGAGCACAATCCCATTGAGGAGATCGTTGATGGAATCTGCATCACTCCAATACTGGTCAATGAGCTTCTGACGCTCTCGCTCACCTTCGTGCTCGTCAACCAAGTGATTTCTGCTATACACGCCGTACCTAAAGACACTGTGGACATATCGATTAAGTCTTTCTCGGATTTCATCAACGATTCGAGTCCCAACAGCTTCAGCACTAGACCCAAGCAGTGAATAGCCATGCGATTCAATCGGGCGCCGAATTATCCACACAATGTCTTTACTCAGAACTTTCTTGACTTGAGGAAGATTCTTGAATATCCCAATGTGAGCTCCGGCTTGAAACGTCTTTCTTACTGCTGGATTAAACGAATGACTGTCATAGCTCGTCGGTTGTTGGCTGGCACCTTGCACCAACACGTCGCCAAGCGTGTTAGTGACTTCTCGTAGAACAGAGTCGCGTAATAGCTGCAATGGCTCCATCGCTGCACGCCTTGTCTTGCTCAGAATCCAATCATTCAAGGCAACGGAGCGAATGAATGCCTCATGTACATTCACATGATCTTGAATTTCGGAAAGACGAAGTGATCGCCCCCACTTTCTGATCTCTGAATCCGCGTAGAAGAGTAAAAGTGCAGCAACTGCGATAGCAATCACAACAGCTGCGAATATGACCTCCGAGAGGATTCGCAGTTCCTGCCTGGCAGGACCAAAAAACGCAGAGTTCTTGAGAAGATCAGGGCTTTGCTCATCAAAAATGTGATCTAGAACTCCGAGGAGCCCAACGAGCCCCATTAGAGCCAATAGGCCCTGGAACCAGCGCTCTGCTAAGAGAATCGCAAACTTTTTCGCTATGCGCATTCCAAGACCCTTTGGCGCAGCGGCACCCGCACTATCGAGTCGCTCAGTCAACGGTGTAAGCAACGTCGCTTGAAAGTCTTCTCGAATCTTCTCGCTTGAACGCGGCTCGACTTTCTCAATTGTTTGATCGAGCCTTGAAAAGTAAGGAGCAATCGATTGCTCTTCTGAAAGTGCTCTTAGGATCGTTTGAATCACATCTTCGAGTAATGCAGTCCGAGCATCTTTCAATATCTGTCGACGATCATCTTCGCGATACAGGCGAATACCAGCGCCTTCAATGATTGCGGCTTCATCGTCGTTAAAGCCATCAGACGCCTCTACACCTGCAATGAGTGCCCCGACTGTCTGATCAACGAATCGAAGCTGGGTTGACAAGTCACTTACAGCTTGTGACTGCGCAGATGAGAAGCGAGCTACCCGCCGAGTTACGGGGAAACCGCTCTTGAGCCCGAACCAGCGCATCGCATCAGTCGTTGATTTCTTGGTCTTTGAGTACACGTCCGCCAGACCCTCACCCTCGCGCAGAAGATCCTCTTCTGCATACTGTCCACAGAGATGTGGTGGAGCAGCCCACTCCGGGGGTCGCTTCTCAAGAGCCGAGAAACTGTCGCCTCCAGAGATTGTTAGACCCACTTCCTTTAATGCATCAGCGATTGCGTCGGTTGGAAATCGACCAAACCAGGCTTGACGAGTCCCAATAGAGAAAGCCCTATGAGGGATCTCCTTCGTACCTTCAAAAATCGCAGAGAAAACCTCGGGAATCGACAGCGCATCCTCAAGTATCTCTACCGTTCGCGTGCCTTCAAGATCATCAGGCCACACTGCCAAGGCCTCAGGAGTTCCTCGGTCTGAACCGAAGTAGACACCAATGTTGTCTTCAACCACGATGATGCGGACGCGATCACCTGCGTTGATGATGGCATCTGGGACAACCACATTTTCCATTGCACTCGTAGCGGGTTTGCCACCCGTAGTACAGAAGAGAAGAATTCGGAGAGAAAGTGCGCTGTGCAGTAGCCGTTCATATAGAGGTGCGTGGTCGCCGATCATAGAGAGATCTTCGCGAACTAGCACCCTAAAGACATCTACAACGCCCGACTCTGTGTGCTCAACAGAGCGTGAGAGAAGCTGAAGAACCGTCTCATCGCTACCGATGGACGTTCTCGCATCGATTCGAACGACTTCTTCTTCGATGTTGGAAGTCATCCGCTAGCCCAAGTTTTCGAGAGCCGCAGCGCGTCGTTGCTGATCCTCATCAATCATGCGCCGAATCTTTGCGTCGTCCCTCTCAATGATCTCGGCAAGCTCTTTACGCATTACCTCTACTTGCCCAGAACCGACGTATGCGGCTCCGATGCACCAGAAACTCGCATTTAAGGCGTTGAGATACGGCGCGGTAAGGCTCTCAATGATGTCTTTGGTCCAGAACTTGTGGACGGCCTCACGGCGGAGTATCGCCCTCCTGGTGAGACCCGGCGGGTGCACGATAGGGCCGTTTGACCGTTGACGGATTACTGCGCCAACGATGTCTTCGAACAGCGGCGCAGGAGCTTGCGACTTCTCTCCCGTAAGCGTGAGACAAGACGGGATGTACTCACCGAACCACTTGATTGCGTCGGGCAAACCTGGATTGGTCAGCGAGCTGGCAGTCACAATCTTCTCCTCAAAGCCGTTGTACAACGACGCCCAAGGCGACGCACCATCCTGCGACGTCAATGGAATATCGAAGTAGGCGTTGGTGCCCTTCTTTGTAATTCGAATTTCCTCCGGAGACTCCACGGTGCCTCTATGCACAGTGACATGCCCGTCATAGAGGGCAGCCAAGAAGTTTCGCAAGATCACACGACGATTCGGCACGTCTGTAATGTCCTGAAGATTCTCAAAGCTCACTCGTTGTCTAAACATCAGTCGATCCGTTGCGGGATGCTGTTTATTCGGTTTATTTGCTTCCACCCATGTGGCGAGCAGCGAACGAACTTCGTCACTGTCAAGTAGGCCCTGTCCGATTATGTTGATTGTCGCAGTGATGCTTCCGGAATCGCCGGCTGCGGCAAACTGAAACACTTCATTTCGATTCATACCGTCAAAGCGATTCCCAAAGATGATGTGCTTCAAGTACTCCACCACCTTTGCGTCCTCTCTTCCCGGATATGTGACAAGCACTCGCGGCTTGGCGCCTTGGCTCTGAGGGATCACGCCGTCTGGAAGCAAAGATGCCAACTTCTCTTGCAGCTGATCAAGATCTGGCGAGAGAGCACCCGCGGGAGCGTGTGCGAGCTTTGAAAGCGAGTCACCGAGGGGCGTCAATACGTCCTGAAGAACATCCTGAACCGCAGTACGAATTGGTTCAAGCAAGTTCTCGATAAACAGCTCCGGCTCACGTTCGTGCATGTATTTCCGTAATGCGTCAGCCCAAGCATTTCTCTGATCAGCTCTCATGACTCGGGCCACAAGAGTGCCGTCATCTGTTTCGTTGATGTCAAGTCGCTCACGAATCTTGTCTCTTACGCCGTTAATCAAAGTTGTAAGCGTTTGTTGCATGTTCCCCGTCGTTGAAGGCAGATACTCCACCACACCTAATGTCGTTTGGCCGAGCTTCGTAACTTCTTTCTGTTGTTCGCGATCAGCAGCGGCAAACTGGTCATCCATCCATTGACGGATTTGAGCAAATAGACGATCGGCTTCTTCTGCGCTCGACTGCCAGAGGATTCTCCGAGCGTCCCACTCCGACCACCACAAGGCTTCTACGTCCCTGATGTATTGCTCTTCTTGTCCCTTTAGCCATCGGTCTGCTTGCACTCGATCAGGCTTGCCTGGGAAGACTCCGAAACGTTTAGTTGACTTCTTCTTGGCCTTTGCGGGCGCCGTGTCATCAGTGAATCGCTGACCTCGCAAGGCACCAAGTGCTCGCCCTGCGATGTTGAGTGCGTCATGGATGTTCCGATCCTCGTGAGCGTCTAGAACTCGAATTATGCCGTCGATTGATCGGACATCTTGCATCTCAGGAATTGATTGCTTCACGAGAGGTGCGAGATCCCCCAAGGACTGCACTACTTTTCGCTGTACGTTCGTTTGGAACTGTTCGTACTTCTTGGAGTCCGCAAGTGCCCCGGCGGAAACTGCAAAGCGCATGTCAACTCTGTCTGAAAAGAGTTGTGGCTCGACAATCTGACCCTGTCCAGATCCCTTGAGGAAGGAGTTAACGTGCTCCTCAGTGACGCTGCGGCTCGGTCCAGCTTCTCGCTGTGCACGAAGACCGTCAGCCAAGAGTCGCTGACTAATTACCTCAACGAGACGCTCCGACGGCAGTGTGAGTGAAGCGCTGACCGAGGGCATGATGTTCTTGCGGCCGAGCAGAGTGTGGTGCATGTCGCGAATCTCGTTGTCGTTCACAAGCTTGTCGACGAAACCCATCGTCATCTGGTTCACTGTTGCGACCGTGCTCACTTGCGAGACAATTGCCGAAGCAATACTTCGATACACATCTTTACGATCCAGACCACCTCGCCGGTCCACGAGAGTCGCGACCTTCACTGCAGTCTTTCCAAATTGCGTATCCAAGTTGACGGCCTTGTAGCCACCGGCTCCATCGACTGATGACCAGGGATACTTCACAACTCTCATCGCTGCGAGCTCTGGATCAGGATTATTGAAGAGGTCCATCAACCGACTTAGGTCAAGTAGGGCTGTCGCCGCATTTAATTGGGTGTTTCGCTTGTTGACGCCGACGAGCACGCTGTCGAAGAGTGACGGCATGATGATGATCGGCATAATCGTGCATGGCACGTCAGGAAAACGTGTCGTCAATTCGTTGTAAAGCAGGTGAATGACGTCGTAAAAGATTCCGCACCCAGTTCCGCCAGAAAGAGAGAAGCCAAGGTAAACAGCAATGCTGTTGGTATGCACTCCGCTGCCTGCAAAGGCCGTGAGTTGACCCATTGATTGAGCGAGTTCATCTAGCGCTCCTCCGAGATCGTTCCCAATGCTCTGGGCATAACCTTGGCGCTTCAGCGATGCGAAGAGTGCGGTTCGACCAACCGTTGGGTACTGGCCGGCACCACCCGAGAGTGGAGCGACGTTGACGCTGCCGTCGGTTGGAATCCACTCTTGAACGTCAGGAACATTCTGGTTCTTCAAGTATGTTGCCGCCTCCATGAAGGAGTTAAAAGGCGGCAAGATTGTATGAATCGCGGTGGCATTCTTGCCTTGAAGGTGCGTGTGAATCTCATCTAGTGCTTGCTGACTGAAGTCCAAGTAGACGGATTGAATGAACTTCGGTAGTTCATTGCGGCCGAAGCCTGCGAAAGCGCCGCCACGGGCCTGTAGTCGGCGTCCATCGAGGCCACAGACCTCGCGAGTCAATGCCTCGGTGAGTTCACGACCGATATCCAAACCTGAGCCGCCAATGCCGACGTAGAGGAATCGCTGACGAATCATTGCTGTTGTCTCCTTGTGCTATTGGTCATTCTTCTTCGAACTCTTCATCGTCCTCGAGCTCCTCAGGGACCTCAATTCGTATGTACGTGCTACGAATCGGTATTCCGCCCCCAGATTCTCCGGACACGCTGAATGCATGTGATGCTTGTGTGCCCTCTTGCGCCTCTGTACCGTCGCCCCCTCTTGCTGGTTGCACGACCACAAAGTCGCCTTCAGTTCGCGAGCGTATTCGACGCACGATAATGTCGGCTTGGTCTTCCTCGGCCTCAACAAGCCAGCCGTTTCGATCAACGCTGAAGCTCATCTCGCGGAGCCCACTCAAGTCTGCGCGAGTGTTCCAGTTGGCCGCTGGGTTCTGCGCCACATTGCGTTGCCGTAGCTCGGTACCTACCGGGAACCTGCCCTGTTTCGAGCGTCGACGCAGGAACCACCACAACGCTGCAAGAAGTAGGAGGGCCAAGACGATGAGCCACCAGGGCACGCCCCCATCATCCCCGTCGCCATCTCCAACGTCCGCTAAACCTCCGGTGGTCGACGGTGGGCTCAGCGTTGTCGCGGTGACAGGCGCCGCGACTTCGCAGGTGTCTACGGATGACGTGAGCCAAACGAAGTCAGCTTGCCCGCTTGCTAGTGCAACCTCGATTTCCCTTGAGGCCGCCCCGCTACGCGAAAAAGTGGCAGTTCGATCGCTGGCAGTTAGCACCGTTGAGGCAATCTCCTCTCGGTTGGACACGTCAACGATTGCTGCCCGCGGAAATGTGAATCCGCCACCGACGTTCCAGGCAATCTCGGTGTTGTCAATGCGAGACACGGAGACCACAGTGCTCGTCTCTTTGCAAGCTGATAGACGAAGATCAACGCGCCCAGACTGTGAGGTTTCCACGGTGGGCACTTCATCAGCCGAAGTACTTGCTGATGTAATTTTCCACACTCCCGTATCGGCTCCTCCAACTTTCACATTGCACGCCAGAGACCCGTCTTCTGCCTGCTTCCACTCACCCACGCAAAGCGACTTGTTCGTTGAGATCACCACGACATTGGGCTCTACTGATGTACCACGAACAGTGAGCGTCACTTCGTTCACAAATGGATGCACCTTGTAGTCGTAGGGAATTAGCTCTGGCGGGTCAATATCACCACAAATCGTTGCACCGAGAATCTCCAGCAAGTATTCATCTAGTGACCGGCCAGCTGCCACGATGGCGTATGGCTGACGACCAGTTGGGCAAGTGGACGGTGCGCCTTTCCGCGCGAGGTCGTCAAGCTCATCCCTCTCAACTTGCCCGAATCCGAGCGGCCAAATCTGCGCCCCATCGGCACGAAGTGCTGACGTCGCCTCATCCAATGCATCACGGTCAGCATCGGTGAGACCGGACCCAGAACGCTTGCCGACGGGGTCATACTTTCCATCCGTCATCAGAATCACCACGCGGGCAGATGCTGATGTACCCAAGCTCTGAAACGTCTGCGAGGCATAAGTGAGAGCTTTTGCAAAATCGGTATGTTGACCAGATGAGGTTCTGCGACGTACGAGGTCGGAGCAGTCAATGAGATCTCGCACACTTTTCGTGGTCACAATGAGCGGTGGGCACTTCTCGTCTACGGCGTTTTTGCCGCTCCCGAATCCGGCTATGGCAATGCGAACCTTGAGTGACTGATCAGAGAGCTCACGACGAGCAACCAGACCTGCAACTGCCTGAATCTCAGCTTGCACGTCGGCACTCTTGAGACTCGCAGACTCGTCAACCAGTATCACGAGGTCGAGTGAGTCGACCTGGGATGCGGATAGCCGTGCTGTAGCAGCCGATGTCAGAGTTGGTGGCACAACCAGTTGCAAAGCAAGAGCGCCAAGCACTAGTCCTCGAGTGACCCGCTTTAGCCCCTGTCTCATTAACAACCCTTTGCTGCCCCGTGAATAGCCCCGTAAGAGCATAGGTAGCCGTACGATGAATGCGCCAATGAGGACAGCGAGCTTGGATTCCCCACAATGAGCGACTTCGAGGACTACGAGAGCGACACGCCAGAGGAAGAATGTGAGGTCTGCGGGGACCCCCTCTGCCCAGGATGCGGGCCCAGCGTGCAGTCCAAGTTGCTCAAGCTCGCCTTGATTCCCGTTGGAATTGTCATTCTTGCCCTCGTCTTTCGGGCGATGTTCCTTGGCGGCGCTGATTCCGAAAACGACGAAGTTGCCGTTCCAGTTTCAGATGCTGCAATTGGGGTCGAGGAGGCCCCGCCAAGCGAAGCTTCTACTTCCACTAGTTCAACGACCACAACATCGGTGATTGCTACAGCACTCCCAATTGGCAGTGGCTCGCTCACCGAAGACACGATTAGGTCAGTTGTTCAGGTTGTTCAGGTGGACGCACGAGGACCTTGTGGGTGGGGCTCTGGAACGGTCGTTGGGAACGAACTGACCGTACTGACGAACTACCACGTGATTGAACAAACCTCCGACTGCCCAAGTCCGCGTTTGGAGATTTGGACCGTTTCTGCTCTTGATGAGCGACCCACCCCAACTCACAGCGCCGTAGTTGTAGTTGCCGACGAGCAAGCCGATCTTGCAATTCTTCGTTTGACTCCTATCTCTGGTTCAGGAAGATCACTTCGCCCAGTTCCAATTCGAACTACGGCGAATGTGGGTGAGGAGATTTTCATCATTGGCTTTCCAAACATTGGTGGGAGCTCGATCACTATCTCGAAGGGAATCGTCAGCGGATTCACAAAGGACAGCGGTGTTTCATGGATCAAGACCGACGCTTCGGTCTCTGGCGGGAATAGCGGAGGTGCTGCGGTTAACGGAAAGGGTGAGCTAATCGGAGTACCGACGATGGCTAGTGCTGGCGAAGATGGCGAGATTGTCGATTGTCGTCCTGTCACTGACACGAATCGAGACGGCACCATCGACCGATACGACGATTGTGTACCTATCGGTGGATTCCTTAATCTCCTCTCGCCCGCTTCACGCGCAGAAGCTCTACTCACACAGGCAACGACATCAAGTGTCGAGGCCGATAGCTCGACAGAGTCGGAGGGTATTGAGTCTTCTGCTGCAGAGTCTGATGGATATGACGACGAAGATTCGAATGACCCCAGATTTCAGACATGCAAAGAAGCGCTTCGAAATGGATATGGCCCCTACTACGACGGGGTCGACCCCGAATACGACTGGTACATCGACGGGGACAGTGACGGTGTTGTATGCGAGCGCCGCTGATCGTTCCAGATTGCCTGGCAGCGGCGAGCTAGAGATAGCCCTCGCGAGAGGAAACCCGAGGAGCACTCTCGCCCATCGTGTTGCCAACCGCAAGCAATAAGTCGTCGTCGGTGAAGAGAGTCAATTCATCTTCTGTCGGGCTTACGTTTGAGGCGATGCGGCTTGCGTGAGTGCGTTGAAGAACTTCGAAGAATTGCCGGGCAGCTCGCGCGTTTCCAAAAGTCTCATTGCGTTGCAATGTACGAAAGTATCCATGGAGCAGCGGATAGGCAGTTTCTGCCAGTCGGTAACCGTTGTCTTTCAAGAAGCGGTCGAATACTCTTACGAGTTCCTCATCGGAGTAGTCAGGAAACTCAATGATGTTTGATACTCGACTACGGAGGCCCGGGTTGGATGACAAGAATCGGTTCATCGGGCCGGTATAGCCCGCCATCACAACCGATAGTCGGTGACGTTCATTTTCTAGAGCAAGAAGAATCTGTTCGATTGCCTCAGCACCAAAGTCATTTGAGCCTTCTGCATCTTGGGTTCGACTCAACGCATACGCTTCGTCAATGAAGAGAACCCCGTCCAGCGATCGATCTATCTGGCCGCGTGTCTTGATGGCCGTCTGTCCGACGTAGCCAGCTACCAGATGCGACCGCGATACTTCGATTAGATGTCCTCGCGACAGCAGCCCTAGGTGCGCGAATATGCGTCCGAGAAGTCGGGCGACTGTCGTCTTACCAGTACCAGGGTTTCCGACAAAGGCGAAATTGAGCGCTTGAGCCTGTACCCGATGCCCCTGCTGCTGGCGACGAATCTGAACTCGACAGAGATTAACGATGCTCAGAATCTGCGCCTTGACATCAGCAAGACCAACGAGCGAGTCCAACTCCGCCAGTACATTCGCGAGGCCCTCTTCATTAATCTCGAGCCCGTCTTCGAGCTGCCTCTTGGGCACGACGTCTTCGGCTTTCAGTAAGTTCAGATCGGCTGGTGTTCGACGTTCGAGTGCCGCGACCCTGTTTGCATGACGGATCTTCGCATCATCCAACAGCTGTCGTGCTGCTCGTGCATTCCCAAAACCCTCTTGTGTCTTTGCAGCCACGAAGTGACGGGTCACAACTTCGATCACACCGGCGTCGAGCTCGTAGCCATCAGCCTTGATCATCCGGCTGAAGACTTCCGCAAGCTCGCTGGGCGAATAGTCGTCAAAATGAAACACCTTCGAAAATCGACTTCGCAGACCCGGGTTTGAGCGCAAGAACTGCTCCATTTTTTCTGGGTACCCCGCCACGATGACTGAGACCTTGCTTCGATTGTTCTCCATCAGGGTCATCAGAGTGGCAATGGCTTCTGCTCCGTAATCTTGACCAACCTGATCGCTCTCGGTCAGTGCGTAGGCCTCATCAATGAAGAAGACACCATCAAGAGCTTTGTTGAAGGCTTCGGTGGTCTTGATTGCCGTCTGACCAAGAAATCCGGCGACTAATCCCGAGCGATCAACTTCGACCAGCTGCCCCTTCTCAAGAAGACCATATCCATAGAGAATTCGACCAATGATTCGGGCCACCGTAGTCTTGCCGGTTCCAGGTGAACCCTTGAAGACGAAGTGCCTCGTAATGTCTGCTGCTTTCGCGCCAGCTTGCCGGCGCTGCTGCATTACTTCAATGAAGTTTGCGTATGAGTGCAGTTCCATCTTCAAACTCTCCAAGCCGACTAAGCCGTCTAGCTCTTCCATTGCTTCCCGCAACACGGTGGGTCGATCACCCAATGGTGCGCTTCCATCGCTTGGAGTCGTAAGACTTCGAAGTGCGCGCTCTAGAACCGCAGCGTCACTTGAGAGCTTGTAGATACTGAACTCAACGGTCTGCCCACCGCACTTCAGCGTGTACGCAAGGAATTCACGGTCCTCTCTCGCAACTTGAGGGTTCTGCACGATTTTGTCTTGACAATCAATCTCTACGTCTGCGGTCACGACCTGCGATTTCAGAATTGCCCACTCACCCCGTTGATCAAACGATGCGAACTTCAGAACCAATTCGCTCGGTTTGGACGTGTTCCGAGTAACGAAGAGAGCACCAGCCGCGTGATTCTTCAACCAAACGGGCCGGACAACTTCAACGATTCGAAGATTCGCACCCTCCGAAGGGTTTCTCACTCGTTCGGCATCATGGCGATTTACCAAGTAGAGGCTGACCCACGGCTGTACTTCAGGTGATGCCGCACGATGGAAGAAGTGGTGCTGTCGACTCTGCACGTGTTGAAGGGTGTCGTTGATCAGTTGCAGGGGTGGTCTACTGCTTGCCGCATGCACGAGCTGTCGTAACTGGGCGTCGGCGTGGTCGGAGAGCAAGGCTCCCGCAAGTTCTCCTTGCCACCAGAGACTTATGCCGACTGGAACGAATAGTCCTCCCATGGCTTCATGTTCGACGTTTGCCAGAGTGACATTCTCGGCAGTCAAGCACCGAATGCTCGGATCAATCTCTCCGATGATTTTTGTAAGTTTGTCTTGTGTTCCATTTGCCGACTCGAACGAGTCACCGTTCACCAGAACGATTGGTCTCTGTCGGGAGCCCTCAATTACCTCTTCTACGAATGCTTGAGGACTCGAAACTCGAATCTCTTCGCTATTCATCGTGGAGTGGCACGTCCGCTACTACCTCTGCTCTAGCGATAGCCGCCTTTAGATCATCAATGAGCGGGGCTTTATCGACCATCGGCTGAGCAGGATTCGGACCACAAGTGCTGCAGTTCTCATTTCGATTTACTGTCAGCCAAATTGACCGATGACCGTACTGGGCGGGAACGCCCTTTAGGACCTCACCAACCAGCGAGAAGTCCTGAGTCACGGCGAAGATGGCGTACTGATTCTCGGCCAGCGCTTTCTGGGCAAATTGTTCAAGGCTGGTGCCAGTGCCCTTCATCAGACATGACAACCCGAGTCGCACACCGATCGCCGAGATTGACTGAATGTCCGCGCCGAGCGCCACCTCTGACACAAGCCGCCCCGTCCCGTAGTCGTGCGAACCCTGTTCTTCCACCGGGACCATGTCACGAAACACCGTCGCGCAGGCAAAACAAGGTGACGGCGCGTCAACAACTGCGACTTCCCCCGCATGTGCCTTCGCAAACGCGCCAATGAATACGGCGGGTTTCTTGTGCCAATAGGCGAATTGGTTGATCTGAAGTTGCGCTCGCCGATCATCGAGGGCGCTCATAATCAGGTCGCTACTAGCAATCAGTTGATTAAACTCATCTCGACTGAGATCCTGCAAGGTCTTCTCAACAAAATTTATTTTGAGTTCTGGGGAGATTGCAATGAGACGTTCCGCAAGTGCGTGAATCTTCGGTCTGCCTACATCACTCGCACGAAAATTCGCACGTGAGAGGTTTGCATAGTCCACGGTGTCAGGGTCAAGCAGCGTTACCTCGCCTGCACCACATCTCACAAAGTGTTCGGCAACATAGGACCCCACTGATCCGCAGCCCGCGATAAGAACATGTGCGTGACGCATTCGGTCTGTGAGCACACCGCGAGATCGGGCAAAGAGTCCTTCGCCGACCTTATTCGCATAGTCGATGAACTCATCACCCACAAGCACTGGCTCAAGGTCGAGTTCACTTCCCAACTTCGAGCGTCCGGTTAGCACAGTGCCCGATCGTCCGAATGCGAAGTGTCTGGGCCCGTCAGTGCCAGTCAGACGTGTATCAGCCAGTGCTTCGGCGAGACGATTCTCGGGTTCGCTGGTGACATTCCAACGAAGATGCACTTGTTTGGTCTCACCCTTTCGACCATCGAGATAGAGCACGAGTGGCGGAGTCTCTGGATACGCACCCGATGCTGCCAGCACCAGGGTGGAGTCATTACGGAGCGTGATTTGACTCGAAACCGAGTACAACCCATTCGAGTCGGTTGGGAAGAACTGTGGATCTGGAAGCTGAAGGTTTGCTGCGAGTCGACGTACGTCGCGGGCGAACCAGACGACTTTGGGGAGACAGGGTGAAACCCGCACTCCTCGAGATCGGCTACGTACGGCAACATAGAACGATGCCCACACGCCTTCTCCAATCTTCAACTTGTTCGGCGCTGCCCTGCCTTCTTGCAAGGTAATGATTGGGGCGAGGTATCTCCCCAGTTCTAAGTTGGCTTTTAGACCGGCAAGAAACGACTCCTCGTCTGGTCCCGATGGTGTGTCGTATGCGCCAGGATGTGAATGAACGACACCCTTGAACTGCAGGTTTCTGTCGAGTTCGTGTTGTTGCACTAGTGGTGTGAGACCCGCTGAGGGTACGTAGGAGGCCCCGGTTACTTCACCCTCCTTGTCGTAGACGAAGTCGACGATGAGTGAGTCGCCGTACGAGCCGAGTAGCGCACCGCCTGTTTCTGCTGGTCGAGAACCAATCGTCGAGCAGATGGTGTCGAGGACGGTGTCGAAGATTGCGTATCCAGAGTCGAAAAGCTTCGACTGCTTCCGGTCACTCGATTGCTCAGTCGCCGCATCAAGCGATCCGAAGATTCGCGGAACTGCCCACACGAAAGGCATCGTCAGAGGATGGCGTCGAAGGGGAATCTGCCAGCTAGTTCGTAGACCGA
>Ga0194129_10005534_pt1 | contig 16056 bp, 9 predicted proteins | sample TA2KigCa35mmetaG_FD_150862 | JGI IMG/M metagenome (GOLD analysis project Ga0194129, IMG submission 150862) | Freshwater microbial communities from Lake Tanganyika, Tanzania - TA2015038 Kigoma Deep Cast 35m | ecosystem: Environmental > Aquatic > Freshwater > Lake | place: Tanzania: Lake... | reverse complement strand
CTCGCCTTCGCCCTCGCCTTCGCCCTCGGCCGGCACGCAGGTGCCATCGTCGCACGTCGAGACTGCCGCTGTGGAGCAGCCGGCAGCGACGGCCGCCGTCAGGAGCGCGACGATCGGAGCGCCAAGCGGAGCGGGGAAGGCAGGGCGCGGCATCGTCGGGTCCTCCAGCGGAGCCAGCGTCGCTGACCCCGGGGTTACCAAGCTACTGGGGTGCACGCCCGGGGGCGAACGACGGCCCCGCCGCGAGGAGATCCTGCGACAGCCCGCGGGACGATTCAGCGTAGTCCGCCACCGCTCAGCCGTGGGGGTAGGCCGTCTGGGGTCGCGCAGCACGCGCGCGGGGACGACAAGGACGGTGGCACCGGCAGGCACGTCGGCGACGACCGGCGCGTTCGCTGCGATCCGGCCGCCGGCGCCGACCACGACGTCCCCCGCACGCGCGCGCCGGCGTCGATGAATGCGTCGTCGCCGACGGTGGGTGGTCGCGGTCGGTCGGGCGTCGAGCCGAGCGTGACATCGTGCATCAGCCCGACGCGGTCGCCGATCACCGTCGCTGGATGCACCTTCCGCACGAATTTCGACGCGTTCGTCGGCACGCTGCCGCAGCGCCCGGGCCTGCGCGCCCACGTCGCGGCGAGGGAGCACGACCACGTCGACTTCGACCCCGACACCGACGTCGACGCGCTGTGGCGCTCCTACCGCGACAGCCTCCGCGCGCTGTGCACGTTCCGCCCTGGCCTGCGCAGCGTCGCTCTGACGGCGCCGCGGAAGGCGCGGCCGACGGGCGCCGTGACCAGGCCGCGGCGGCACAGGTCGCCTGACACCTCGGCTGACACGCCGGCTGACACGCCGGCTGACACGCCGGCTGACACGTCGGCTGACACGTCGGCTGATACGCCGGCTGACACGCCGGCTGACACGCCGGCCGACACGTCGGCTCACAGGCCGAGGCGTGCCGCCGTGGCGTCGAGCCCAAGCGCGCAGCGACGGAACCCCGTCTGCGCGGCGCGCCGGCCCGCCTCGCTCAGGGCGTCGCGCGCGGCGACGCGGTCGCCGCCGAGGAGGGCGGCCTCGGCGAAGGAGGCGAGGGCGAACAGCAGCGGCCGGTTCGCGCCCACCGTGCGCGCCGTACGCAGCCCCTGCTCCACCTCCTCACGGCCGCCGTGATCGCCGCTGCGGCACCGTGCGAGGCCGCGGCAGACGACGGCCTCGGCGGTGTTCACGGCGCTGTTGGCCTTACGGCCGAGCTCGAGCGCCTCGTCGGCCTTTCGCTGGGCATCGATGGCGTTGGTGCTGTTGCCCGCCTGCGTCCCGCGATCGAGCAGGATCTGGGCCTCGACGATGCGCACCGCGGCGAGGCTCTCGACCTGATTGAGCTCGGTGAGCAGCTTCGCCGCCTTCGCGGTCAGGACAAGCGCGTCGTCGAAGCGCGCCTGATCCCGTCGGACGGCGCCGATGTAGTGCAGCGCCATGGCGAGGGTGCGGCGGTCGCCCGCCGGTCGCGCCAGGTCGATGGCCTTGCGAAAGGACGCCTCCGCGCCGTCGAGGGCGTCACGCTCGTGGGCGATCACGCCGAGCGCGATGACGTACTGCGAGATGCGCAGCTTCTCGCCGCGCGCCGTGGCCGCCTGCTGCAGCTGCTCGAACGCGCGCGTCGCGCCGTCGAGGTCGCCGAGCGCCAGATCGCGCGTAGCCAGGGCCCAGCGCGCGCGCTCGGCCTCGACCTCGTCGCCAATGGTGCGCGCCAGCTCGAGCGCGTCGTTGAAGTAGCGGCCGGCGAGGTCGTACTGGCCCCGCTGCTCGTACAGGTGGCCGCACAGGCTCTTGGCCCGACAGCGCAGCGCGTGCGCGCCGCCGCGCTCGGTGCGTGACAGCACCTGCGCGGTGTGCTCGAGAGCGGGGTCGAGCTCGCCGAGCAGCCGCTCGCTGCTGGCCAGGCGCAGCAGCAGCTCGGCGACGAGGCGACCGTCGACGCCCGTCGCGCGGGGCAGGCGTCGTCGCGCCAGCGAGACGCACTCCTTGTGCTCGTTGACGGCGGCGAGGACGTCGAGCCGCAGCAGCACCAGCTCGATGTCGATGCGCACGAAGGCGGGGGCGGCCGCGCCTTGATCGGCGGCCTTCTGCTCGGCAGCGAGCAGCTCCTGCGCCTCGCGCACGTGCTGCGCCGCGGTCTGCGTCGCCGAGGCGCCGAGGGCCGCGCGGGCGGCGAGCATCATCTGCTCGATGGCCTCCAGCGGCTCGCCCGCCTCGACGTAGTGAGCCGCCAGATCCTCGGGGTTGGCGCTCCGGCGGTGGCGACGTGCGTCGTCGATCAACGACCGGGCGACGAAGTGGTGCAGCTGCCGGGCGCGGTCGCGCGGCAGCCCCGTGAGCAGCGCCCGTCGGTCGTCGCCGTCGACGAAGCGGTAGACGCCATCGTCCTTGCTCTCGGCGAGGATGGAGCGCTTGACGAGCTCGTCGAGGGCGTCGAGCAGCTCGTCTTCGGTGCGCAGCGCCACCCGCTCGACGAGCAGACCCGGCGCGTCCTCACCGATCACCGCCATGCGCTCGGCGACGTCGCGCGCGAGGGCCGACAGGCGCCCCACGCGCTTCTGGTTGGCGTTCTCGGCGAAGTCGGGGACTGGGATGTCCCAGCGCGTGGCCTGACGCACCTCGACGACAGCGGGGGACGCGGGGCGCCCCGCCGCGTCGGCGGTGATGTTCTTCACGAAGACCCACTGGCGGCCGGCGCCGCCGCTGCGCGCGCTCGACCGGCGCAGCTCGCCGCTCTCGTACCAGGCCCGCACCCGCTCCTCGACGGCACCCGGCACGCCGCCGGTCTCGGTGTGCAGGTACTCGACCAGCTGCGCCCCGACCTCGCTGCCACCGAGTATCGAGGCGAGCATCTCCTTGACGTCGGCGACGGGCAGCGCCTGCAGCGCCAGCGTCTCGGCAGCGCCGCCGGGCCACGATGACGCCGACAGGCGCGCGACCAGGGCGGCGGCGTCGGCGCTGCGGCGGTGGGACGGGTCGAAGGTCAGCACCAGCAGCAGCGGCGGGCTGCGCTGACCCGGCTCGAGCACGCGCCGGGCGAGGTGCTCGGCGAGGTGCTCGGCGAGGCCGAGCGAGAGCTCGTCGGCGAGGTGGATGTCGTCGATGACGACGGCGCGTGGCGACAGCACCGAGGCGCGCCCGAGGAACGCCGTCATCGACTGCAGGAAGCGCAGACGCTCGCCCTGCGGCTCGAGGGCCGCTGCGGCCTTGGGACGGATGGCGCCGTCGAGGTTCTGCAGGGCGGTTACGTAGCGGGCGAGCACGCGGCCGTCGTCGCCGAGGAGCCGCGCGATCTCCTGGGGCCGCCCGTTGTGCTCGGCGAGGATCGACTCCACGATCTCGACGAACGGCTGGTACGGCGCGCCGTGCTCGACGCTGCGCCCGATGACGAACGGCGCGCGTGACTCCTTGGCCGCCGCGGCCGCCTCGCGCACGAGCCGCGACTTGCCAAGCCCGGCTTGCCCCGAGACCACGACGACGTCGCCGCGCCCGCCGCGCAGCCGCCCGATCGCCAGCGCCAGCGCCTTCGCCTCCGCCGCCCGGCCGACGAAGGCCGGCTGGAACAGCTGGTCCTTCGCCAGCTCGAACGGCAGGTTCTTGACCGGCGCCGGGCCCTGGATGCGCTGGCGCGTGCTCGTCTCGGCCGGCCCCGCCGACGCCAGCGCCTGGTCGTCGTCGACGGCGGCGCGGATGGCGGCGATGACGTCTTCGGCGGTGGCGTAGCGTTCGCGCGGCTCCTTCTTGATGAGCTTCTCGCAGATCGCCTTCAGCCCCTGGTGGACCTCGGGGTTGAATTTTTCCATGTCGGGCGCCGGCTTTCGTGCGTGATGAAATGCGTATCCGACGCTGTTTTCGCTGTAAAACGGATGCCGCCCGGCGATCATCTCATACATAATGATGCCGAGGCAGTACAGGTCGGCGCGACCGTCGATCTCACTGCCGAGGGCCTGCTCGGGCGACAGGTATTTGAAGGTGCCAACGACCATGCCGCCGCTGCTTTGATCACTGTTGGCTGACAGCTGCTTGGCGATGCCAAAATCCATCAGCTTGGCGACGCCGGCCTTGCTGACGAGGATGTTGTCGGGCTTCAGGTCGCGGTGGACGATGCGGTGGCTGTGGATCTCGGCCAGCGCGAAGGCGACCTGCACGACGAGGTCGGCGACCCTCTTGATGCGCTCGGGATCGTTGAGCTTTCGGCGTTGCTCGGGCGAGAACAGCGAGTTCGGCGGGCCGTCCTTGTCGGACGGGACGATGGCGACGTCACCGTCGACGAACTTGCGGATCTCGCGCCCGTCGACGAGCTCCATCGTGAAGTACGGGCAGCCCTCGTGGGTGCCGTTCTCGTAGACGCGAATGACGTTGGGGTGCTCCACGCGCTTCATCGCGCGGAACTCGCGCTTGAAGCGCAGCGCCGAATCGGGGCGCGACAGCACTTCGGGGGGGATCATCTTGAGCGCCGCCTGCGCGCCATTGCGCCTGTCGCGCACCTTGTAGACGATCCCCATGCCGCCGCGGCCGAGTTCCGAGAGGACCTCGAAGTGGGCGATCTGGCGCGGAGTCGACGTCATCTCGTGAACGATCGGGCATCGACGCCCGAACACGCAAGCCTGCGCCGTTGACTGGGGGCAGGCCGGGCCGTCGGGGTCCAACCCACCTCGCCCCTTCGATGATCTCCGCCGGAGTCAGCGCCTGCGCCGCACCGGACCCTCATCCCCTGACCCCGTCTCCCAATCCAAGGAAAAGGGAGACGTGACGTTCGCGCGCAACGGCACCGCGTCCTGACGTCACGCTCGCCGAGAGCGGACCCTCTCCCAGGCTTGTAGGCGGACAGCGGCGAAGCCGCGGGTGAGGGGCCGTGACGCCGCGACAGCGCGGGTGGCGATCTGGCCGATGCTCAGGCCGGGGCGCGGCGCCGACGCCGCGCCGACCAGGCGAAGGTCTTCCTGACCGGTCAGGAGGACGACTGGCCGAGCCGCGTCAACAGCTCGACGGCCACCGCCAGATGCCGTCGCGCCTCGGCAACGTCCCTGGGCGCGGCGTCCGCGAGGCAGCTCTGGGCCGCAGTCACCGCGCGCAACGCGTCGTCGACCAGCGGGCCTCGCCGTCGCGACGGCGGCTCTGGCGTCGACGTCGGCGGCGCTGCCGGCGCCGGCGACGGTGACCGCCGCTGCGGGAGCACACCGTTCAACGCCGGCGGCAGGGTCGTGTCGTCGACGGTCGCCGCCGTCGCCGGCTTCGTCGGCCCGGCGCTCCAGCGGTGGAACTGGAAGGAGGCGTCGTCGTCGTCGCCGTCGCGCGCGCCGAGGTCCCCCGCCGACGAGGTCGGCGGGGACGGATCGTCGCCGAGCTCGCAGCTGCGGAACTCGGGCGGCAGCTCCATGATCGCCGTCTGCGCGCCGGCGCCCGCGACGTCGCCGTCGAGCTCGGACGGCAGGTGCTCCTCGACGTGGGCGTCGGGCAGGCTCGCCGTGTCGCCGGCGAGCGCCGGGATCGCCTGAAGCGCGTCGAGATCGTCGAGCGACAGCCGCTGCGTCGCCGCCGTCAAGCCCCGCGCCGCACCATGCTCGTCGTCGACGGCGTCGAGCGGGAGCATGCCCGGGTCGGTCAGCTCGTCGTCCTCGAAGCCCTGAGCCGCCGCGTCGGCGGCCGCGCCGTCGAAGGGCCCGCTCGCCTCGTCCTGCGACCGATGGCCCTCGCCGTAAGGGCCGGCGCCGCTGTGATCGTCGTTGTGATCGTCGTCCTCGAACAGCGGTCGTTCGAGGAGCGCCGTGGAGTCGCCGGGAGGCGGCGGAGCCGGAGGACGACGCTGAGTCACAAAGACACCCTGACAGCAGGAAGACCGATGTGGGCCCACGGCGAGAGCACGCCCGACCTCATGGCTGGAAGCAGAAGGCGTCGTAGCGGACCTCGACGCGGCTGCCGCGCGGCGGCACCGAGCCGGGGTTGAACACCACCGAGTTCGCCGCCGGGTCGTAGAACCAGCCGTTTGGCGCGCCGTCGGTGGTCGCCGCCACGGGCTGGCACGCCGCCGTCGACGAGCCGCTGCGGACGCACACCGACAGCGACGACTCCGTCGCCGCGCGCGACAGGAAGAACTCGACCTGCAGGCCGATGGAGTCGAGGCCGAGGGCCCGCATGCTGCCGCTCCAGTCCTGATCGCACAGCGACTGGAAGCGGCCGTTCAGCGCGTCGACGACGGCCTCGTAGCGCTCGTCGCCGACGTCGGCGTCGTCGCGGTTGCAGGTCTGGCCGTCGCGCTTGGCGATGGCGCTGACGGCGACCAGGCTCTCGTTGCGGAAGCCCTTCAGGTTGCGGAAGAAGTCGACGTACAGGTCGGTGGGGCCGCGCGACTGGTCGGGCTCGTCGGTCACGATGATCACGTGCAGCTTGGCGTTGTCGCGCAGGAACCCGCCGTTGATGGCCGGGTCGTCGATCTTGGGCGCCGACAGGAAATTGTAGGCCGCGCGCAGGCCGCCCTCGCCGCTGTCCGACGCCGACCGATCGGGGTTGCGGTTGTCGCTGACGCGCACGTTGCAGGCGAACTGGCCCTGCGGGTCCGACGACGAACGCGTCAGGAATCGATCGTTGCTGCACGACGTGTAGTAGCCCGACATGTCGTCGTCAGGGCAGCTCGGCGAGCCCGGCGTCGGGATGCAGCCGCTGCCCACGGTCAACGTCGTCGTCACCGCGATGTGGTAGTCGGCGTCGTCGACGTTCGACGCCGTGAAGAACTGCGGGAAATTGCCGGCGAGCTGCGCCTGATCGTCGGACATCGAGCCCGAGTCGTCGACGACGAACAGCACGTCGACGGTGGCCTGGCCGGCCTGATCGAAGACGTCGGTCTGCGTGCTGATCAGCGTGCCCTCGCCCTGCAGGGGCACCGTCACCGGCGGGCCCTCGGAATCGTCCTCGAGCACGGTCGGCACGACGAGCAGGCCGGTCTGCAGGCCCTCGGCGCGGGCGAAGTAGCGCACCGACACGCTCAGCGAATTGCCGGGCTGCACGGTGTAGGGCCAGCCGCTCGTCGTGTTCGTCGGCGAATCACCCGGGTTCGACGTGGACACCACGCCGAAAGTCGGCGGCGTCGTCGCCGGGTCGACGTAGGGTTGCCCGACCACCAGCGCGGTGGCGCCGGTGTTGTAGAGGGTGGTGCGGCGCTCGGGGGAGCCGCAGTCGAGGGTGACGAGGCCGAAGTCGAGCTCGGGCGGGATGACGTCGACGGACGGCTCGACGGGCGTGCCCGAGAAGCCCACGGAGAACGTGCCGGCGGGCTGCTCCGACGCGCTGACGTCGGTGGTGGTGTCGCTGGTGACGAACTTGACGCCGTTGCAGCGCGTGTTGGGGTCGGTGCCGAACAGGCCGCCGCAGCCGAGGCCGCCGAGCGAGCCCGAGTAGGAGCCGAACGAAAAGATATCGAGCGGGTTGTCGCTCTGGATGGTGTGCGTCGGCGCGAACACCGCGAAGAAGGTCAGGGCAGCCCCCGGCTGCACCGTCGCCGACGCGTTGGTGATCGCGTTGCCGCCGGCTTCGGTCTCGAGGCGGAACTCGTTGAACAGCGTGTTCTCCTGCTTGTCGTAGGCGACCTGGCTGACGGTGCAGGGCGCGTTGCCGACGTTCTCGAGCCGGATGGGCAGCTTTTTTTCGAGGTACACGCTGGTGCGGCCGAACTGCACGATGCCCCAGCGCTTGTTGGGCGGCGACGGCAGCAGCGAGCCGGTGCCCTCGGGGGTCACGCGCAGCTGGCAGAACGGCGTACCGCCGCCGTTGGCCTCGAGCGCGATGGTGCGGGTCGGGTCGACGGGGGCGTCGGTGGTCACCGTCATCGTCGCGCGGTCGGCCACCGGGTTCTGGCGCTGCGGCGACGTGTAGCGCACCGGGATCGTCAACGACTGCGGCGCCGACGACGCCGCCGAGGGGTCGGTGTCGCAGCCGCTGGTGCCGCGCAGCACGACGGGCAGGGCGGCGGGATTGGGCAGCGCGAAGCCGACGTCGGCGGGGCTGGGGTCGGTGATCGCCGTGACGGTGCACGCGCACTGGCCGACGGACTGCACGATCACCTGCCGGTCCGCCGCGGCCCCCGACGCCACCGCGCCGAAGCTGACCGTCGACGGCACGACGTTGACGCGGCAGCTGGGGGGTTCGATGCCGTTGCCCAGCAGGATGAGGTCGTAGGTCGCCGCAAACGGCGCCGCCGTCGTAACCCGCAGGTCGCCGGCGTTGGCGTCGCGGTAGGCCACCGCCCGCGCCGGCGTGAAGGTCACGTTCAGCGTCACCGACTCGCCCTCGGCGAGGGGGCCAATGGGCAGCGGCGGCGCGGCGCCGGCGACGTCGAAGGCGAAGACACCCTCGGGGTTCGCCGCCAGCAGCAGCGCGTCGATGATGACCGGCTTGACGCCGCAGTTGCCGACGACGACGGGCAGCGTCTTGCTCGTGCCCACGGTGACGTCGCCGAAGTCGACGACAACGGGGTCGGCGCACAGCGTGCCGTCCGTGCCGCGGCCGATCAGCTGCACCGCCGCCAGGGGCTCGGCGACGGCGTCGCTGCCGACCCGCAGGAAGGCGCTGGTCGGACCGCCCGCCGTCGGCTTGTAGGACACCGGCAGGTCGACGACGGCGTCGGCACGCAGCTGCTGACCGACGATGCTCGGGAAGACGAACGGGCTGGCCGCCTGCTGCAGGCACGGCGTGGCCGGGTCGACGGCCGCGGCCAGATCGGGCGCGTTGACCACGCACACCGACGCGATGTGTAGGCGGCCGAAGCCGACGTTCTTGACCTGCAACACCTTCGTCGATGTCTGGCCAGTGTCGACGTCGCCGAACGGCACCGCCAGCCAGGGGTCGGCCTCGGTGTGCAGGTTGCCGAGGTCGTCGAGGATGCCCACCTGCGGCGCCGTGCCGGCGACGACCTCATCGCAGTTGCAGTCCGCGAGCCCGACGAGGACCAGGGGCAGGGCGAGGGCGAGGCGGGCGATGGCGCGCATCGAGGCACTCCGTAGGCGAGGGGAGCAAGCAATCTGTGACTTGCCGGGCTGGTCGTAAACCCCTGCCGTGGGTGGCTGGCGTGGCACCCCAAAGACGAACGCCCCCCGGGGGGCGTTCGTCCGTCGGCCGACTTGCGGTGGTCGACGTGTGCCGCTGCGCAGCGACGGTCAGTGGGCGGCGGGCGCAGCCGGGGCGGCGGCGGCCGGAGCAGCGGCGGCCGGAGCGGCAGCGGCAGCGGCAGCCGCGTCGCCCGCCGGGGCGGCGGCGGGCGCGGCGGCAGCGGCCTCGGCCGGCGGCGGCGTGGGAGCGGCCGGGGCGGCGGCGGGCGCCGGCGTCGGCGCGGGGGCGGCGGCCGCCTCGGGGCCGCGAGCGGCCTCGGCGGGCTTCTCCGACGAGCAGGCGGCCAGAGCGGCGATGGCGCAAAGAACGAGCGAACGGTGCAGCACGGAATCTCCAAGGAACGGGTGGACCGGGGCCCACCGTCTATCACGTGATGGCAATCACGCTAGACCCTTTCCCGTTGTGTCCCGAAACGTGCCTTCCCAGGTTGCGGCCATGAACGCCCCGGCTCCGCTCTGGTCGACCTCCACCGTGAAGCGCAAGAACGTCGTCCGCGTCGTCGACGCCTGGTACGTCGTTTGTCGCGCCGCGGCCCTGCCGGCGGGCCGGCCCGTCGCGGCGCAGGTGCTCGGCGTACCTCTCGCGCTGTGGCGCACGAAGGCGGGGGCGCCGGCGGCGGTGCTCGACCGTTGTCCCCATCGCAACGTCCCGCTCAGCCTCGGACGCGTGCAGGACGGCGAGCTCGAGTGCCGCTACCACGGCTGGCGCTTCGACGACCGCGGCCGCCTGACCGCCGTGCCGGGGCTGCCCGTCGTCGACGACGCCCGCCTCGACGGGCCGGGACGCTGCACCGAAGGCTTCCGCTGCGTCGAGGCAGACGGCTTCGTCTACGTCTGGCTGTCGGACAAGGACCCCGCGTCGACGGCGACGCCGCAGCCGACGCGCCTGACGCAGCTGCACGCCGCCGGCTACACGCACATCCGCCGTAGCATGCAGGTCGAGGGCACGCTGCACTCGACCCTCGAGAACATCCTCGACGTGCCGCACACCGCGTTCCTGCACGGCGGCCTGTTCCGTACCGCCGAGAAGAGGCACACCATCGACGCCATCGTGCAGCGCGGGCGCGACGGCGTCGTCGCCGAATTCGTCGGCGAGCCCCGGCCCCCCGGTCTGGTCGGGCGCGTGCTGTCGCCGTCGGGGGGCGTCGTGCAGCACTGGGACCGATTCCTGCTGCCGTCCGTCGCGCAAGTCGAGTACCGCATCGGCGACGAGAACCACGTGGTCGTCACGACGCTGTGCACGCCGGTGAGCGAGACGGTGACGGCGATGCACACGCTGCTGTCGGTGAAGACGCGGCTGCCTGTCGCCCCTCTTGCCGCCGTCGCCGCTCCCATCGCCTGGCGGATCCTCGCGCAGGACAAGGAGATCCTCAAAGCGCAGACCGAGCTGGTCGACCGCTTTGGTGGCGAGCGCTTCTCGTCGACGTCCATCGACCTGCTCGGGCCGCACATCCTGCACCTGCTGAAGAAGGCCGAGCAGGGCGCGCTCGACGAGGCCATCGTCCGCGAGGAGCGGTTCCAGCTCCGCGTCTGAGCCCGACGATGGCAGGACGCTGGTCCGCGACCGTGCACGCGCGACCATTCGTTCGAGAGCTCGACGGCGTGCGCGTCTGCCCTCGCTGCGGGACCTGCTTCGACGACTCGTTCGACCTCTGCTCGGTGCAGGGCGAGGGTCTCGTGGCGTCGTTGCCCGGGGTGCGGCTGCTGTCCGGCCGCTACCGCCTCGAGCGCAAGCTCGCCCAGGGGGCGATGGGGCAGGTGTTCGAGGCGGTGCGCCTCGCCCCTGGCAGCCGCGTCGCCATCAAGGTGATGCAGCCCCAGCAGAAGGACGTGCGCGTCGCGCTGAAGCGCTTCCACAAGGAGGCCCGCATCCTCGGCGCGGTCAAGCACCCCAACGCCGTGCTGAGCACCGACTTCGATGTCGACGACCGTGCCGGTGGCGCCGTGCCGTTCTTCGTCATCGAGCTGCTGCGGGGGCGCCCTCTCGACCGGCTGCTCGGCGAGCGTGGACCGCTCAACCTGGTCGAGGTCGAGCGGATCATCGTGCCGCTGTGCGTCGCTGTGGACGAGGCCCACGCGCACGGATCATCCACCGTGACCTGAAGCCGTCCAACGTCTTCCTCGAGCAGCTGCGCGACGGCGGCGAGGTGGTGAAGGTCCTCGACTTCGGCATCGCCAAGCTGCTGTCGCGCGCGCCCGACGAGGCGACGACCGGCGAAGCCGACGAGCACGCCGCCGCCGACGACCACGCACGCGACGCCGGGGCGCAACACGCCACCAGGCCTGACGAGGACGCCGCCGACGCCGACCTGCGCCGCACCATCGATGACGAGCCGCGCGACGAGCTCCTCGCCGCCGCTGACGTTCCGCCTGGTGTCGGCGTCGAAGAAGCCGCTCGCTGACAGCGGTCTGCGCGGTGACCGGTGCGAGCGCCTCGTCGAGGGGCGCCTGTGGCGCGTGCCCGGCCTCGAAGAGCGCGCCGCCGACATCCCCGGGCTGCTGTCGCGCTTCGCCCGCGAGCAGACCACGCTGCTCGGTGACGACGTCGTGGTCATCCCGGCAGCGGTGAAGTTCTGCCAGCAGGCCCGCTGGCCAGGTCAGGTGCGCATGCTGCGCGCCGCGGTGGTGGCGCTGGCGCAGCTGGGGCTCGCCCGACGGCTCGGGGCCGGGCGCGACAAGGGCGGCGTGGTCGAGCTGCGCGACGTCGACTTCCGCGCCCACCTCGCCGACCGCGAGGACGTCTTCGGCGCCGACGCCAGCGACGTGCCGGTGCGCGACGACGCCCGCCGCCTGACGCGGCGGCAGATCGAGGCAGCGCTGCTGGCCGCGGGGGGCAACCAGGTGCACGCCGCGCAGACGCTGGGCATCGCGCGCAACACGCTGCGACGAAAGCTGGCCGGCTCGGGCTGACGCCGTCGACGAAGACGACGGAACGGCGACGGTTGGTCTGCTGCGGCTCGCGTCGGCGTCAGAGCACTCTTCGCAGGGCGATGGCCCGCGCGAGGGTCGGCTTGTCGGCGAACTGCAGGTCACCACCCACCGGCACGCCCGATGCGATCCGCGTCAGCGACAGCCCGTGCGCCCCGAGCAGCTTCGCGAGGTACAGCGCGGTGGCCTCGCCGTCGACGGACGGCGGGGTCGCGAGGATCAGCTCGCGCACGCTCTTGTCGTCACCTTGCAGCCGGGCGAGCAGCGGCTGCAGCCGCAGATCCTCGGGGCGCGTGCCGTCCAGCGGTGACAGCGTTCCGTGCAGCACGTGGTAGCGGCCGCGGAACTCGCCCGTCGCCTCGATGGCGGCCTGGTCCTGCATGGTGGCGATGACGCAGAGGACGGTGTCGTCGCGGCGCGGGTCGCGGCACACCGAGCAGACGCCCTCGTTGGCCGTCAGGCTGCAGCAGCGCGAGCACTCGTGGACGTGCTCGGCGACGTCGACGAGGGCGTGGGCCAGCGCGTGCAGCAGCGCGCGGTCCTGCCGCAGCAGGTGGTGCACCAGCCGCAGCGCCGTGCGCTCGCCGATCCCCGGCAGGCGCGACAGCTGCGACGTGAGCGCGCGGATGGGGTCGGGTGACGACGTCATCGCGGCCGGCTCAGAAGAGCCCTCCGGGGATCCCCATGGCGCCAGCCATCTGGCGGGCGTTGTCGACGCGGGCCTCTTCGACGCGGGCGAGGGCCTGCGTGAACGCCGCGCGCACCAGATCCTCGAGCATCGCGGTGTCCTTCGCATCGACGACGGCGGGGTCGATCTTCACCGCCGTCACCTGGTACAGCCCGTTGACGGCGACCTTGACCATGCCGCCACCCGCCGCGCCCTCGACGACGCGGCTCTGTAGGTCGGACTGCATCTTTGCCTGCATCTGCTGCGCTTGCTGCATCATCTCCTGGAGCTTCGACGGGTCGAACATCGGGGCCTTCCTGACGGCTGCGTCGCCGTTTGTCATGCTGTGCCGACGTTGTAGCGACGGCACTGGAAAATGCGAAAGAGGGCAGGGGACGCGGCGAGTGACACCGACGAAGACCGCCGAGACGCGCGCCGAGCGCCGCGCCCGCATCGCCGAGCGCGTCCGCGGTCTGCCCACCGAGCCCGGCTGCTACCTGATGAAGGATCGCGGCGGCGTGATCTTCTACGTCGGCAAGGCCATCGATCTGCGGGCCCGCGTGCGCTCGTACTTCTCGGGCTCCGACACCCGGGCGTTCGTCGACTGGCTCGACGACCTGCTGTTCGACCTCGACGTCATTGTCGTGCGCAACGAGAAGGAGGCGCTGCTGCTCGAGCGCACCCTCGTCCGCCAGCACCAGCCGCGCTTCAACGTGCAGCTGCGCGACGACAAGAACTTCATCCACCTGCGCCTGTCGACGAAGCCGTCGACGTCGGCGACGGACCCGCGCCGTCACCGCTACCCGCGCGTGGAGGTCGTGCGCGGCCCGCGCGACGAGCGACCCGGCGTGCGGCTGTTCGGGCCGTATCACTCGGCGACGGCGGCGCGGGCGACGCTGCGGGTGCTGAACCGGCACTTCCAGCTGCGCACGTGCCGCGACGCCGTGCTCGACAATCGCGCGCGCCCCTGCCTGCAGTTCCAGATCGGGCGCTGCCCGGCGCCGTGCGTCTACGAAGTGCCGCAGTACGCCGACTCGCTGCACGACGCGGCGCTGTTCCTGTCGGGGCGCAAGAGCGAGCTTGGCGAGCGGGTGCGGGCGCGCATGCTCGCCGCTGCCGCGGCCGAGGAGTTCGAGGCGGCGGCGCGGCTGCGCGACCAGCTGCAGGCCATCGGCACCGCGCTTGACGACCAGGCCGTCAACGACGTCGAGGGCCGCAAGAACCAGGATGTCTGGGGCGTCGATCGCAAGGGCGCGCTGCTGGTGCTTGCCCGCGTCGTCGTGCGCGACGGTCGCGTACAGGGCGTCGAGAGCTACGACTTCGACCGCGCCGAATTTCCCACCGAGGAGCTCGTCGCCTCTTGGCTCGGGCAGCTGTACGACGACGTCGACCCGGGCTCGATCCCCGACGAGATCCTGCTGTCGACGCCCCTGGGCGACGCCGAGGCCGGCCTCGCCGACGTCGTCGGCGAGCGGCGCGGCAAGAAGGTCGAGCTGCGCACGCCGCAGCGGGGGCGCGGCGGCAAGCTCATCGAGATCGCGCAGAAGAACGCGACAACGACGATGCTCGACCAGCTGCGTAAGCAGGAGGTCCGCGAAAGCGGGCTGCGCGCGCTGCAGGAGCGTCTGGGCCTCGCCGCCGTGCCGCGCGTCATCGAGTGCTTCGACATCTCGCTGTTCCAGGGCACCGACGCGGTGGCGTCGCAGGTCTGCTTCGTCGACGGCGCCCCCGACAAGGCGCGCTACCGCAAGATGAACATCCGCACCGTGCAGGGCACCGACGACTTCGCGATGCAGTACGAGGCCATCGCCCGTCGGCTGCGGCGCGGCGTGCAGGCTGGCGACCTGCCCGACCTGATCCTCGTCGACGGCGGCAAGGGGCAGCTGAACGTCGCCGTCGCCGCCTGCGGTGACTGTGGCGTCCACATCGACAACGCCGTCGGCGGCGGCCCGACGCCAGCGGGCGCGCCCCACGTGGCGCTGGCGTCGGTGGCGAAGGCGCGCTCGTTCACCGTCGGCGGCGCCGGCCGCGGCGGCCGGAAGGGCGGCGCGCGACCGCAGACGCCGCGCGAAGAGGGCCTCGGCGTCGACGGCGAAGCCGCGCTGCAGGCGAGCCCCGAGCGGCTGTTCGTGCCCGGCGCCAAGGATCCGTTCGTGCTGCGTCCGCACACCGCTGACCGATTCCTCGTCGAGCAGCTGCGCGACGAAGCCCATCGCTTCGCGATCACCAGCCACCGCGGCAAGCGCAAGAAGCGCACGCTGCGCTCGGTGCTCGACGAGATCACCGGGGTCGGGCCGGCGAAGCGCAAGGCGCTGCTCGCCACCTTCGGCAGCGCGCAGGCCGTCGCTGACGCCGACGTCGAGGCGCTCGCGGCGGTGAAAGGCGTCGGCGCGGCGCTGGCCCGCCGGCTGAAAGAGGCCCTCGCCATCGATGACGCCGGCGCCGTGGACGACGAGCACGACGACACGCCGCTGCTCGAAGGCGACGTCGCCGCCGATGAACACGACCGCCACGACGACCGCGACGACGACCGCGCCGACGACCGCGCCGACGACCGCGCCGACGACCGCGCGCACGACCGCGCCGACGACCGCGCCGACGACCGCGCCGACGACCGCGCCGACGACCGCGCGCACGACCGCGCGCACGACCGCGCCGACGACCGCGCGCACGACCGCGCCGACGACCGCGCGCACGACCGCGACGACAAGCCGCTGCTCGCAGGCGCCGCCGCCGCCAGGGACGACGGCGCCGAGGGCTCCGTCCCCAGCGCCAAGGACGCGTCGCCCCACGAGTCCGTCGTCGACGATTGACAGCGACGACGAGCCGCCGTCACCATCGAGCTGCGTCGCGCGCCGCTGCCCTCTCCCGCCGTCGGGCGCGGGTGAACGGACGGGCAGGGCGCAGGAGGTCGCGCGTGGGCGCAGTGGTCGCCGGACAGCGGGTGCGCGGGTTGTTGCTCCGCCGTCGCCTCGTCGCCGAGGTCGCCCGCGGCCACGGTCGCGCCGCCGGCCTGGCGGCGCTGGGCGTGGGGCTCGCGGCCGTGGTCTTCGGCGTCGCCTGCGCCGGCGGCTTCTATGTGCGCTGGAAGAGCGCGCCCGAGCTGCTGCACTCCGGCACGACGACGGCGTTGACGGGGCTGGTCGCGGCGCTGGTGTTCTCGTCGCTCGGCCACGCGGCGCAGGCGTTCTTCACCGCGAAGGACCTGTGGCTGTGGGACAGCGCGCCGACGGGGGCGGGCCCGCGCTTCGTCGATCGCCTGACCGAGACGGCAGTGGCGGCGCTGCCGGCGGCGATGGCGGTGGGCGGGCTCGGCCTTGTGGGGCT
>Ga0194129_10005533_pt1 | contig 16056 bp, 10 predicted proteins | sample TA2KigCa35mmetaG_FD_150862 | JGI IMG/M metagenome (GOLD analysis project Ga0194129, IMG submission 150862) | Freshwater microbial communities from Lake Tanganyika, Tanzania - TA2015038 Kigoma Deep Cast 35m | ecosystem: Environmental > Aquatic > Freshwater > Lake | place: Tanzania: Lake... | reverse complement strand
TAGCGGAGCCCGTGCTCTCGCGAGTTCACGGCACCCATCGATCCCTCGTCAACCTTGGCGCGTGTCCCGGTCCCGCCGCGTGGGGCGCTCTCGACGGGAGACTCGACGACGACGCCGGCCGGGGCGGCCTCGGGCTCGCGCTCGGCGGACGCTTCGAGGTAGCGGCTGATGAGGTAGCGCCGCTCGGCGGTGAGCTCGGCGGCGTCCGTGTCACCGAGCTCGGGCGTATGGTGTGCGACGGCGAGCATCATCGCACCGAGCGCGATCCCCGTGGCCGCGACGTGCATGACGGCCGAGCCGCCGACCGCGGCTGCGAGCGAAAATGCGGCCATCGCCTTGCTGCCGGCCCGCACCCCCGCGAGCTCGATGGAGAGGTCCGCGAGCTCGAGTCGCACCCGCGTGCCGCGCTCCAGGATCAGCGAGGCTCCGACGGCGTCGAGCGGTCGGCGTGCACCGCTCGGCTCCTCGACGAAGCCCGCTGCGCCGGCAGGCACCCGCACCCGCGCCGAGCCACCGTCACGCTCGAGGACCACCAGCCGCTCGACGCCGAGCTTCTCCTTCGGCAGCGCGAGGTCGACGCGCCCCGATGCCCCGCCCTCGCCGACAGCGAAGCCCGCCGCCGTCGCGAGGTGCGCGACGTGCACGAGGCGATCGCCCCACAGCACGCGGACCTCGACCGCCGTCGCCGGCGTCTCGAACGCGCCCTCCGCGAGGACGTGCTCGTCGCTCGCTGCCACCGTCACGCCACGCACACCCTCGATGCTCGCTGCCTTCGTCATCATCGTGAACCTCCCGTCGTCGTCTCGGTCGAGGAGGCAGACAGCCGCCGGGCCACGCTGGGTCCGAGCGCGCACGATTTTGACGGAGGCTGGCTCGCGCGGAGGCGCCTCGCCGCCGATGAGCCTGGCAGGGGCGCACAAAGCAAAACCGACCCAGACGTGACGTCCAGGCCGGTCGAGCAGGCGCGAAGGCCTGAGTGGAGGGTCGGGCTCGGGCGCGCCGAGCCAGGCGCTCAGGCGAGGCCGGGGACCTTGAAGCCGTTCTTCTTCGCGTAAGCGACGAAGCCGATCTTGTCGATGCTGCGGATGTCGCGGGTCGTCACCGTGAGCGACAGGTAGCGGCCGAGCTCCGGCACCCAGACGCGACGCTCGCGAACGTTCACGTTCTGCCAGCGCTTGGTCTTGATGTTCGAGTGAGAGACCAGGTTGCCCTTGAGCTTGCGCTTGCCGGTGATGTCGCTCTTCGCCATATCGGTATCCTCGTGCGCCGGGAGCGCGTAGCTCCACAGGGGACCGCGGTTTTAATGGATCGACAGGGAATGTCAAGTCGGGACCGCATTCGCGCCCTCCCCCTCACTCGGACAGTACCGCCGCCCGCGTCCCGACGACCAGGTTTCGGAGCGCGGCCCGGCCTCCGTCCAACGGTGAGACCGCCGCGAAGTCGATGCCGTCGAACTCCCGCGTCCGAGGCCTTGTGAGGGTCACCACGACCGAGCGCTCCCCGGCGTCGAGGAGAACCGCCCCCGGCCCGAGGGACGCTTGTCGAGCCGCAGGGTCACCTCAGCCGTCCCGGCGGCGCTGGGGATGGCCACCTCGAGCGAGCCGTCTCCCGAGGTCATGACCTCCGCGCGCGCGCCGCCCGCCTTCACCACGAACTCCTTGCCCGCGTACGGCTCATACTGCGAATCGGTTAGCTGCAAACGCAGCGGCTGCGTCAGCGGCTTGCCGTCGTCGTCGCAGAGCTCGCTCGGAGCGTTCGTGTCGCACGCGCGCTTGCCGTCGATGTGTGCGTCCTCGTCGAGGTCGATGCTCGCCTTCGACGAGTAGATCCTCACGTTGTCCGCCGTCAGCTCGGCCCTCTTGTCGAGGAACAGGTGCGGACCGTCGCCGCTCAGGCCGATCTCCTCGGAGGCCGAGGGCCTGAGCTTCGGCGCGTGCCGCTTGATCGCGTCCTTGGAGCTCTCGATCGAGCTTTCGCCGCAGCTGAAGCTGATGCTCTGGTCGGCACGCAAGGCGATGCCGAGCCCCGCCCCGACCATGGGGTGGCCCCACGAATAGAAATCGATGGTGCCGGGACGCTCGCGGGTGCCGGCCTCCACACTGAAGGTTGCATCGGTGCGAAGGTTGTCATTGCCGCCGATCGAGTGCACGGCCCTGCCGGCCACGCGGACGACCTCGTCGCCGTCGGTGACCCGCCGCTCCCCGCCGCCGACGCGCTGCATTCGCTCGCCGCCGACGTGCTGCTCGCTGTCCCCCAGCGTCTTGACGACCTCGGCTCCCAAGGTCTCGTGCAGCCGCGACCCGGTCACGCAGGTAGACTCGTCGCCCGAAACCGAGACGCGCTGACCGTGAGACACGTTGACGGTGTGGTCATGGCCCACTTGCTCGACGAGATCGCGCTCGGCGCGCACGAAGACCTGCTCGGCACCGGCCTTGTCCTGAAATGAAAGCTCGTTGAAGCCCGCCGCGCGCGGCGTGCTGCAGGTGCGAATGCCGCTTCGGGTCTTCTCCTCGGGCACGCGAAACGGCAGCGGACGCGTGACGTTGTAAACGCACCCGAGCACGAGCGGCTTATCGGCGTCGCCGCCGTCGAACGCCACGACCACTTCCAGTCCCGCCCGTGGGATGAACTGGCCGCCCCAACCTTGTCCGCCCGAACCTTGCATGGCGCGGATCCGACACGAGCTCTTCTCGTCCTTCTTCCCGTCGCGATCCCAGCGAAACTGGACCTTGATGCGCTCCTCCGCATCGGCGTGGGTCTCGTCCTCGCCTGCGCCCACGACGGTGGCGGTGAGCGCCACGAGCACGTTGCGACGTTTGGGGCGTGGACGGAAGTAGGTCACGTCGGCGGGCACGCACTCGAAGCTGTTCTTGTAGCTCTCCCGTCGCTCGGCACTCGGCATGGCCCAGCCGCGATGGCGCAAGCGCACCTCGGCATACTCCGTGTTGAGCCGCTCGATCGGGTGACCCTCGAGCCTGAACGCGCGACCCGGCGACAACGACGGCGCGAAGCTCGTCCCCTCGGTGACCGACGCGCGCCGCCGTTTCTGCCGCAGGATGCGCTTCGGTTCGTGGTGGCCAAATTCCCATTTGCGAAATGGATAGGGCGCGTGGTGCTCGTAGTGCTCGAGCGCCCCGTCACCCACGCCGTCGATTCTCTCGCTGGCGGTCAGCAACGCCTCGGGCCGCGCTGGGTCAAACTTCGAGTAGCTCGCCGCGGTAAACGAAAGTCGCTGGCGCGACGCGAAGCCATCGACGCGGTCGCGAGCAGTGGCGGGAGCGCCGTCGCCCGCCAGCCAGGGCAGCGCGTGTGCGGGCGCCCACTCGCCGTACGGCTCCTTCCCGAGACTGATCGGCGCGTAGAGGTACGCATCGTCTGCCAGCACGAGGTCGTCGTCGATGATCTTCCAAGCTTCTCCGGCGAGCGCGTGCCGAAATCGGAAGGCGATTCCGTACTCGGCCATGAGCCGCCGCAGAAAGTCGTGGTCGCTCTCTTCGTACTGGGTGCAGCATTCACGCGGCGGGTGCTGCTGCGACAGCCGCCAATCGAAGCCGATATTGGCTTCGCGCAAGAGCGCCGACACACCTCGTCGACTCTCATGTTCTGAAACACTCGTGAACGCCGCTTGAAGCGCATCGGCCACAGCCTGGACGCCACGCGAACGCGAACCTGGACGAACCCGTGCCGCGCATCGCGGCCGGTCTCTCGAACGCTGGCAACAATGCCAGAATAGGCGCGCGCGATCCGATCGGCGGACAGCACCACGCCGGCTTGTCGCCCAATCAGTGGCCCGGGGCCATCAGCCAGAACGGGGAGCAGTACGTCCACGTCGAACCGCCAGCCTGTGTTCATGCGCTCATCGCCGGTGAGCTCGAGGACGCGGATGGGTTCGCTCCCGAGCAACGGCACGTGCAGCTCGAACGGGTGCTCGCCGAGGGCCGCCGAGGGCACCGACGGAGCCTGCGTGCCACGCGGTTACGGCCGCGGTCCGGCGGACTTCCCGTGCGCGGGAGTTTGCGGCGCAGGCACGATCGGGCCGCTCGCCACGTTGGGCGGGGGCAACAGCGGACCCTTCGCCGTCCCCGGAGCCCCTTCGATGCTGGCGCTCCCCTTGCCAGCTTGCGCTGTAAACATCCACATGGTCGGCGCTCATCCTTGTTGGAACGCCAACCTCCGACGGACCCGACGGCGCTGTGCCCGAGCCGACCGTAGTTCAAGGGCCGGGCACTCGCGGATCGAGGCGACAGGAAGATCGCGCACGCACGCCCAGGCCGGTTCTTTCGGAACCTGAGACTGACCTTCCACCCGGACGCGAGGTCAATCACGTTGAACATGGAGCGTCGTCGCCACGCGTCGCGCGCCGTGTTGGGGGTCGACGTCGAACGTCCCGCTCGACATCGATGCGAGGCGCGTGTCGAGCACTGCAGCGCTCGGCGGATCGAGCACGAGGTCTTGCGTGCCCCGTGAAAGACCGCGTACGGGGCTCGCGCACGACCCGCTGGCGTCGCCCACACGGTGGGACGCGCGCGAGCGAAGTCGGCTGAGACGCTGAGACGCTGCGGGCGAGCGCTCCGACCCGCTGGCGGAACATGCGGTTTGAACTGCTGTGCGCCGTCTCCAAATTGGATCCCGAAAAAGGGGCTGGTAGCCTCCTTCCCGTGTCTGCGATGACCTGCTCCCGGATGCATCGACTCGCTGTGGTGCTCCTTTGCCTTGCCGGGTGCGGCGCCGAGGCGCCACCACCGGGTCGCGGCCAAGACGCCGGCGGCGGGACGAAGAACGACAGCGGTGCCACCGCTGGAGGTGCCGATCACGGGACCGGTGGCTCGGGCGACGGCACCCCTCATCCCGCCCCAGTAGAGTATGACCCTCCGACCGGCTCTGCCGGCAGCGCGGCCGACAAACAGGGGCCCGGGGTGCGACGGGTGCTGCTCGCCAAGTCCGCGGACAGCGTCACCTTCACGCGCCTCGATCAAAGACTGCTCGACCAGGCCAACACGCCGAACATGCTGGCGCTGCCGTCGGGGCGCCTGATGGTCTACTTCACGGCCTACCAACTGGCCGGGGCCCATGACGGCGTGGGCGTGGCCGTCTCGGACGACAACGCCGCGAGCTGGCGGTTCTACAAGGTCCAATTCGCGGGACTTGCCGTCCCGCCAAGCATCGTGGACCCGGATGTCGTCTACGACGCCGCGGCCAAGATCTTCCGACTCTACGTCACACAAGGGCTGGGGGCGAATGCCATTGCCATCAAATCCCTCACGAGCACCGACGGCTTCAACTTCACCTTCGAAGGTCTCGCCTTCAACCCGGGCTCAACGTCCTACCTGGACTCGCTGACCCATAAGGTCGGGAGCGGGTTCGTGCAGTTTCTTCTGCACCATGCGGACATGACGATGGGGCGCGGAACGTCCACGGACGGCACGACCTTTACGCTGGCTGACACCAAGGCCTACACGATTGGCGGCGAGGCGTACGTGCTGTCCAACTGGTTGGACCTGGGCAACGGCACGCACCGTGTGTACGCGTTCCGTGGCTTGAACGCCGCATCCGTGATCAAGAGCTTCACGACCACGGATGGCGTGACGCTGACGCCGGAGACCACCACGTGTCTCGCGCTTGGAAACAGCGCACTGGAGAAATCCTTCGTCAAGGACGCTGCGGTGGCACGGATGGCAAACGGGACCTACCTGATGGCGTACGTCTCGGAAATTCCCTGACGCGCCACCATCCCCGCGAACACCCGCCCGCCCGGTTGCGGCGTCATCACGCCGCTGAGTCGGCGAGACGGGGCTGAGCGGGCTCGGCGGGTCCCCGAGGCGGAGCCCGCGGGGTGAGGGCATGCTCGACGAGGATCTTGGCGCTCGCCTCGGGCGTGGGGTGGCGACCGAGGCGAGACCGACGGAGCCCCCCCAGAGGCCGCGATTGCTAACGTCCGCCCTTGAGCGGCAGCCCGGTCACGAACGGCATCCCCACCGGTACGATGTGCACTTCGAGTCCCTTGCTGCTCAGCAAATTCTGGGTCTCTAGAACCTCGAAGAGCGCCGACGAAATGGCCCCGCTTTGCGAGATGTGCGCCAGCGCCTTGCCGACGATCATGGGACGCGTCGCGGCAGCCTTGGCGAACTCGACCGCCGCTTGCCGCTCTGCTGTGGAGCGAATGACGTTCACGCGGTTCGTGCCGTCTTGCTCAATGGTGGCGGTAACTTGGCGCAAGCGGTTGACCACTTTCTGCTCGATCTGCGAGATCATCCCCGCGTCGCGAAAGTGAACCTTACGGATGTAAACGCTGCCCACTTGGTAGCCCCACTCCTGAGACTTGGCAGACGTCTCCTGGCGGACCACGCGGCTCATCGCATGACGACACTCGAGCATCTCGGCGAGCTTCATGTTGCTTAGGCAACGCACCGTGGCGTTCGAGATGTTCGCGCGGAGTGAGCCCTGCGGGTCCGTGTTCTTGTACAAGTACGCGAGCGGATCGCTCACGACCATTTCGCACCACACCCCAATACCCATCGGGGCGCCCTCTTCCGAGTTCACCGGCTGGCTGCGCAGGTAGGTTTGGTCGAGGCGCAAATCGACGGTGAACTTCTTGCCAAAGAGCGGGACGAGCATCGCGAAAGGCCCCATCCCGAGCCACGGGCAATGAATCCCAGGCTCTCGGATCACCTGCCGCACTTTGCCGAACAGCTCGAAGACGACGCACTGACGCTCGCGCACGACGACGTAGAGCGCAAACCAGCGCGCAAACGCCAGGAGGATCGGCACGAACACGAAGCTAGCGACGAACGTGATGACGACTGCCTTACCAAAGTCGTTCATCGGCTGCCTCCGTCCACGTCGTTCAGCACCACTTGGCTAGCGCGACGGTGCAGCGCCAGCTTCGCGTTACGCACATAGGCTGCGACCGCACTGGGGCCACCTTGCCCGGCGAGCTCTTTCAATTGCTCCGCTAAAGCCAAGAGCGGCTCCACCTCGGCTTGGGCGTTAAGCGTCTCGATCTCGACGGCGCGCTTCGACTGCACGATGCGCTGATCAGCCGCGGCTTGCGCCAGGCTGATCTCGCTGGAGACGTGGTTATGGGCGGTGTTGATGGCCGCCAGCGCCGAGTCGACCTCGGCAGGCGGGTCGATGCCCGTGATGAGCGCGGCGTCCAGGTGAATTCCGTAACGCGCTGCGGCTTCGGCGCACTCTTCGTCCATGCGTTCGTTCAAGTCACGCAGGTTCTTGCGCAAATCATTGATTGAGATGCCTTGCACGCCACCACCTACGTCTTCGGGACCAGCACCGAGCCCGGGAGCTGCCGCGGGCGCCTCGAAGTTGGCAATGCGATCGCGCAAAATGGAAATGAAGTAGCCCATCACGTGAGCCACCGGGTTCTTCACTCCAAACAGGTACGCATAGAGATTGCGCTCGGTCACAGTGAAACGCAATTGGCCGCTCAGGCCAGTGTTCAATTGATCTTTGGTGACTGCTCCCAAGACATGGCCACCCGCGTTCGCCATGTTGTCTTCCGGGTCGTAGGCGATGGACACGGTCGCGGTCGCCACGGAAGCTCGGTGCAAGGACTGCCACGGCAGCTTCCAATAGAACCCGGGCCCCGTCACCCGAACTTGCGGATATTCGTAGCGCTCACGATCCTCGGGCTTCAGTCTGTATGCGATCGGATCGTGCAGGGTCGTCACGTTGTCTAGCCGTTGGGCGCGACCAAACGTGCACAACACCGCTCGCTCATTGGGACCGACCGTAAAGAAACCGCCCAACCCGTAGCGGGCAAAAAACCACAATACGAACCCAAAGATGCTCCCGAACAGGATATCCATTCGGCGAACGCTACCCGCCCCGGCTCCCTCGCCGCTACCGAAAACCTCAACGAGCGGCGCTCGTCGCAGCGCGGCGACGAGCGAATGCGAAGCAGCTCATGCCGGTCCATCGGCCCGCGGTTTCGGTCCCCGCTTCCTTCCCACGGTCGGTCGCCCTTCCGGAGTTGCGGTTCGCTTCGACCAAGCTGGTCTCCTCTCGGCGGGACTTGCACCCGCAAGGTCGCGCCCATGCTGGGCGCACACAAGAGAAGAGGCCCGGCACATCGACTGATGGGCGTCGTCCGACGAAACGCCCGCTGAACACCGAGGCGCCGTCGCTCCGTCAGGGGGCCGTCACCCACACCACGTAGCCCTCGAACAGGCATTCGACCGAGAGGTCTTTCGTGTTGCGGCATTGCTGGAAGTAGCTGTTCGGCGGGGGCTCGAGGCCGCCGGCGATCTTGAGCCAGACGAGATCGTTCGCGTCGTCGAAGTACAGCTTGCGCCCGTCCGGATTCGACGCGGCGCTGATGAAGTCGGCCAGGCTCGAGGCCTGCATGTCGATGGCTCGATAGGACTGCGCGGGCAATGGGTTGGGGAGCGTTCCGGTTTGCCCGAACGTCGACCACAAGTACTCGAAACCGACGTTCGCGACGGGCGGACTCGAGCCCGACCAGGGGACGGCGACGACGATGAAGTCGTTCGGGTTGGGTGACGGGCTCGGAGCAGGGAGCGAGCTCGCGTTGTTGAGATTCATGCGGAAGCGGCCGCTCGGCGACGCTCCTCCCGGAAAGCTCAGCTTCAGGTGATGACCGGCGAACACCGTGGAGAATCGACCCCCTGGGATCCAACTCGACGGGCTGGGGATGTCGTGCATCGCGATGTTTCGGCCGGAGGAGGGGTGCAGCACCGGAGCGAGCACCCCGTTCGGGCTCGGGACCTGGAAGCCCGTGGTGGTCAGCCGCTCGAAGCGCACGGCGCTCGTCAGAAATGGCTCATCGAGCATGTCTCGCGAAAGGTCGCTAATACCCACCACCAACCGGCTCGTCGAGACGCGGCCCGAACCAGGCGCAAGCACGATCTCCGAAGGGGCGAGCCCGTGGGTGTAATACGGCGCGTCCGGCACGAGCCAGTTGCCCTTAGGCCCCCAGTATCCGTAGGGATCGTAGGTCACCGAGATGCTGTAGTTGCGGTTGAAACCGTTGAGGGTCGTGGGGAATTGGTCGAAGTGTGGGGGGACGGTCAGGAAGCCGGCGACGGTATTGACGAGCTGCCACCCGGTGTTTCGGATCAAGTTCAAGTTGACCGGGAACAGGTAGAGGTCTTCGCCGTTGAAGAAGCCTCCTGCCCGAACGAACTGTCCGTTGTTCACGATCTCCGGGGCGCTCCCGGCGAAGTTGACGGCGGTGACGTCGATGAAATCGATGGTGTGGTGGTAGCTCGCCACGGCGCGGCGGTTGCCATCGTCTGGCGTGTTGGGGAGGGCGCTCGCGTCGTTGTGCGTGCGGCCGACCACCAGCGTGTCGACGAGGGAGCCAAGCAGCGTGGCGCCCATGAAGCCGACTTGATTGTCGGCGACCATCCAGCCTCGGTAGCGCGGGTCGAAGACCTGATTGCGGTAACCGATGATGTTCTTCCAGGAGCGATTGCCAGTGAACTTCGGCGGGACCTCGGGCTTATACCTACGGGCTGCATTTCCGTAGTAGTTGCTCGTATTCCCTGCCTCGTCGAAGACGCCTTGGTCGGTGCGGATCCCGGCGTCGGCGTTGCCATGCACCTCGTTGTCCCGGTGCTCGAGCAAGGGCATCGTGATGGGTGAGAACTCGGCGGTCGGGTCCAGGGGATTCTTCGCGCCCGCGAGCGCCGACTCGCCGAAAATGTACGCGGAGAACGAGTTCCACATCCCGCTCGAGGCGTCGGAGGCCACGTTCTCGACGACGCGGTTGGTCGGGTTCGTGATCCAAAACCCCGTCGGCTGCTCGTCGTGGACCTTCAGGGCGCACGAAACCCCAGCGACGCGGCACGGGCGCACCTTCATCGCCACGTTGCTGCGAAGCGTGTTGTTCATCTCTGTGCCGTCTTCGAGGAAGTACGCGTGACCGAGCACGTCGACCGCGACGTTGTTCTCGAGTCGCGCGCCGCTCGTGCCGTGAATGGTGTAGGCACGGTTCACGCTGCCGAGCACGACGGAGTTTTCGATGAAATGCTTCTGCGGGTCGACGTCGCCGAGGAACGCCCCGTCCGACAACGAATACGACAGCATGTGCCAATGAAACGGATAGCGGCCCATGGCCTGCCGCTGGCCGCCGCGCTCCACAATGGCGCCGCTCACGCGGAACACCGACGACAGCCCCATGACCATGATGTGCGCGCCGAACCCGGAGTCCCGCCAGTGGGCGTCGTCGGCGCTCTCGACCGTGATCGGGCGTTCGAGCAGCACCACGTGGGCCCGCTCGTCGATGACGAGCGGCGTATCCTTGCCCGGTGGATGAAACGGGCCTTGTGCGAGACTCACGCCACTGCCGTCGACCGGAACGTCGAGCGGGTATTGCAATCGCCCCCAGCGCCCTTTCGACAATGGCGTCTCGAGTGTGAGCGTCGTGCCGCTCGCGCCAACGGCGGCGATACGGTGCACCTCCGTCTCGCTCACGCCGTAAAAATCCGTCGTTGAGATCGCGATGCGGTCGCCCGACTTCCACTCTGAGACCGAGTCGGTGACGACGAGCGTCGTCGCGCCGTCGGCCGCGTCGGCCGCGAGGCGCGTACGCAGGCGCGATGGGACGGCGCCGAACCACGACACCTCGCCTCCGCCCTGGACGTGCAGCGCGCGGCTCTGGCCGTCGTTGTCGAGCGCATTGTCGTTCGCGCGCAACATATGCAAGCCCCGCTCCCCGGTCAGCGTGACGCGCACCCGATGCGCGTACGGAGCGTCGGGCTCTCCGATCCGGAACCTGCCGCCATCCATCACGTGGATCGAGCTCGCCGTGAGCGAGACGTCGCTCGCCGCGTCGACCCGCAGCGAGCCGTGCACGTGCAGCTCGCCGAGCAAAGCAGTGTCGCAATCAAGCCGGATGGACGCGCCCTGCCCGATCGTCACGTTGGCGCCATCCGCGGGCACAAGCCCGCTCGGCCAGGCAGCGGGGTCGCACCACGACATCCACTCAGGCTCGACCACGCCGCCTCCGCTGCCGCCCGCGCCCGTGCCCGTGCCGCCCGCGCCCGTGCCGCCCGCGCCCGTGCCGCCCGCGCCCGTGCCTACACTCGTGCTTGCGTCGCCCGGGTCTCCCAGCTTCCGGTCGCCGCATGCGAGGAGGAGCGAGCAGACGGACAGCGAGACCAAGATCAAACGTCGACGTTGCATGTTGCTCGTTAAATCACCTTCGACTTGTCAAAGCAATGTGCTTAGATTGCAGGTGACGCGTGGCCTCGAGGGGCTCCCCGGGCGCTCCTCGGCGCGCGTCAGGTAGGCATCGAAGAGCAGCGGGTGCCGGAGCGACGTTCAGGGCGCCGGTTCGAGAGCGGAGATGGCGTCGCGCCGTCGGGCCCGCCGAAGCTCCTGCCGCGGCCCCCGTCGGGCGGACGACGCTCGCTCACGATGCGCGCAGGTCCGCGGACCGCAGAGTAAGGCGTGTCGTTGACGACCGCGAGGAGGAGGCCGCGACCCTCGAAGTCCGTGTCGTTAGCGCTCGGCGACGACGCGCTCACATGACGATGCACCGTGGATGCTTCAATATTTCTGAATCCTACAGTGCGCGCATTCGACGATTCATGGGTCATGCTCGTGACAATATACTGTGCACCATCGTCGCAGGCTCGACCAGCGCCACGCGCGTGACGTGCGGTCAGAGGAAACACGTTACGGTAGCAACGCTCGGACTCAGCGTAAGCTGCCTCGCGCTCGGGGAGCGTCGGTCTAGCGACTGCGACCAACGTCGTGACCGACGAGCGCCGGTGCGTCGGCTTGCTCCGCCAAAGAGGCCGGACTACCCGTGGGTCATGCTCGATCGACTGAAGGTGGGGACACCATGCGTTCGGTTCGTTTCGGCAGGTAGTGGCACCGACGCCCCGGCTCGCTGCGCTCGCCTACCGGCGATGGCGGCCTTGCTCGCGCTACTCCTGGCGCTCGGCTGCGCGTCGACGCCTGTCCCCCCGATCGCGGAGTCGCCCGTGCCCCTCTCGTTCACCGTCAATCTCTCCGACAAGCCCCTGTTCGACCAGCTCCACGCCCACGCCATTCAGGGCTCCTCAGGCTGGAGGGCTCGGCCCTTCGCCCGCATCGGCAACTTCGTGGAAGCGCGCTGGTGCTCGCCCACGGTGCGCGAGGCGGCCTGCAGCGGTGGGAGCGTGGTGAACGACCAGGAGCCCGGCACCGCATGGTTCCAGCTCGCCACGCTGCACTACGACTCGAGCTGGCCGGCCACCTTCGGGGTGGTGTGGCACGCCGGCGCCATTCCCGCCGAGGGGATCGGCGTGAGCACCTTTTACGCGCGGAACGGCGCCAGCATCCTGGGCGAAGGCTTCGGCGCGCAGGTGCTGCGCGTGGCCGGGAGCCGGGTGACGGACACCGCCGCCCTGGGACAGTGGGAGCTGGTGCTTGGGGCCAGTCGCCTGCGCGTGGCCACCACCCCTGACGACGAGGTCCGCGCCTTGCTCGTCTCGGTGGACAGCTACCGCCAGCGGGTCGGGGCGCGCCTCGCGGCGCTTCGCGCGCAGCTCGACGCGGCCGAGCTCTCCGTGTGGCACGAGGGGCCCTACCTTGGCCGTGGAATCCCGCCCGAGCGCACCGAGGCGAGCGCGACGCCCGAGGAGGCGAGAGCGCTGCGCGCGGAGGGGACCGCAGAGCTGGCGCGGCGCGAGCAGTTGCTCCTCGACCACGCCGAGGCCGTCCATGCGGGGTTGGCGCGCCTATTTCCCGCTGGCGCGCCGTAGCTGCGCGGACGCTTCGCGCCGCACCCGGGTTGCGCCCTCGAACCGCCCGCGCGTGCCAAGCTCCGCTCGGCCTCGCCGCGAGCCAGGCGTCGCGGGCCGTGCGGCCTCACGCGTGCGGAGCGAGCCGCGCCGCGAGCGCGACCACCGCCGGGTCGTCGTGGTGCCTCGCCGCATCCAGGGCTCGCCGAGCATCCGCGTCGTCGGGAGCGCGGGCGAGCCTGCGGGCCGCGAGGCGTACGGCGCTCGCGGCGAGCGTGGCCCGGGTGGCGCGGCGCACCGGCGAGGCGTCCGTGAGCCGAAAGAAGGCCGACTCGTCGAGCGTCACCAGCGTCGCGAGCCCCACGTCGCCCCAGCGCTCGAGCGGCGCGAACGGGGCCGCGTTCCCCGAAGGAGCGACGCGGTTGTAGGGGCAGACCTCCTGGCACGCATCGCAGCCGAAGAGCCGCTCGCCGAAGTCGGCCTCGAGCGCGTCCGTCGTCCGCCGCTCGATCGTCTGGTAGGACACGCAGCGACGCGCATCGAGCACGAACGGCGCGACGAAGGCGCTCGTCGGACACGCCTCGAGGCAGGCCGTGCAGCTCCCGCAGCGCTCTCCGATGGGCGAGCCGTAGTCCTCGGGCGCGAGCTCGAGCGTCGTCAGCACCTCGCCGAGCAAGCAGTAGCTCCCCTGCCCCGGCACGATGAGGAGTCCGTTTTTGCCGATGAACCCAAGCCCGGCGCGAGCCGCCCAGGCCCGCTCGAGGACGGGCGCCGCGTCGACGAACGCACGCGCGCCAACGCCCTCGCCCAGCCTTCGGATGAACTTCGCGAGCAGCCTCGCCCGCTTCTCGACGAAGTTGTGATAGTCGCGGCCGCGGGCGTAGCGAGCGATCGTCTGCGCGAGGGGCGGATCGCGGTCCTCATCGGCGCGAGCGTAGCGGCGCGCGAGCGCGATGACCGTCCTCGTCCCCTCGAGCAGCTCGGGCACCGAGACGTCGCGTCGGAGCTCCACGTTGTCGGCGAGGTACGACAGCTCGCCGTGGTACCCGGCCTCGAGGAAGGCGCGGTAGCGCGAGTGATCGACGTCGAGCGGCACCGCGCGCGCGAACGCCACCGCGTCAAAGCCAAGCTCGCCCGCTCGTGCCCGGATCAGGTCCGCCGCGCTCACGGCCGCGAGCTTACCGGACCCGCGCGGGATGTGGCATCGTGCGACGCATGACGACCCGCGTCCTCTCGGGGATCCAGCCCTCGGGCACGAAGCACCTCGGCAACTACTTCGGCGCGATCCGCCAGCACATCCAGCTCCAGGACGCGCACCCCGGCCAGTGCTTCTACTTCATCGCGGACTACCACGCGCTCACGACGCTCCACGACGCCGACGCCTTGCGCGCGAGCGTGCGCGAGCTCGCCGTGACGTACCTCGCGCTCGGGCTCGATCCAGAGAAGGCCACGCTCTTTCGACAGAGCGACGTCCCGGAGGTCACCGAGCTCGCGTGGCTCCTCGCCACCGTGACGGGCATGGGCTTGCTCGAGCGCGCGCACGGCTACAAGGACAAGGTCGCGAAGGGCATCACGTCCTCGGTCGGGCTCTTCACCTACCCGGTGCTGATGGCCGCCGACATCCTGATTTATGACGCCGCGCTGGTGCCGGTCGGCAAAGACCAGATCCAGCACGTCGAGATGACACAGGACATGGCGACCCACTTCAACCAGACGTACGGCAAGGGCACCGCGTTGCTGCAGCGCCCTGAATTCAGGCTCTCGGAGGCACCATACGTCACCGGCACCGACGGCCAGAAGATGAGCACGAGCTACGGCAACACGCTCCCGCTCTTTGAGTCGGGCAAGCGCTTGAAGAAGCTCGTCGGCGGCATCGTCACGGACTCGACCGAGCTGGGTACGCCGCTCGACCCGGAGCGCTGCAACGTGTTCGCGCTCCTCAAGCTCTTCGCCTCGGCCGAGGAGCTCGAGCGCATCGCGGGCGACTACCGTGCCGGCTCACGCGACGGCGAGCCCTTCGGCTACGGCCACGCGAAGCTCGTGCTGGCAGAGCACATCGACCGGCACTTCTCGGAGGCCCGCGCGCGGCGCGAGGAGCTGCTCGCGCACCCGGAGCGGGTCGAGGCCGTGCTGCAGCGCGGCGCGGCCCGGGCCAGGGCCACGGCGCGCGCGACGCTCGAGCGCTGCAGGCGCGCCTGCGGCTTGATTTAAATCAAGCCGCACGTCGCACGAGCGGCCGGAACGCCTTCGAGACACCGCGGTCCTACGGCGCGAGGCGCTCGGAGGCCCCTCGCTGGACCTCACCCCTCAGCGCCGGCGCTTGGGTCCGAGGACGCGGTAGACGCTGCGCCCGCCGTCGTCTTCGGTCGGCGCCGCGATCTCGAGCGTGTCGAGGCGCAGCACGCAAATCCGGCCGCTGGCGATGCGCACGCGCATGCCGCCGGACTCGTCCTCGCCGACGACGTCGCAGGTGCCGAGCTGCGGGTGCACCAAGACGTGGCCCGCCGAGACCTCCGCCCAGTACTCCGCGTCGTCGGCGCCGAGGGACGCCTCACCCCGACCGACCGGGACGAGCATCGGCTTCGACAGGAGCCCAAGCCCCGGCGAGGAGCCACGCGGCGCGGGCACCGGCTCCGACGTCGGCACCACGGGTCGCGCGCGGGCCTCGCTCGGAGCCGGCTTCGCCGCCCGTACGAGCGCGGCGTCGACCACGAGGAGCACCTCTCCGCCAAGCGCCGCGACGATACGGCCAGCGTGGACACGCCCGCCTACGAGCAGCTGGGCGAAGAGCCGTGCCTCGGCTCGCGCCTCACCGCGAACGACGAGCCCGCTCAGCGACAGGATCTCGGCGTGCTCGAGCGAGCTCGTCTCATCCCCTTGCGCAAGCTCGACGAGGTCGAGCCGCCCGGCCCCTGCGACGTGCGCCTCCCGCCATTCGGCTGCGAAAGCGATGCCCTCGAGCGACGTGACGAGGTCGTCGCCCGGCTCGACCCGAACCATTCCCCGAACGATCGCGTTGTTCTCGACGAGGTGCACGAGGGCGTCCTATCACACATCGTCTCGCGACGAGCACGCCGACGTTTCTCGTTGACCTCTGCGGGCCCTCAAGCGTACGACTGCGCCACCTCGAAGCCCTCCGGCTCCGTGGGCGAAGGTGGCGGAATCGGTAGACGCGCTGGTTTCAGGTGCCAGTGGCCTCGCGGCTGTGGGGGTTCGAGTCCCCCCCTTCGCACTCCATTTGTTTTTGGCTCTTCGCGTGACCGCTCATCGCGGCGTGAGTTGGCTCTTCGCGTGACCGCTCATCGCGGCGTGAGTTGGCTCTTCGCGTGACCGCTCATCGCGGCGT
>Ga0194129_10005529_pt1 | contig 16065 bp, 13 predicted proteins | sample TA2KigCa35mmetaG_FD_150862 | JGI IMG/M metagenome (GOLD analysis project Ga0194129, IMG submission 150862) | Freshwater microbial communities from Lake Tanganyika, Tanzania - TA2015038 Kigoma Deep Cast 35m | ecosystem: Environmental > Aquatic > Freshwater > Lake | place: Tanzania: Lake... | reverse complement strand
AGGATTTTTGAATACTGCAAGTGGATGTTTTAGTTTTGTTGGTGGGGGACAAAGTAATACAACAAGCGGAAATTGGACAAGTATTGGTGGAGGAAACTATAATTGTGCAACAGCAATTTTTTCAACTGTTGGTGGAGGACGTAGAAATTGTGCAACAGCATACTCTTCAACTGTTGGTGGAGGAGCTTTTAATTGTGCAACAGGATATTTTTCAACTGTTGGTGGAGGACACTATAATTGTGCAACAGCATACTCTTCAACTGTTGGTGGAGGAGCTTATAATTGTGCAACAGCATACTCTTCAACTGTTGGTGGAGGAGCTTTTAATTGTGCAACAGCATACTCTTCAACTGTTGGTGGAGGATTTTTGAATACTGCAAGTGGATGTTTTAGTTTTGTTGGTGGAGGACGTAGAAATTGTGCAACAGCAAGTCTTTCAACTGTTGGTGGAGGACACTATAATTGTGCAACAGCAATTTTTTCAACTGTTGGTGGAGGACACAGAAATTGTGCAACAGCATACTCTTCAACTGTTGGTGGAGGACACTATAATTGTGCAACAGGACCTTATTCAAATGTTGGTGGAGGAAAATCTAATTGTGCAACAGCAGATTATTCTGCTACAGTAGGAGGACTTTTGAATACTGCAAGTGGATGTTTTAGTTTTGTTGGTGGAGGACGTAGAAATTGTGCAACAGCAAGTCTTTCAACTGTTGGTGGAGGATACAGAAATTGTGCAACAGCAAACTATTCAAATGTTGGTGGAGGAAGAAGTAATTGTGCAACAGGACCTTCTTCAAATGTTGGTGGAGGACGTACAAATTGTGCAACAGCATATTTTTCAACTGTTGGTGGAGGATTTTTGAATACTGCAAGTGGATGTTTTAGTTTTGTTGGTGGAGGAAACTTTAATTGTGCAACAGCAAGTTATTCTGCTACAGTAGGAGGACTTTTTAATTGTGCAACAGCATTTAGTTCAACTGTTGGTGGAGGATACAGAAATTGTGCAACAGCATGTAGTTCAACTGTTGGTGGAGGAAGAAGTAATTGTGCAACAGGAGATTTTTCAACTGTTGGTGGAGGATTTGGTAATTGTGCAACAGCATTTAGTTCAACTGTTGGTGGAGGATACAGAAATTGTGCAACAGCATATTTTTCAACTGTTGGTGGAGGACACTTTAATTGTGCAACAGGAATTCTTTCAACTGTTGGTGGAGGACACTATAATTGTGCAACAGCATATTCTTCAACTGTTGGTGGAGGTGAAAGAAACCGTATCCTTTCTAATGCAAATCACTCTTATATTATCGGCGGTAGATGTTCAGAAGTTCAAGCAAACCATTCTGGAGCAGCAGTTCTTGGTGATGGTCAAAATAGAACTCACCTTTCTTTTAGTCCACACTCTCTTACTTTAGATTTTGCTACAGGAATTCATTTAGCAAGTTCAACAACAGGAACTCTTGCTAGCGCAAGTATAGCAAATTATTTAAGAATATTCGTTAATAGCAACGCATATTATTTGCCAATGTATACAGGAACTACCTTTACTGCAATATAATGTATTAATTTTTACTTGACATTTACTTTTTATTCTCTTATAATATAAAAGAAAAAATGCAAAAACAAATATTCTTTATATCTGGTCTTCCAAGATCAGGCTCTACTCTGCTTTGCAATATATTATCTCAAAATCCAGAGTTTTTTGTAAGTAAAGCTACAAGCGGTTGTATTGAAATATTATTTTCAATAAGAAATCAATGGGATAGGATAACAGAACATCAAGCAGAAGGCATAAATCGAAATCAATTAAAGAATGTTCTTAAGAATGTATTAAATTCTTATCATCTCACAGATAAAAACATAATATTTGATAAGGGCCGAGGTTGGTTATCTTTTATAGAAACTCTTGAATTTGCTTTAGATAGACCCGTTAAGATAATTTGCACAGTAAGAAATATAAATGAAATTCTTGCTTCTTTTGAAGGCATTTGGAGAAAAACAACAGGTCAAAGTCAATGGAACATAGAGCAGAATAATTACAATAAATCTCTTACAATAAAAGGTCGCGCTGAACTTTGGTCAGAAGCTGGTCAACCATTAGGCGATGCTTTTAACAGATTAAAAGATGCAGTAGACAGAGGTTATAAAGATAGATTATATTTTATGGAATTTGATGATTTAACTCATAACCCAAAGCAAACTATGCAAAATATTTATAATTTTCTTGGATTAAAATACTATGATCATGATTTTAATAATGTGCCTCAATACACAAAAGAAGATGATGATAACATTCATAGAATAAAGGATTTACATACAATTAGACCAATAGTTCAACCTCTGCCATTAAAAGCGTATCAAATACTTGGCCCAGAAGTTGCGAATCAATACAGTAATCTTGAATTTTGGCGCAATTTAAAATAATTTAATAAATGAAGGCTTTGTATACTTTTTGGTCCAAGCCTCTCAAAGAAAATATATCTAGATGCAAAAGTGAAAAGAATTTTGTTTTGATGTTTGTTTACTCTATGCTTTGGTCAAGCAAATGGTTTGATAAAGTAGAAATGAATACTGATAATTATGGTTATAATATATTTAAATATTTTGAATCAGACAAGATAAGAATAAAAAATACTTTAAATGAATTTAATGATTTAGATGCTTATTTATTTTGGGCATATCCAAAGTTGTATTCTTTAACTCTACAAGATGAGCCTTTCATTCACATTGATGGTGATATTTTTATATTTCGTAAATTAAAAAATGAATTATTTGAAGCAGATTTTGGTTTTCAAAATAGAGAAACAACATATTACGAAAGAACTTATAATAGATTGATTAATTTTTATGATAAAAATTATAATGATAAACCTAAAGAATGGAATAATAATTTAAATAGCGCGATTAATTGTGGCTTAATGTATTTTAAAGACCATAATTTAGCTAAAATATTTCATGAAAATATAAAAAAACATTTCATTGATATTGATAAAGATTTTCTCTTTAGATTAAAAAAAGAACTTCAGGAAATTATCAACACAACTTATATAACATATCCTCTTTTATTTGAACAGTATTATCTTAATTGTTTTATTAATAATTTTAAACATTTAAAAACTAATTATCTTCTTTCAGATGAAGAAATCAAGAAAGAAGAGCAAGGGCAATCCACGATAGAAGGATATGTTCACCTTATAGAAGATAAAAATAATCCATATTATATAAATAATATTAGCGAAAGATTCGTTTTAGAATTTCCTAATGAATGGAAGATTTTTAATAGTTTAAATTTAAAATGAATATAAGTAATGTAAGTTTTTTAGAGATTGGCGCTTGTATTGGCACAGGAAAAAGCTATCAAAAATTAAAAAAAGAATATAATCATGATTTTATATTTATGACTTCTATTGGAGATCGTATAGCAGAAGGATTTTATGGTTTTTCTATTGAACCAGTTAAAAATTATTTAGATCATCTTGATTGTTCAAATTCAGTTAATAAATTAAATTGCGCGATTTCAGATAAAAATTTTGAAACAGAAATATTTTATGTATCAGTTGAAGATGCAATTGCTAATAATTTATATTCTTGGGTAGTAGGATGCGCTTCTTTATATAAACCTGATGAAAAATTAATCAAACATTTAGAAGAAAAAAAATGTTTACATTTATTAAAAAAAGATATTGCGCAAGTTAGAGATATTAATTATATTATTGAGCTTTATAATATTCAATCTATAGAATATCTCAAAATAGATACAGAAGGCGAAGATTACAAAATACTATCATCGCTTTTTAATTCTAATCGGCCAATTTTAATTGATAAAATTCAATTTGAATCATATTATATAAATAATCAACTATTAGAGATAAAAAATTATTTAAAAAGTAAAAATTATGTTGAAATATATGGTGGTCATGACACATTTTTTATTAATCAAAATAGCTTAAGTAGATTATTGTCCTATCCTAATATATTAGATCAAATATTTATTCAAGACTTAAAATATAATCTTGATATTAAAAATTATGAAAAGTATAATTGATATAACATGAAATATTCAGTGTTCTTCGTACAAGGCGGCATAGGTAAACATATCGCGTCAACAGCGGTTGCAGAATGTATAAAGGAAAATCACCCAGACCGTGAACTTATTGTTGTCTGTCCATATCCAGAAGTTTTTCTTAATAATTCTTTTATTTATAGAGTATATCGTTCAAACACAGTTCAATATTTTTATAATGATTTTATTAAAGATAAAGATGTTATTTACTTTGGCAATGAAGTATATCAAAGCAATGAATATGTAGCTCAAAATAAACATTTAATTAGATCTTGGTGCGAAATGTTTAATTTAAAATATAATAATGAACAGCCAAAATTATTTATTAATCAAGTAGAGATTTATGATGTTCAAAGTAAAATTAAAAGGGATAAGCCTATATTAGTTATTCAACCAAATGGTGGCGTAGAAGGACAACCAAATAATAATTATAGCTGGTCGCGAGATCTTCCTCCTTTTTTTACAGAAAAAATAGTAAAAGAGCTAAGTAAAAAATATCACATATATCATCTTTGTAGACCAAATCAACTAAAATTTGATGGTGCGGAACAACTATCTTTACCTTGGCGTGAAACTTTTGCTTTATTAACTTTAGCTCAAGGAAGATTATTAATTGATTCTTATGCTCAACACGCAGCAGCAGCTTTAGGTTTGCCCTCTGTTGTTTGTTGGATTGGCACAAAACCAGAAAAATTAGGGTATAATTTACATAAAAATATATTAGCCAAAGACAGCGCCAAAGCATTTTATCACCCTATAGACGGTATTGTATCTGAACAAGAATTTATTGGATTATCTCATCAATGTAATATTGATTTAACTAAAGCTTTTGATATGGATGAAATTATCAGTTATTTTTAATATCATGTATATTTCTATATATAATATGGTGTAATATATTATATGACTACGAAAATTGTTGATATTGCAGATGAACTTTACAGAGAAATGGGCGGACCAGCAGATTTGAGCATAGCTTCAGTAGCTTATTGGCTAAGAAGCAATATTGGAGATTTAAATATCACTATAAATAAAGCTTATACTATTAATGAAACTACATTAGAGATCGAAATACCAAGTGGCGATTCATTTGGTGTTGCAGAAAAAAGTATATTTAAAATGTTATTTTCTATTCATTATTATGAGCGGCTCTTAAGAAATGCTCTAGGGGCAGCAAGTGTTGATAGTCTGATAGAAATTAACCAAAATGGATTTTCTGCACGTAAAGTAAATAAAAATGAATTAGCTAAAACTTATGCAGAACTAAGAAAGCAAATTAATGATGAATTAACAACCTTAGTACAAAATTACAATTTAAATGAATCAAGGCCTCTTCAAATTGCTGGAGATGATTCAATCCCCGGTCTAAATTATCCATATACTTATGGAAATGTAAGAAATATCGATAATCCATACATAGGATAAATTTATGGCATCAAGTTTTTTGTCAGTAAATGATCAAACTTGGTATGAAAATGCAGCAGATACATGGTTTGAAACTTTTAAAAAATCAATAGTTGTAAATAAAGAACCAATTAAAAATATCGTTCAAAATACTTCAAATCAAATGCTAGGCTATGATGAAAACTCTAATATAATTGATTATACTTATACCCCAAGAAATCAAACATTTGATGCAGTTATAAAATATAACGATAGACAAAATTTAGAAGAGAGCCCAGAAATTAAACTAAAATTTTCAGATCAAGATGTAGAAATTTATGTAAAAGAAAATTGCGCAAATTATATTAATACAGATAGAACAGAGAATATACAATTTGATGAAAAAACATTTAATGTTTATAGCACGAGTATAGTTAAACATTATCAAAGAAATACATATTACGTATTTTTTTTAAGAGAAACAAGATAATGGGTAAAATATTGTTTAACGTTAAACAGGCTGTTCAAGATACTTCGGCTTTTCAAAATAAAGCAGAAGAAATTGTTAAAGATAATTATTTAGAAAATAAAGATAACTTTATGGAAGATTTTAATAATCATCCTGTAACACAAGAAATTGAAAGTGGACCTACCGCGAAAAATACTTCGAGTACTTTGAATGGAGTAGGTAATTTATTTAGTTATATTGGTTTTTTTGCAAGTCAAATGCCAGCTCAAGAGTTAAGAGTATTATTAGAAAAAAGTTTTTCTTTCAAAAAACGATCAGCAAATAAAAATGGTTCAAAATTTGTTGTAACATATCCAGATATAGAAACAATTAAAAAGAGTACTCCTATGCCGTGGGAAGGTGGAAGGAGTTGGGTTTCTGGAATAGAAAAAGGTATATCTGGTTTTGGATTTTATTTATATAAAAAATTTATTGATGGTCGTTCTGGAGAGGCGCTTCAATCGACAAATAAAGTTAGAGGTTCTTCTTTTAAAAGAGTAAGATATATGTCAGAAATAATAAAAAAATTTGTAAATAATATGTCCAAATGAAAGCCCAATTAGATAATATTTTAATGTCAAGCATGATTATGTGGATGGATAATATACTCCTATCTGAAGGTGAGGCCTATCAAAATTATAATAGTAAATTTTATCCTATTACAAATATATATAATGGATTTTATACTTATGGACTTCCTTTTAAACAAGTAGTATCTGACTCTTCTATAACTGGCGCAAGCATATTATCCGGCGTTTATGTTAATAATGTGTTTAGAACAGTAGGACAAGGTAATTTAACGGGCATTAATCCAAATCTAGGGCAAGTATATTTTACAGCTAATCAAAATTCTAATACTTTAAGTGGTATTTATAGCGTAAAAGATTTTAATATATATTTAACAAATCAACCAGAAGAGGAATTATTATTTGAGACGCAATATCAAATAAGATCAAAAATTAGCCAAAGTCCAACTGGATTAGCTATAGAGTCTATTACATATCCTTGTATATTTTTAAAGAATAACGGTGGCACAAATGAGCCATTTGCTCTTGGCGGACAAGATAATACCGTTATGGAAGTAAGAGCTATTGTTTTAGCTGATAATATGTTTAATTTAGATGCAGTTTGTAGTATATTAAAAGATACTGCTAGAAGATATATACCATTAATTAATAATAGCCCATTTAATACATTTGGGGCATTAAATAGTGGTTATTTTAACTATAATACTTTAACTTCTGGCATAAATATATCAGTTGATGGCTTTTATATTGAAGAAGTAAATATAAGTAAAATATTTGCCAGCTTAAATCCTAAAAATAATAGAGTTTTCCCAGCTTTTGTTGATTTTACATTAAGTAATATTAGATACCCAAGGTGCTAAAAAACGACTTCTCTTCATATAAAATTAACTGTAATAATAGAAAAGATTTCTAAAGGAGAAATAAAATTATGGCAAGAAAAAGAGTAATTTATCAAAGTGAAGCCCTTTTTGCTGGACCAACGGGCGCAGGCGCACTAACTCAACTATCTAGAGTACAAACTGCAAATTATGGTTTTGATATCACAAGACAAGACGTAAATCAATACGGTCAATTGGCCGCTATTGATAGAATTATTCTTGAGCAACCATTAGTTAATTTAGATTTTTCCTATTATGCAAATAGCGGTCAAAATGAACAAGCTCTTGGCTTAACAGTTAGTCCAAGCGAAAGTGCATTAGCAGGAATTCTTTCTGGAGTAGGAGACACTAAAAATTATTACATCCTAGTTTCACCAGAAGGCAGCGATGCAAATATTGATACATTTACTGCTACCGGACAAGGTAAAACAATTGGTATAGGAAATGCAAATATTACTTCTTATTCAATAGAAGCTGCTGTCGGAGCGATTCCTACCGTAACAGTTAATGCAGAAGGATACAACATGAAGTTTTATCCTCAAACAACTGGATTTGGTCCAGATATAAATCCAGCAAATGGAGCGCCAAACTCAAGTACCACATTTGCTATTCCAACTCCAGAGACCGGTCTTGGATTTACGGCGCTTCGCCCCGGAGATGTTACTTTATCAATTTCTGGAATTGGTGTAGATGCTAGCGATCTAAAAATCCAAAGCTTTACTATCAATGCTGATATTGGAAGAGATCCAATTCAAAAATTAGGCAATAAGTTTGCTTTTACAAGAGAAATTGTATTCCCAGTAGTTGTAACTGCTAGCGTAGAAGCTGTCATGGGTGATATTGGTGGAGATGATAATCTTGGTAAAGCATTAACTGATATCGTCTGCGACGAAAGTGCAAAATATAATCTTACTCTAACATTGGGTCAACCAAGTTCAAGCTGCGGCGGGGCCACAAATGCAGCAATAACATATGAGCTCAAAGGAGTTAAACTTGATTCTCAATCATTTAGTTCTTCAATCGGTGATAATAAAAGTGTTACTATGGATTTTAGCACTCAAATTGGTGGAGCAAATGATCAGAACAATGGACTCTTTATCAAGAGTGCGTAATTGATAATATAATTTATATATTAACTAATACCCCGCTTCGGCGGGGTTTTTAGTGTAAAGATACTTAGGAATAAGGTTAAAGCAAGGCATATGGAAACAGATCCTAAATTAAAGGAATTTCTTATGTTTCAATTACATAGAAATATAAGTTTACTTTACAAAAGATATCTTAATTTAATTGAAGATATTCAAGAAGAGCATATTAATATGCTTAATAAATTAAATAAAAAGATAGATTTAGAAACACTAAAAAATGTTGACTATTTTGATGATAATAAGTATAATTATCTAAGGAAAAAGGTTCTAGATTTAGGCAACGAAACCATAAGAGAAATAGAGAAAAATTTCGAAATGCTTAATATAGAAATAAAAAAATGAAAAGAAAATTAACTTTTAATTATCCTATTGAAGATTTACTATCCGCGACTTTATCTCTTCAAGCTATACAGAAAACTTTACAAAATGAGTTCAGAATTAAATATATTGATTTTAACTCTTTTATTGGTAATAAAACCTTGCAAAATTTAAAATATTGGGATTTAGATAAACAAAATAAATTTATTAAGACTATTGGTGGTGTTAAAAATTTTAATAAAACTAAAGAATTTTTAAAATCTAAAAATCTTTTATAAGGAGTAAAATATGAAATGGTTATATGAATTTTCAGTAAATGGAGAAAAAGAAGTAGAGCAAGTCGAAACATCTAAAGATGATCAAGGCAATGAAGTAACTACTACAAAAAAAGTAAAAAAAGTTATACCAGTAAAATTTAAAATTCAAAAACCTACTCGTAAGTTATTTGATGATGCAGAATTATTTTATGGCGTTAAATTATCTGAAGGTATTAAAGCTGGGCTTTTAACAAAAGCTTTACTCGCTAAAAGATATCAGAATGATGGTGGAGCTATGAGCGAACCAGAAAAAGAGAAATATTCAAAATTGTATATAGAGCTTTATAATAAAGAAACAGAATTTCAACAAGTTTCTCTTAATTTAGAAAATATTTCTCCAGAAGATAAAGCTGCAAAAATTGCTAAACTTATAGCTGAACTAACAGAAATCCGCCAGAATCTTCAAGCGGTAGAATTTTCTCAAATATCTTTATTTGATCAAACCGCAGAAAATAGATCAAGAAATCAATGTATTATGTGGTGGGTTCTTTATCTTGCAAATGTATTTGATGAAAAAACAAATGATTTTAAACCATTATTTGATGGAAAAACTTTTGAAGAAAAATTAGAGAATTATGATCTATTAGAAGACCAAGATGATCCCTTTTGGAGCGAGGTCTTTAAAAAGTTTGCATACTTTATTAGTTTTTGGTATATGGGTAAGATTTCAACGCAAGAAGATTTCCAAAAAGCTGAAAAATTTTATACTCCGCTTCAAGAAGAATTACAAGAAAAAGACGCAGAAAAAGACGCAGAAAAAGTAAGTGACAGCAAGCAATGAGTATAGATTTTTAAGGAAATTATATAAGGATATTCTACTTGGATATTCATATATAGCTTCTGAAGATATATACATTAAACATCCTACAGAATTAGATCTAGGTCTAATTGAAGATTTTTATATTCAATACTTTAATGAAGCAAAAGTCCGTGGACTTCCAGATGAAAAAGAAAAAGTAAAAGAGCTTTGCGACGCAGGAATATGGTCAGAAGAAAAAGAAAAGTTAATTTTATTTAATAAAAAACAAATATCAGACCTTAATGAAACTTTAAAAAAGATATTCATAAAAAGTCAAATTACAAGTATTAATAATCAAATCAAAAAGATACAAAAAGAATTAAATGACATATTATTGGAGAAAGATGATTTGTTATCTGTAACAGCAGAAAAATATGCAAGCAAAAGATCTAATGAAATGATTATATATAAATCTATATATAAAAATGCAAATTTAAGTATATTGTTATTTTCTGAAATTTTATTTGAAGAATTAGAGACCCGAGAGTTGTCAAGATATGTAATCATATATAATACTATTATTAATAATTTTAATAGTCAAAATATTAAGAAGATTGGAACATTACCATTTTTTTTAAATTCAATGTTTCTTGCAGAAGACAATATATATCATTTTTATGGTAAACCTATTATTAGATTATCAAATTTTCAACAAGAGCTATTTTCAATTGGTAGGATGTATAAAAGCGTATTATTAAAAGGAGTAAATCCAAGGGATGAATATTATGATGATCTTGATGAATTAGTTAATTGGTATGAATTAAATAAAGGAATTAAAGATGCAAACGAAGTTAAATATAAGAATAAAAATCAAGATGGCTCAACATATATTGGAGCTTCTAAAGACGAGATAAAGACGATAAATAAAATATCTCAAAATGATGATGTAATAGATTTGAATAAAGAAAAGAAAGAATTAAGTATGCAAGATATAATAAAATTACAAGGATTATAATAAATATCGTGTAATATTATTAGTATGGCACAAGGTAATAGATTAGAGATTGATGTAGTAGCTAATATTAGGGCTGCCCAAAAGCAGATTGAAGCCCTTACCTCTAGACCATACGCTCTTAATTTAACTACTAAAGGAAGAGGTTTTGAAGCTCCATTAGGAAGAATTAAGGGCCAATTAGGGGAGTTTGAAAAATCATTAGAGGCTTCTAATGCTCGTGTTATTGCATTCGGAGCCTCTGCAAGTGCTATATACGCGGTAAATACTGCTCTCAGGGAGAGTGTCAGAGCTGCAGTTGAGGTAGAAAAAGCCCTTAAAGATATTAATGTAATATTAAATCTTAGTGACAAAAGTTTAAGTCAATTTGGTAAAAGTTTATTTGATATTGCTAAAAGTACTGGAAATTCATTTGCCACTGTAGCTACTGCTGCTACTGAACTTTCTCGTCAGGGATTAGGGGTTAATGAAACATTAAAAAGAACTCAAGATGCACTAATTTTGACGCGTTTATCTGGATTAGATGCAGCAAGTTCAGTTGAAGCAATTACTGCATCTCTCAATGGTTTTCAAAAAGCGGCTCTAAGTTCAACGGAAATTATTAATAAATTAGCTGCAGTTGATGCAAGTTTTGCTGTCAGTTCCGCAGATCTTGCCGAAGCAATAAAACGAGTAGGAAGTTCTGCTGAAGATGCAGGAGTAAGTTTTGATGAATTAATTGCAATCGTAACTGCTACTCAACAAATTACTGCTCGTGGTGGTGCAGTAATTGGTAACTCTTTTAAAACTATTTTTACTAGACTACAAAGAACAGAGACTCTTGACGCGCTTGAACAATTAGGTATACAAACAAAAACTACAGAAGGAAATATTCGTCCGCTGCTTCAAGTTTTAGGTGATCTTAGTCAGAAATATGATACGCTAAATGATATACAAAAAGCTGCTGTTGCAGAACAAGTTGGCGGAGTATTTCAAATAAATATTTTAAAAGCTGCTTTAGGAGATTTAAGTAAAGAATATTCTATATATTCTAACGCTCTTCAAATTTCGGCAGCAGCCACAGATGAAGCAGTTAGAAGAAATGAAGAATTAAATACTACACTAGCTTCTCTTTTGAATAAAACTATTGCAAACCTAACCGCAGCAGGAGCAAAAATTGGCGAGCTTAGTTTTGCTCCAGCTTTACAAAAAGTTTTAGGTGGATTAAATACTGTATTAGAAAATTTTACAGGAGAAGGAAGCGAAAGTGTTGGAGGTAAAATTGGAGAAGGATTATTAAAAGGTTTAGGTAATTTTCTTTCTGGTCCCGGATTAATTATTGGCGCAAAGGTATTATTTAATATTTTTGAAAGATTAACCGTATTTACTGCCGACGCTTTAAAAACTCTAACTGGTTTAAATGGAAGAGCAGCAGAACAAGCTCAAATTCAACAACAAATATTTTCTATACTTCAAAAAAACCCTCAAATTATAGCTCAAATAAATAGCGGTCAGACAAGTTTAAAAGGATTACAAGAGTCAATTTTAGTGACAATTCGCGCTCAGACACTTGCGATGGAACAACAGGTGACTTTATCGAAAAGTCTTGCGGCTTCTTTAGCTTCTGCGGGAGTTTCTATATCTAAAACTGGTCCGACATTGGGTAGACTTCAAACAAAAGCCGGAGGATTTGTGCCTAATTTATTTGATCAAGAAGAATCAAACGCTCGCAAAATGGGGGCAGTTAATCCAAAAGCTCAAATGTCAGCAGGTACAATAGGCGGAAAAAAATTTGTTAAAAATAATAAAGAAATAGAAATTGTTGGAATGGGGTCAAATGGAGATTCTGCAGTTATTCCAACTTATGGATCAGTTGGAGATAAAAGACAAAAAGAGCTTTATGATAAAATGCAATTTTTGGGATTTGTACCAAATTTTGCTGGCGCAAAGAGTATTGGTAGTGAAGCCTTTAATAAAAATGTTCAAAATATAGACTCATATTTAAATAAATATCCAAGAAAATTAACTGAACAGGAAAAAAATATAGCTAAACAAGAATATCTTAGAAAAGGCTCTGGCGAAAAAGGAATTAAAACAATTAAAGCTTCTGATGTTGCAGTTATCTCTTCTGGTGGTAGAGGCGCAAATATTATTAAATATAATACAGATTTACAAGGAAAACCTTTAAAAACTCAATTTACAAATATTAATAGTGTTGTTCCGCAGCTTTTGACAGGAGATGATCTTAGTAAATTTGATAAACTTATTCAAAAATATTTACCTGACGCAATAAGAGGTATGGCAACAGAAATTATTGGGGGTGTTCCGGATAGAGGATATCCAGATGATACAACAATATTTAATAATATGCAATCAGATAAGTCTGCTTATCCTCAAATTGCTGGGCGCATTTTTGAAACAGTTATATCTACTGCAATTAACAAGTCTTTAAATCAAGCTGCAGCCAACGCAGACGTTAATGAAAAAGGTAATAGAACTTGGGATTATACTCCTGATGATTTTAGAAATGATGAGAAAGTAACAAAAGCTATATTTGGTGAGGCCGCAGGGCAAATATTGATGAGCGCTCCATATATAGACTCAAAAAGAAGTCCAGTTGGCGCAGGAACAACTAATGAAAGTTTAAAAAGCAAATTCTTTAGTACGCCATCATTTATGCAAAGAATTGCAGCCGCAAAAGCTATGGCTCGTGGCTTTATTCCTAATTTTGCTGGAATTAAAGATGCAATGAGTACGGAAAAGAAAATGGGAGGAAGTCCAGCTCTTGATTTTGAAAATGGAATTGGTTTATATGTAAGAGATAGAAAAACTCAACCTAATTTTAATGCTGTAAAAAGAGATCATCCAGAAGGAATAAATCGAGCAATTAAAAATTCTAAAGTCGCGCAGGAAGCAATGGCTCGTGGATTTATTCCTAACTTTGCTCCTGCCGCTCCCGCCGCAGGAATTAGTGGAGGAATTATAAAAGGTACTGGAGATGTAACCACAAGACTTTTATTGTTATCTGTATCTTTATCAACATTATCAGGAATTGTTGATTCTTTCTCAAAAAATGCCGAAGGAAATTTTGGAAAAATGACTTCATCGGTATTGCAAGGCGCAAGTACTTTTGCAAGTATTGCAACAGTTATACCCGGACCTCTTGGATTACTTGTCGGAGGATTAGTAGGTGGATATCAAGCAATATCTGGAATTATGGAAACAATGCGAGATCAAACTGGACCAATTAAACAAGGGCTCGAACAAGCAAAAGAAGGTTTTGCAAAATTAAATGATGCATCTCAATCATATGCAGTAACATTTGAAAAATTAGAAGCTGCTTATGCAGATACTAGTAAATCTCCAGAAGAAGCAGCAAAAACAATACAAAAATTAGAAAAAGATCTAGCTGCAGCAGTATCAGAGTTACCGTCAGCATATAAAGATCAATTAACATCCGCAAAAAATTTAACAGAAATACAAGAGATCGTTGCCAAAGCTCAAGCAGAAAATGCTAAAAAAATAAAACAAAAAGAATCTGCATTAGGATTAGCAGATCAAATTACGAAAGAAGGAACAAAAGGAGCATTTGAAGGAGAGGGAGCCAAGAAAGCTGTAGAGAGTATATTTCGTGGTATTACGCCAGAAAAACAAGCTGAATTTTTTCAAAAATATCAAAAAGGTGAAGTAGGTGGATTAAAAACTCAAAAGTTAGCGGATGGAAGCGAAATTTTGGTAGGAGGAACAGAAGATATAATTAACGCATTTAGAGAATTAGGAGCTAGCGAAGAAGAATTAGCTCAAATATCTCGTATGGGAGTACAACCATTAACTCAACTACAAAGAGAATTAAAAAGTCAAACAGATGTTACAATTAAAGCTAATGAAGCAAGTGAAAAAGCCACAGGTGAAGCTAAAGAAAGACTCAAAGAGCTTCAAGCAGAAGCAGAAGCTAAAAGAAAAGCAGCGGAAGAAGCAAGAAAAAATGCCGAAGCCGCAGCGATAAACGCCGAAGCTTTAAGACAAACAGCGATAGCAGAAATTAAATTAGCAAATGTTAGAAAATCTAATCTATCAAAGATTGCCACCGAAGCGGCAGCATCTGAGCTTCAAACAGCTCAACCATTTACCACAGCAAAAGGTGTAGCCGTAGGCCAAGCAGGAATAGAAACTGCTAGAAGATTTACAGCGGCAGAAACTCAAAGAACCGAAGTTCGCGCTGGTGCAATCAGTAAAATAAGTTCAGATTTTTCAAATTCAATTCAAAAAGCAATTGATGAAGGATTAAAAGGTGGAACAGATGTAACAAAATTACAAACTGCGAAAGGAAGAGTTGCGGGCATTGTTAGAGAAGGAGGATCTCCAGAAGAAATTGCTAAAAAATTAGAAGATTTAGGAAAAGAATTAAATTTAGGAGATTTATTATCTCTTCAATCAGAATCTAAAGCAACATTAGATTCTATTGCATCCGATATAGCTCTAGTTGATGAAGAATTAAAAACAGGAAATATCATTGCAGAGAAACAATTAGCAGAACAGATTAAACAAATTAGAAATCAAGAAAGAGTCAAAGCTTTAGGCGGTATGCAAGGATTTTTAGATCCAGAATCATTAAAAGAGCCAATTGAAAAATTATTAGGAGGATTTCAAAAAGCACAAACTGGCCAAAAATTTGGTTTAGAAAATACAGCAGCAAGAGGATTTGCTGAAGCTGGAATGGCTGCTTTAGAATTAACTGGAGGAGCAGGAAGCGCAGAAGTAAATGCGGGTTTAAGAAACTCGGTGGTGCCGCAACAGACTAAATTTGTAAAACAAACATTTGAAGATCTTGCTACTCAAGCTAGAGCTACTGGAACACCTGAAGGTGAAGAATTAGCAAAAGTTTTTGACGCTCAAGCTGCGGACGCGGCAAATATTGCTGCGGCACAATTTGATGCAGCTTTTCAAAAAGAACAATTACCTCAAAATGTAGCAAAAATTTTAGATCAAGTTACTAAAATTGCTTCAGGAGATAATCAAGCTGATGCAATAAAAGAAGAAATAACAAATGTAGAAAAATTGGGAACTGGTCCAGCTGGAGCAATAGACACTGGTAGATCTATAACTTCTGGATTATCTGGCCCACCCAAAACAGCTACAACAATATCTGGTAAACCATTATTTGCAGAAAAAGAACAAGCTGTAGCAATAGAC
>Ga0194129_10005526_pt1 | contig 16073 bp, 14 predicted proteins | sample TA2KigCa35mmetaG_FD_150862 | JGI IMG/M metagenome (GOLD analysis project Ga0194129, IMG submission 150862) | Freshwater microbial communities from Lake Tanganyika, Tanzania - TA2015038 Kigoma Deep Cast 35m | ecosystem: Environmental > Aquatic > Freshwater > Lake | place: Tanzania: Lake... | reverse complement strand
CTTTGTTCTTTCAAATCTAAATCTTCTAACTTAGTTTTGTGTAATAATATATTTGCTTCATATTTTTGTCGTGTATCATTATACCCTATACAATAAGAATCATCAAAAAATAATTTAAGACCTAGTGCAGATTGACCTAATAATAATTGTTTACTTAGATTACCAACTTCTTTTGTTTTAACATATGCTTTTATTTTATAAACTTTATCTGGTATAGTTTCAATATTGGGTGGTAATTTTAGTTCAACTTCCACATATTTACTTAATTTATTATTACTAGTTGCATCTGAAGTTACACCACTTATAACAATTGGAAAGAAAGATATTTTATCTAATTTTAATTCATCAACTAAATCTTCATCAATTATAGAAATTGTTGCATTACCTGTATCAAATGTAATGTGTCCCCCTGTTTTAGAAATATCTACAAATTTATCTTTTTTATTTTTAATTTGAAAACCATCAAAAAATTGTGTATTTATCCTTTTCATTGTATTTCTAAGTAAATTATTTCGTAAATCTTGTGTAGAACATATTTTTGTTATACTCTCTCGTTTTTTATTGACAATATTTATTAATATATTTTCCATTAAAATACCAAAATTTTTTGTTATTATATCGGCATAATCTGTATTTTGAAAATATAAATTAGTATAAAAGTTATTATATAATTGTTTATACAATATAGTACTTTCAGGACAATAATTAATAGTTTTTTTTAATCTGTCATAACTTTCTTGAAAATTAAAAGGGGTAATTCTAAATACATCTATACTATCTCTATCATACTCAATGTGACTACCATCTTTTTTAATATTTATATTGTTTATTTTTTGAATAGATAATTTTTTACCAATAACAATTTTACCTAAAAAAGTAAAAGATACGCTATTTGTTTCATTTGTTATAGTTAATAAATAATCACATGGTTTGTCATCTAATGTTTTTCTTTTACTATCATCTGTAAATGATGATAACTCACATATTATTTGTAACTTGTAATTATATTCACCAAACTTTCTTTCACAATTAAATACTTTATGTTTATCACTAATTCGTGTATACAGATTATTATTATTTCGTGAATAAGTTGAGATTGCTTCAATGTGTAGTATATTTCTCCCATTATTTTCTATTTTCGATTTTTCAAAATCATTTAATTCTATGTAAGATATCATTTTATAAGTTGTTTGTGCTGTATTAACAATATTTGGTATTTTAGGAATAGTAATTTGCTCGGTTGTACCATCTCTCATACCTTTTAAATCAAAATTTGTTTCTATAAATGTTAATGTTGTATGTAAATGAGTAAAACTTTCATATGGCTTATCAAGTGGATCTTCAAAACTAATAGTATTTACACCACCTCTTTGATAATTCTTTAACTTCAAATATTTATTCTTATATTTTAAATACTGTGAATAGTATTCCATTAATAATATAAAATTATAAAATTATATTATTAAATTATTTATTTAATTGACTTTGTACAGATACTCCTGCAGACCTATAGTTTTTAATTGCACAATTAAGTTCTTGTGACATAAAATCACCAAAACTTTCTTGTTCAACTACGCAATTAGATGCAAATCTAGATGGTGTACATCCAATACTATCTCCTTGTTTAGCTGTTGATAAATCATTTGATAAATAAACATAAGTCCAATTATTATTTTTTTGTTTATCTTCAATCATATTATTTATCATACTTTTATTAAAACGACTACTTGCATTTTCTTCACCATCTGTAACTATTACCATTAATACATCTCTTTCATTTCTGAATCGTGATATAGTTTTACCAATAGCATCAAATAAAGCAGTACTACCAGTTGGAATATAGTCTTCATTAGTTAAATTATTAACACAATTAATACGCTTATTATCAATAACTGTATGATAATTATTATTGAATTTAACAAGTGTGAAAGTTGTTTCTTTACCAACAACTTGTTTTTGTTCAGTAATAAGTGTATTTATGGAATTAATCATTTTATCTTTAATTATAGACATACTTCCAGATTCGTCAAGTATCATAACTATCTTGAAACTATCAGTATGTGTTACAGGTAGTTCATCATACATAGTTCCAGTAAATGTAGAATAATTATGTTGTTCTTGTGGTTTACTATAATGATGATGGTGGTGTACTGATTTAGTATGATGATGTGTCGGCTGAAAAGGCGAACTAGGGTGAATATTACCGAAAAAACTCATTAATATAATATATTTATTATTATTTTAAATATATTATAAAAATATATTAAATAATGCTGATTGAATTAATTATACCAGCATTTATTATTGCTTCTATATGGGCTTATATGGCGATTATAGAAAAGAAAATATTAAAATATATATCACATAAATCTTTATTTATATATTTTGGTCTTTTTGTTGGATTAGTAAGTTTAATTTTATTATTATATTATAATAAAGATGTCAAAAAAGATATTGATTTAATAACTACTAGTACTAAAATATCATTTAAATTATTAATATTTTATGCATTAATATATATTATTGCAGCTTTCATATATTTAAAATTAATGAAAGAACATCATAGTTATATGGTAATAGCTTTAACATATACCACTCCATTATTTGTAACATTATTTTCATATTTAGAATTAAAAGAAGATATTAATATAAAATCTGTTTTAGGTGTTTTATTAATAGTAAGTGGTTCTGTAACTTTAAGTTTACAGAAACACTAAAAATTATTAAAATTATTAAAATTATTAAAAATAAATAAACTAATATAAATTATTACGACAAGTAATACATCTACATACAAAATTAACATTTAGATTTTTTGGTTTATTAACATGATACAGTGTATTAAATATTATATAATCTAAATTAGAAGGTAATTTTTTAATTTCTCTATCATATTTATCTAAATATATTTCAACTTCTATTAAACTATCAGGTAAACTATTTAAATCATAATTAAATTCCTCTTCCATAAAATAAATATTTTCATCATTATCTATACTACCACATATAGATAAAGTTAAAAGAGTTTTAGGAAGATTGTCTAGTGGAAAATTATAAGTTCTTGCCATATATAACGTTTCTAAATTTGGTGGAAACTGATCTATTTTATCTTTATTGTATCGTGATAATACTAATTTTTTTAAATTTTGTGGTAATTTATATATTTTAGTTTTTTTAATACCTGATGTTAAAAATTCTAGAGAATTTGGAAGATTGTCAAAATTATATTCTGTTTTATTAATTAATTCTAAACTTATCAAATTTTCTGGTAAATTATCCAAATCATATTTATAATCATTACATATTATTAATTCTTTTAAATTTATCGGTAAATTTTCTAATTTATAAGTAAAATTCTTACCAATTTTTAATTTTATTAATGTTTTTGGTAATTTTCTTAAAGGATAATTAAATGGAGAAGTATTTGTAAATATAATTTCTGTAATATTTAAATTTTGCAGAAGATCTATTGACTTATCATTAAAATTATCATTAAAATGTATTATAGTTATATTGTTATCTTTTATTTCTTTTATTTTTTGTTCATTAATTTCACAATAAATAATCATATATTTAATTATATTATAGTCTTTTTATATAAATAAATTAATTTTAATTTTAACTAATAATTGTACTAAACAAACTTTCAAGTTCTTTATACATAGCAGTATACTTATCTTGATAAATAGCAAAGACAATCTCATTTGGAATATAATCTGTATATTTTAACGTATATTTCCACAAAGATACAAGCTGGTCAGGTTTCATTCCAAAAGAACCACATCCCCATAATCCAGTAATAAGAGTATGATTATTTACAGAAGCAGTATATAACATAAGTTCAAGACGTTGTACCATTGATACAAAAACATGATTTTTTTTAAAATTTGGTTTTATTAGAGATGGCATAGAAATAACTGACGGTAGATCTTTGCAAACTGAATATAATAAAGCAACTTCTCCATCTTTACAAATTGGATAAAATTCACGGGGAAGTAAAAGTTTATCACGATAAAGTTTAACAATTTGGTCTTCCTGAGTATTACCATACTCTTTTATTGATACAAAAGTACCATTTGAATTAAATGATGCAAGTGGACCACCTGGAATTTCATTATTTGCAAAATTATGAATTACAGAATTATCATACTGTTTGGCAATATCAAACATAGAGCCAACTTTTACAGTAATTTTAGGTTTGACACGAGGTGTCTCATATGAATAAATATTCGCATAATTAATCTTAACTGTTGACAAAGCCATATTATTAACTATAAAATATTTAATATTAAATATTAAAAAATATCAATTTTTTTATCTATTAATAGTAAATGACTAAAAACATTGGTATAAACTTTGAATCTGGTAAAATAATTGATCATATTTTAAAGTTTAAAAAATGTATTGCATATGCAAATATTCAGATTGCAATGGATGCTCCTTATGATGGAAGAGTAGCAGATGAAAGTTTAAGAAGTAAAGGAAGAAGTGAACAACAATTTGATCCTAAATATGGTTATGATGAGAAAAAACTACAACATACACTTTATCATATTTTTGAACATATTAAATTTGAATATCCTGATACAAGAATAGTAATACAAATTGCTAGAGGAAGAGCATCTGAAACAACATTTGAAGAAGTCCTTAAACCGGTAATAGAAAGATTAGATTTAATTGATAAATTAACAGAGTTTACAAACAAAGAAGGTGTAATAAAGAAATATAAAGGTGGATATAGAACAGATGATTATTATACTCCAGATAAAAAAGATAGTAAATTTGTTTTTGTTAATTATGGTATGTTTGCAGTATTAACTAATTTTAAAAAAATAACAGTTGGTAAGATATGTAACGTAGTTAAAACAGGTTATCTTGATATGAAAGATGACAAAATTACATTAATTAAAGTATCCAAACAGAAGAAAAAAAAAGATATATTATATCAACTAAATTATTTTCCTAAGTTATATTTAATGGGTATAGCAGACAATATGCCTTTTGTTACACCTGATAAATATAGTAGAGAAGAAATAAATAAAATTATAAAAGATTTTATAAAATAATAATTTATTTAAAAATACCAATCTTTAATAATATATTATGGACAAACTTATTATAACCAATAATATTAAATATCCTAGAAAGTTAATAAATAAGGATTATGTAATAAATCCTCAATTAAAAAAACTTACAGATAGTATAAAACAACCATTATATTTTGATGATATTAGACCTAATATTATGATTATAAATAGTAATAGAATATTATAAAATAAGTATTAGTTTAATTAAAAATACCTGAATTTTTAATTATATATAAAAATTGACGCTGACCAAAATTAAAACTTTGCAGTTTTAATTTTTCAGCCTGAATTTTTAATTATAAGAGTTAGAGATAGCTCTTATAATTAAAAATTGACGGCAACAAATATAAATCGCCAGATTTATATTTTTGCCCTGAATTTTTATTTTTATATCTTTGCTACGCAAAGATATAAAAATAAAAATTGACAATACATACATCCTGATATATTAACATTAGTATAATAATATTAATATATTTACAATGGTTTCTATTGCTTCTATTATTGAAAAGCTTGATGGCGACATCATCTTTTGTGTTGACTATTCTGGTTCTACCAAAAACCAAAGAAATTATCACTATGTGTCAAAGAACATTTATGATCACATTTCATCAAAGTCACACACTTCACACACTTCACATACTTCACATACTTCACATACTTCACATACTTCACATACTCAACATACTATTGTACTATGGGATGACAAGTATCGAGAGGTTTCCGATGCAACATATCTTAAGGTTGTAGAGAAGTTAGATGGATTAGGAGGTACTTATACTTCACAAATTGCATCATATTTCTGTGATAATAATATTAAATTTAATGGAAGACCATTAAATATTATTATTATTACAGATGGTGAAGTTGATAGAAGTGATATTACTAAATGTGATACTATTTTTACGAAGGCACTACAATCTGGACTACAAATTAAGTCTGTCAATGCAGTAATTATTAGTTATCAAGTAAATGCATCAGTACTAGCACCGTTTATGCGTGGTGATTGGTCAACAAATGTGTATCATTATAATACTAATATTTATAAGCCTCAAACAGTAAGTAGAACAAGTACATCTGTTATAAAAGTTGTACCTGTACACACTGTTGATAAGAGTGAACGTGAACGAGTATTTGCAGTTCTGCGTACAGCTGAAACTCAATCTGAAATTGATAATGTTTTTGATAAATTATTTGATATTATTACTGGTATGACTATGGGTAAGACTACAGGTGATCCATCAATCCGTGATGATATTCTACGTATGATGGATCGTATTAAAAAAAATATGCGTGATAAGATGTCATGTGAAGATATTCTAGTAAAATACATTGATACACTTACACAAGATAAGCAAGTAAGTACCGAACAACTATCTGCACTATTTGATTTTAATAATAAGAACTTTAATGGTGGAGATTTCCAAAAGAAAATTAACCAACTCCTTCTACTATGTGATGGAAAAATGTCACATATGTTTGACCCAACACAAATTCGAAAGCAAATGCTTGATCGAGTTGTACTAACAACATCTCAACCAACAGATGAACAAATTACTCAGGTTAACGATATACCTGTTGAAATTGTAACACCTGTTCAGTGTCCTATTACATTAGATGATGACGTACAAAATGTTTGTGTGTTTATTAACCAAGAAACACCTGTTCTTGAACGTGCTGATAAGAAACTGTTAGATCGTATCATTCAGAATACTTTTGTTGGTACTTCACTTGTTGATAACATTAAGACACGGTTAGATCATTTTGTAAGTGTTGAAGCGTATTGTCATATGAAGCCAACAACTAGTCCGATGACCAAACAACTAATTACAGGTACTCTAGTACTTGGAACAGATCCAATTTCAGTTAAGGCAACCAATTATGCAATTGGTATGATGCTTACTGGTAAGGCAACTGTTATTGGAAATCCAGATATTTGGTTTTACATTATCTATAAGATGATTAAGGATGGAATGGTGCCTTGGTTATCAGAACTACTACCTATGTTTACACGTCAACTTATTTACCGTCTTAACAATTCACAATGTACTCTAAGTATGAGTGGACTTGCAAACTTTGTTCAACTGAAGGGAACACTTGCATCTGCACTCTATTTTACACTATCACAACCGCTATTTATTAAGACACTTGAGAACAATTCATATCCTAATTTTGCAAGTTCAACACAACATATGCTAGATATGCTTCAACTTGTAAATTATACTCTTCCATCAGATAAGATTTACAAATATTTTACAGTTATGAAGTATCTTGGAATGCTAGTAAATGATTGTAAGAAGCTTCATATTAAGCAGTTCCGTAACAAGTACGATTGTATTGTTCATAACTATATGATTATTGATACATCAACACTTACACCAGCTTACAAAAACTACATTGATACTACTGGTCAACTACATACGTATATTATTCTAGATGGAGAACAAACAACTGTTCCAACATATCCAGGATTTGATGATATCAATTTACTTTACAATCTTTCACTTTTAGTAATAAACGAAAGTATGACAACTTTTACAATTTTGATTGATATTCACAACATTGATAAGTATTATACACAAGTAGTTGTAAAACCACTTACCAACTGGCCTATTAACGGAAAGGCTAGTATTCCAGTAACAATTTGTCCCAAGACAATGCGTCCATATAGTTATGTTAACGGTACATACTGGAAGGCAAGTTTTACGAAACTTATGGTAGATACATATAATATTAAGTCAAATGAAATTTTTGATACATCACTAGAACAACGTCCTACAAAGATTGTATTTTCAGGTGATAAACTTTATATTGAGTTTGTAAATACACACAATTTCTATCCAACAGTATCTGACTTTATTACATTTTGTTTCAACCGAATGGTAAACTGTCAATATCATTATGGTTCACTTCCAATTTGTAACTATCAACAAATTATTGACCGATATAATGCTGTTACTCATAGTACAACACCTAGTGATTTTATCTGTATTACAGAAAGTTCTCGTAACCGTGGTGCTCGTTTAAGTATTGAGAACTCATAATATATTTATCAGTTATATTTTCTTTACCATTATAAATAGCAATATCTGATTCAATTAAAATATTTTTATAATAATAATACGTTTCTCTTATTAAATTACCATCATAATCGAATTTTTCTATAATAATTCTTGTATCGCCATCAATATTAACATTATTTGAAGTAATTCTAGTATTATATGAATAATATTTGGACCAATCAACACTACCTTTAGGCTCGTGCATTTCAGGATGTAAATTAAAAGTGTACTTATATTCAGACATATATTAAATTAAATAAATAAATAATTAAGTGATAATATATATAAATTATATTATGAAAGTTTAATATAACTAAAATCTAATTTACTTTCTTTATACAGTTCTTTTAATTTATCATTTATTTCAAAATAATAAGTTGGATCGTCGTTAGCAATACCCATAATATCATTAATTTCAGTTTCATTTAAATCAAAAACATCATAAAAATTCTCAACTTTTTTTATATCAATATTTTTGTTTAATATTTCTAACATAAATGGTAACGGTCTTGTTGCAATTATTTTACTATCAAATAAAGTAGATGCATAACTGTGCATATACATTGCAATATTACTATGTATTCTTTTATCTAAATCTATTATTCCAGATATATGTTTTGTTATTAACATATTAAATTGAAAATGTTTATAAGGAAACACAAACATTGTCATTAAAATTTTTTCTTGATATTTAATAAAAAGAACATAACAAGAATGAGAATAATTATAACCATTAAGGCATTCAAGAGATATATTCAAGCAGTCAAGACAATCAGTAAAAAATTGTTCAGGTGTTTTTTTAATAAAATCTAGATTATTTTTATTATTATCTATATGTATAAAATCATCATCTGTTATACTATTTTCATTATTTAGTTTAACTTTTATATTATACATATTTGTCGCTATTTTTTCTTCTTTTCTTAGAAATTTAGTTAACGTGAACATAATATTTATATTTATATTTATATATATAAATAATTAAATAGATAATATATCAATTTTTATTTTTAGGAAACTTAATTTTACTTTAAGTTTTATAACTAATAATTTAATACTAACTATGGCAAATAATTTACTATTTACTAGTTCTTTAATATCAACAATTTTACATTTATATTTTTTAAATAATATTTCTACTTATATATATGCAGGTTTAATTACATCGTTACTTAATCATAAATTTACAAATATTTATTTTATATATTTAGATAGAATAACTATATTTATTGGTTTTATAATCAATTTAATAATAACTTATAATAAACATTTATTAATATTTTTAATGATATCTGTTAAATTATTTATATTAGCTAAAATAACAAATAATGATTATTACCATTTTGCAAGTCATTTAGTTTTAACTTATTTACATATTTTAATTTATAAATAAAACTAATTTAAATAAACTAATTTTTTACCATTCACGATAAGTATCTAATGTTATTTTATTATCTTTATTTAGTAATAATAACTGTTTCATATAAGGGTAAGCAATAGATAGAGATATTTTTTTTAAATTTTTTGGTAATTTTATTATTTCTTGATTATAATTATAACCTAAATGTATTTCTTCAATACTATCAGGTAGATTATTTAATTTTTTATTATAATTAACTGGTAAACTTAAGTATTTAAGATTATTTGGAATATTGTCAAGTTCTTGATTAAAATCACCGACAATAACTAAACTTTCTAAATCTTCTGGTAAATTATCTAATTCATGATTAAAAATACCCAAAATTAATAATTTCTTAAGTTGTCTTGGTAAATTATTTAATTTGTGATTAAAATTCTTACTAACAGTTAATTCTAATATATAATCTGGTAATCTAGATATATCTTGATTAAAAGTAGCAGGAAATTCTATTTTTTTATAACCAGATTCTATTATTTTATCTAAAATATCATCAGTTAGTTCTTCATTAAATCCATAATCAAATGTTATTTTCATCATTTTAGACATATTAGAATATATAAAGTTCATAATATTATTTAATTAATATAACTTTTAATTAAATAAAATAACAATTTTTTGTTTATATAACATGACTAATATCAACTAAATTATCAAATACAAATACTACTGCAGGTAATACATATAATGAATTATAAATATCCTTGAATGTATATCTAGTTATGCCATTTTCTTGTTTATAAATTTCATATAATGTACCATAAAAATAATTAGAATTATATTTATAATTAACTTTGTATATTGTACCAATTATAAAATTTAAACTATCTTGAATTATTGCACGACAAAAAGGACATGTATTACTACTATTATTCCAAATATGTAAACAAGTTTTATGAAAAGTATGTTTACATTTAGTTTTTACAAAATTTTCATTGTCAATTGTATCATAACAAATTGGACATTCCATTATTTAATAATTAAACAAATACTATTTACATAATTTTTGAATATAAATATCAATTTTTATAAAGGTGTTACTCTATCTAACCATCTAATATTTACAACATTAATCAAACTAGTGTATGTTGGACGTCTAAAGAAAGAAGGTGCTTCACCAACAAAAGTAATATTTGCTTGTTGAGAATATTCAAATAATTTATAAATTAATGAACCAGCTGTAACATAAATATTATCTAAACCAAGTGGTGTTAATGTATTTCTTTCAGGTGTTATATTTAATATCATTTTTGTTATAATATCATTACCTAAAATATTAAATTTAATATAAATTATTCTAAATACTTCACCTGTTATCTTTGAACGTATTTTATTCTTAAAAATAGTCATGTTTATAATAAAACTCTCTAGTTTATAATTATTAATTTCCATTATTTTAGTAGATTCTCTTTCTAAAAATACAAAATATTCTTCTAATAGATCTGAAAATACATTATACACTTCTGTATAAAATTCCCGTCTACCTATACTTTCAGAAGGACCATAATATTTATCTGGATTAGTTTGTAAATAATTATCTTGAGGTGACTGTAATAAATTTCTACCATATCTTAGCCTTCTATCTTCACCTAAAGAACTATATAATTTACGTAATATAGTCTCTTTATTCTGATTATCTGTATTTTGAGGTTCTTCTCTAATTCTATCAAGTGTTTCTCTTAAAATACGAATACAATCATTATAATTTTCAAATATCTTTACATGTGGAAAGATTATATTTATTAAATTAAATAAATGTTCTTTAGATATATATTGTTTATGAGTTTCATCAATAGGTGCTCCATCACCTTCATTTCTATTAAATCTCTCTAATATATTACCAGCTAATATGTCACCAGCCAAAGTATAAGATACACAGTTGATGGGACCAATATTTGGTAATCTTATTTTGTTATATTCAGACGTATTCTTAAATAAAAACATTTGTATATTAAAATTTATAAATGATGTAGTAGTATAGTTATATCCTTTATAATACGCATTTGGATTACTTAAAAAACCATAACCTTCTCTCGATATACAATATCTCCAAAAACCACCTTCACTATTAGATCTATAATATGTATTTTTTATTAATTTATTATATTCAGTATCGTAACAGAATACTACTGCATGGTCTCTACTAACATGATCCTGAATAGTTTGAATTGAAAACACTAAATAATTACCTTTATTGTCATATATTAAACAGTTGCGTTTTATATTTTTTTTTTCTAGTGGGTTTACAATCAATATATCTATACCATTATATTTATACTTACTAAATTCTACTGATTCATCATCTTCAAATAATATTTCACGTACATTAACTGTTTCTCCTTGCATTTCAAATTCTATTTCTTTAAATTCAGTATCATATAAAGGGAGTACTGTGTAAATACTTTCAGATGCAGATTCTGCTGCAGCTTGGGCAGGTGGAACTACTCGTGGTGTAGCTTGGGCAGGTGGAACTACTCGTGGTGTAGCTTGGGCAGGTGGAACTACTCGTGGTGTAGCTTGGGCAGGTGGAACTACTCGTGGTGTAGCTTGGGCAGGTGGAACTACTCGTGGTGTAGCTTGGGCAGGTTTTAAACCAGCTTCAGGAAATTGAACATAAGATAACTCAGGTCGTGTAGCTTCTACAGGTGCAACTGGTGCTCGTGACATGGATGTTACTTTACCTAATATATCGTCTTGACTAACAATATTAATATCGTAAGCATATTCGTCATCATCGTTACTTAAAATATCATAAAAAAACATTAATCCATTAAAACCTGGAAATGAACTTACATTACTAATAGTTCCTTCTTTTTCTTCTTTTTTAGCAACATAAGAAAAAGAACTTTTAACAGCTTTAAGATATTTTACACGGTCACCCTCTTTATATTTGGGACTTGACATATATATTATAAAAATAATATTATTTTATAATATAGTTTTCTATATACTTAAAACTAATCATCATCTTCACTAACTTCTTCGCCTAAATCACGTCTCATTTTCTTTTGTTTATCTCTAAGCATTTTTTCTTTTCTAGATAATTGAGTTTTCTTTGGTTGTTTAACTTTAACAACATTACCATTTGCATCAATCATTTCATCTTCTTGTTTCATTTCTATTTTTTCTTTAACAGCGTTAGACATCCATTGAGGATCACCTTTAATATTTAAAACACCGTTTTCAACAACCCATATTTCTTTACTAACAGAATGACAAAATTGTTCATCGTGTGTAATTACTATAATACCTCCTTCAAAATCATTTATAGCTTCTTTTAATGCACTTAGACCATCTCTATCTATATTGTTTGTTGGTTCATCTAAAATTAAAATATGTGGTCTCATCCATAATGCTGCACCAATAACTACTTTTACTTTTTCACCATTAGATAATTGTTTAATTTTAACGTGTGTAGCATTTTCTTTAGTCATACCAATTTTCTCTAAATGTTCTTCTACATTTTGTTGAGTTAATGCAACAGAAAACATACCTTCTGCAGCATCACATTTAACATCAATTACTTTAATAATCTTTTGATATCCTCTTTTAACTAGATCAGATTCTAATAACCACATATTTAAATCAGCAGGGCAATCATCAAATGTTACTTCGTATTCACGTTCGTGTTTCCCATTTCTTCTACCATTTGTTAATCTATTAATAATTCTCTTAATTTTTTTATTTTTTCCTTCAGGACTATCAATCATAACAACTTTATCAAGTTTAGCAATATCTTCATCAGACATAATCATAGAGACTTTCATCAAATCTTCTTTATCTTCACTACCTTCATAACGCCATCTTATATATTCATTAGCAGTTTTATCTAAATGTTCAGAAATATGAGCAAAAGCATGTTGAGCAATATAACCAATTTTAACACCAGGATAAGTATACACTGTTCCCGAATCAGGTTGAAGTTGTCCTGTTAAAATTTTAATACTAGTTGATTTACCTGCACCGTTAGGACCTAAACATCCGATTCGTGAAGCCATTGATACTTGAACTGTTGCATTTACAATGGTCGGTGCTTTATTACCAGGATAAGTAAAAGTTACATTATCCATTTTCATTAATGCTTTACCACGTGATTTAACACCATCTAGAAATCTAGGTTGTGGAAATTTAAAAGCATATTTAGTTGAAGTAAGTGTAAAATAACTTTCTGCATCAGGATGTTTCTTAACAAATTCACTTAGATTACCTTTGTATGTGTCTAATTTTAGATTACTAATATGAATAATATGTGTACAACATTGGTCTAGTAGTTTTGCATTTTGTGAAACAATAATACAAGTAACTTCAATTAAATTATTTATATAATCTAAGAGCCATTTAACATTTATTACATCGAGATGTGCAGATGGTTCATCCATAAGAAGAATATCCGCATTTTGCATCATTGCTCTACTTAGAGCAAGTTTCATACGCCAACCACCCGATAAAGTAGATACACCATTTGTAATCATTTGTTCAGTAAAACCAAAACGTCTAAGATTATCTTCCACAACTTCACGTGTTAGATTTTCTTCTGTCAATCTTTCATCTTGTAAAATATAATCAACAAGAGATAGATGTGATAACTCACCTAATATATCAGTTTCAACATAAACTGATTTAAGTTCTTGTGGAAAACTTTCTAATTGTCTAGTTGCCATTGCTTTCATAAGTGTTGACTTACCTGAGTTATTTGTTCCAACTAAACCGTATTTATATCCTTTGTAAAGTGTTAATTTAGTTTTATGTAAAAGAACTTTTGAACCATACCCTAGTGTAAATTCACAATCACAAAGTAATTTTGCATTAATATCTTCTGTTGAAATTTCTTTTTTATTATAATTTTCACTGTAAACAGATACTATTTTATTAACATCTGCATTAAAATAATCAAGATATGATAAACTGTCGTTACTTACTTCATTACTATTTACCATTGTTTGTATCATTTCTCTATGATAATTAGTATAGCCTGGAAGTAGTGCTAAGATATCGTTTACTATTTTATCTTTATTAACTTTAATTTCCTCACCTTTATTAAGAATATAAGTAAGTTGATTGAACGCTCTTTCTGCAACTTGTCTTATTTCCGGTTCAGAAATCTCTGTTTTAGCATATTGTAAAAGAGGTAGAAGTGATTTAATAAAATCTAATGCACAATAAGCATCTTCTACTAATTTTGTCATATTCTCAATAATAACAATAGATTGACGTTTAACTGCATTAGGTACAAATTGAAATGAACTGACTAGTATAGGTACTATAATAGATAATGTTAGATTATCTACTGATTGAACAAAAGTTGTGGATGATATAACATCAATACTTTTAGCAAGAAGTTTACTATCAGACATAGCGTTAATTAAATGGGGAATTAATGGGTTAATATCTTTGTTATCGATCTTATTATAAATAACACTAAATAGTTCTAAGCCTTTCTTACTACAATCTGCTGATAGATCTGATAGAATGTGAGATAGTGGTGTAATAAGTAGTGGGATAGCTAATTTAGAATTATCTTTAGATAAAATCTTTGTTATTAAATCAAGAGTAACTATTTTAGTTTTAGTTTGTTTACCCGATTCAAGACCAGTTAAAATCTTTTCGGTAAGACTAACAAGTAAATATCTATTAAAATTATCAACAAATTTGTTTAGTAGATAAACTGCTCTATCTCTAACTTCATTGCTTCTATCTGCACACAAATCTTCAAGATATGATATTACTGTAAATTGATTTTCGTAATTAAGATTTTCAAAAGTTGTTAATATATTAAGTTTATCTTGGACTGATGTTTTTTTGTGCATAAGTGTAGATAGAATAGAAGAGTCAAAACTCATATTATAAATGTTTATATTTTATTAACTTTATATATATTTACTAATAAAAAATTGATTTATTAATTATTTTGGATTATAAGAATAATTATAATAAACTATGGCTACTATTGAAAGTATGACTACTATTCCTGAAGATTACAAGTGTCCTATTTCTCTGGATATTATGGTCAATCCATATATCCATAGTTGTGGACGTACTTTTGATCTTGTAAGTATTACAACTATGATTGCACAAGGAACACAAACATGTCCTTTTTGCAGAACTATCATTAATATTGGTACTAATCTGTTTCCTAATCTTCAACTAAAATCACTTATTGAGGAATATAGTGGAAAGATTAGTCTACCAAGTAAGATTACTAGTATGATTAATTCATCTAGTTCAACTCCAATTAATATCAATGTTTTTACTAACAAAGATTTTGGACTTATTAACATTAATACACCTAAAACTGGTTCACGTAATCCAGTACATATTTGTTGTGTAGTAGATGTTTCTGGTTCAATGTCAACTGAAACTGTTCTCAAACAAGGTGGTACAGAAGTACGTAATGGACTTTCTCGTCTTGACCTTGTTAAGCATACACTTAATACTATTATTAATAGTTTAGAAGATAACGATATTTTTAGTCTTGTAACTTTTACTACATACGCGTCCGTTGAACTA
>Ga0194129_10005522_pt1 | contig 16075 bp, 13 predicted proteins | sample TA2KigCa35mmetaG_FD_150862 | JGI IMG/M metagenome (GOLD analysis project Ga0194129, IMG submission 150862) | Freshwater microbial communities from Lake Tanganyika, Tanzania - TA2015038 Kigoma Deep Cast 35m | ecosystem: Environmental > Aquatic > Freshwater > Lake | place: Tanzania: Lake... | reverse complement strand
CGATTATCTACTGGAAGGTAGCAACTGGCTACGTGGTAAAACCTATGACGGTCAGGCGCATGCCTTAGCGCTTAGCGATTTAGGCCAGGTGAAAGCAGATGTCTTACTTCATGCGCTTGAGCAATTCGATTGTCTTTATCCGATTCCTGATCCTTGGCGAATCAATATAGAGCAAGCCTTTAAGGCTGCACATTTGCCTGCTTTGACCTGGTATGCCAGTACCGACGATGCTGATTACCTTTACCCTAAAGAACAGTTTCTTCACTATCAAGGGCCCAAGTTGCGCAAACGCAAGGCGCAAATGATGCAACTGCTTGCTCGTGAAGCGATCCATGTCTTACCGATTACATCGCAACATCGTTCGCTTGTTTTACAGACCCTAGCGCGTTGGATGAAGCAAAAGGCTAAAGAGGTTGGCCAAACCGACGATCTTCCCTTGATCGAAGCGCTTGAGGACTTAGACCGTTATGATTTCAAAGGTCTGCTTTACTGTATAAAGGATTATCCGCTCGGGTTTGTCATCACCCAAAGCCTAAACCCATGGGTCGAAGTGCTTCGTTTTGCCAAAGGCGATGACGAGTTCCCCGGCATTTATCCTTATATGTTTCATGACCTTGCCAGACGTTTGCCGCAAGATGTTCGCTGGCTGAATTTCGAACAAGATATGGGTTTGGCGAATTTTCGTCAGGCCAAACGAAGTTATAGTCCATGCGCCATGCTTAACAAGTGGCGCCTAAGCTTGGCGGCCTGACGCGAGCTCAAGTGCACGATCCGCTTTAGTTGAGTCCGAGTCCAAATAAACGATTGCTATGTTTTTTTCTGACTCATCAGATCAAGCAGGCTTCGCGCCACGACCTTGGTGGCCTTGAGCAAATCATCGAGCACGATATGCTCATCGGCGCGTTTGGCATTGGATTCGAGCACGCTTTGCGGCCCCGCGCCATAAATCACGCCAGGTATACCTTGGGCACCGTAAAGCCGCACATCGGTATATAAGGGTGTGCCCCGCGCCGGCGGCCTTGTTCCAAAAATGCTTTGTGCATGATCCTGGATGGTTTCAACCAGGATCTCATTGCCTTGTTGCGGTTTCCAGGCCTCGGCGAGCAATAATCGCGATACCTTGAGTTCGATACCAGGGCATTGAGACGCGGCCTGTGCAATCGTTTGGCGAATCGCTTGCTCCACCGCTTGCGGGTTTTCTTCCGGGATCATTCGGCGGTCAAGTTTGAAGCTGACCTTGCCTGGTACCACGTTGGTATTGGTACCGCCGTGGATGACACCGACATTCAAGTACGGGTGCTTGATACCAGGAACCTTTGAGCAAATTTGCTTGTAGTCCTCGTTTAATCGATACAAAGCTTGGAGTATGTGGACTGCGGCTTGCAAGGCGTCAATACCGGTGTGGGGTATTGCCGCATGAGCCATCTTGCCCACGACTTCGACTTCAAGTTGCAGGCAACCGTTATGAGCGGTAACCACTTCATAGCTAAAGCCAGCAGCAATCAAATAGTCAGGCTTAGTCAAGCCTCGGGACAAAAGCCATCCTGGTCCGAGCTCGCCGCCAAACTCCTCATCGTAGGTAAGGTGAAGTTCGATGGAGCCATGCAAGGCTGCGCCGCAGGCTTCGAGCGCACGAATTGCAAAAGCATAGCTTGCGAAATCGCTCTTATTCACCGCGGCAGCGCGCCCATAAAGCTTGCCATCATGGACTTCGCCGCCATAGGGCGGGTAAGTCCAACCCTCGCCTGGTGGAACAACATCGCCGTGTGCATTCAGCGCGATCACCAGGCCATCGCCGTAGTGACGTCTGAGGATCAGGTTCGTGATACTTGTCATACCTTGAGCCTTGACATCGGCATCATCAACCGGATGTAGCTCAACAACAAAGCCCATGGCCTTTAGCAGGGCAGCGCTTTGATGGGCGTGAGGCGCATTATCGCCCGGCGGTGTATCGGTGGGGACCTTGACCAAGGCTTGGAGAAAGGCAAGCTCTTCTTCAAAATGTTGATCGATCCAGTCGTCAATGATTTGATAGCGCTGCATGCGCTCTGGGTCCTTGCTTGCTAAGCTATAACGCTGTTCCATAAATTTTCTCTTGACTTGAATAGAAACGGATCGCATGCAATCGAGGTCGTACAGGGCTGAGCGTATCATCGCCCCCATGATTTCGCTTCCTCTCTGATCTCAAGTGCCATGACATTGCTTCGAGGCCTGGTGCCGGCTTGGGTAAGGCACTACCGATCTGCTTGGTTTGCAGGGGACTTAAGTGCTGGATTAGTGGTTGCGCTCATGCTTGTGCCGCAATCAATGGCTTATGCGATCGTCTCTGGCCTGCCTCCGGTGACTGGTTTATACGCCAGCTTACTGCCCTCGCTGGTGTATGCATGGTTTGGCAGCAGTTCGGTGCAATCAGTGGGCACCATGGCCATCACCTCCGTGATGATGGGAACAAGCCTTGCGAGTATGCGACCGGCATCGACCGAAGAGGCTATTGCGATTTCGGCCGCCGTAGCCTTGATGGCAGGTCTTGTGCTGACGCTTGCAAGCTTGTTGCGTTTGGGTTTCTTGTCAACGCTCATCAGTCGGCCCGTCTTAAGTGGGTTTACTAGCGGCTCAGCGGTGATGATTGCTTTAAGTCAGCTGCGCTACCTCCTGGGGCCAGAGCCCTCAGCATCGACTTTGCTCGGCATGCCTTTGCCTCAAATCAACCAACATTCGCTTGGCATTGGTATCGGATCCTTGCTTGTGCTTTGGCTTGCCAAGCGTTATGCGATGACATGTTTTAGAACTTTAGGCCTGAACCATCGCCTCGCTGACTTACTCACAAAGTTGATACCGTTCATGGTGATTGTGTCAGCCGCCATGATCGTGCTTTGGTTCGAGATTACCGATGTCAAACTAGTCGGCGAAGTACCTGCGGGTTTGCCAAGTTTGCGCTGGCCGGTCATTGACCAATGGGAGCGTTTACTGCCAACAGCCTTATCGATGGCGCTGATGGTTTTTCTTTTTGGTCAAAGCAGTTCCGTCGTATTGGGCCGAAAACGAGGCGAACGTATTGTGGCCGATCGCGAGCTTTTTGCTTTAGGTTCTTCAAATCTTGCTGCAGCAATCAGTGGTTCATTTCCTGTAACAGGAAGTATTTCCCGTTCGGCGGTCAACTTTCAAGCGGGCGCCAACAGCCAACTAGCCAGTGTATTGAGCGTCATCTTCTTGGCTGCAGCACTGGCTACTTCGACCGAATGGCTTAGCCTTCTTCCAATGCCGGCGCTTGCTGCGATGATTATTCTTGCAGTTTTAAGCATGATGGAATGGGGGGTGCTCATTGATTGCTGGCGAATCGATTGGCGCGATGCCCTGGCTTGGCTTTTGACCGCGCTTGGCGTGATCTTCCTTGGGTTCAACGAAGGCATTGTTGCCGGCTTGCTGTTGAGCATGCTGTTTGCGTTAGCAAGTTTTGGCTTGGCGGATTTGTGGTTAGTGTTTCGTGGACGTTCTCGTTTTGACTTAGAACAGGTCGCGGATAACGAGGCAATCCAGGGTTTACGAGTCTGCCTTAAAGGTCCTTTGTTGTTTGCCAACGCCGAAACCCTTGCTGAAGCTTTGCTGCGAAGGCTTCAGTCACTAGCGGTCAATCATCACCAAGAAAAGATCGACGTAATGCTTGATCTATCTGGATTAACTGATCTGGATACAACGGCTATTCAAGCGATGACTGAGTTTCATCAAAGCCTTCTTGCACAAGGTTTTGTAATGCGATATAAAATGCCAAACGATATATTATTAGCACGTCTCAAACAAGAAGGTCGACTGATTGCCTTAATCGAGGCTGGCTAGCTCGGCTGACCGAGCCGCCGCACGGGTTAGCGCGCGCAAGATAAGGCCACCGTAGTCCTCCGCTTCGAAGACCTCAAGCGCAGCTGCTGTGGTACCGCCTTTTGAGGTGACCTGTTCTCGTAATTGGGCGGGTGTGAGTGCAGATTGTGCAGCTAACTCACTAGCTCCTCGCAGTGTTTCAAGCACCAAGACGCGCGATGCTTCGCTACTGAGCCCCAAAGACTGGGCGGCGTCTTGCATGGCTTCGATCATGCGAAACACATAAGCTGGCCCGCTTCCCGAAACCGCGGTCACTGCATCCATGGCATCTTCATTCGACAGCCAAAGGCTCTTGCCCACGCAATCAATAATGCTTTGGGCTATGGCTTTGTCATGTTCAGGCAAATGCTCATCGGCATAAAGCGCGGTCACACCACGACCAATGAGGGCAGGCGTATTGGGCATGCAGCGAATATAACGATGCGAATGCCCAAGCCATTGGGCTAGTCGTGCAATGCGCACGCCAGCCGCAACGCTAATAACACCATGCGTGCGAGCGCCTGGCGCAAGACCGGCACCGTTATCAGGCCCTTGAAAGCAAGCGATAGACTGGCATAAATTTTTCATCTGCTGGGGCTTGACCGCAAGCACCCAGTAGTCGCTCTCGCAGGCAGTCTCATCAACGGTAGCGATGCATGCCGCACCATAGCGCTCAGCCCAGACCTGTCGAACGCGAGGATCCGGGTCGACGAGTCGCAGCGTTTGCGGCAGTCGATTAGCGGGTCGACGAGTCGCAGCGTCTGCGGCAGTCGATTAGCAGCTTGCATGCCGCCGGCGATAGCTGAGGCCATATTGCCACCGCCGAAAAAGCTGATTGATTCATTCATTCAAAGGTCCTAAGGTTTCATGAATGCCAGCCATCGTAATCCCAAGAGCCGGAGTATTAGAAAGTAAAGCCCAACGGCCGCAAGAATCACCCACAGCACATGAAAGGCGCGAAGCCAGGGCGAGGCAGCCATCGCTTGCCATTGCAGCCAGCTTTGCTGCGAGGCCCAATCTAGAAACAGCGCGAGGCTTAGATTGGCGATCAGCACTTGGCTTGCGAATAACAGCCAACCGGATTGCGGGGTAAATAATTTTCGACGGATCAATCCAAGCAATAAGAACAAGGCATTAACCAGCGCAGCCACTGAGATCGACAAGGCAAGTCCCGCATGCTCAAGCCAGGGGACGGTGATCACATTGAGTGCCTGAGTGAGCACTAAGACCGCAAGTGCGATCTTGACCGGGGTTCGAACATCTTGTTGCGCATAAAAACCTGGCGCAAGTACCTTGACCCCAATTAGGCCAAGCAAACCAAGTGCGTAGGCGGCAGCGGCCTGTGCGGTCATCACCACATCGCGTTCGGAAAAGCGACCGTAGTGATAAAGAATCGCGGTGAGTGGTTCTGCAAGTAACCATAAACCAATGGCTGACGGTATCGCCAAGAGCACGGTTAAGCGTAATCCCCAGTCAAGTTGTTTGCTATAAGTTGCATCATCGTTTGCAGCACGTGCCTTTGATAGGCCCGGCAGAAGTACGGTGCCAAGGGCAACGCCAAGCAAGGCGGTAGGGAACTCCATGAGGCGATCAGCAAATGAAACCCAGGACACACGACCGGGTCCCAGCGTTGAGGCGATATGGGTATTAAAAATCAGGCTCACCTGTGCAGCAGACACGGCAAGAACAGCCGGGGCCATACGTGCGAGCATGGTCCGAGTCGCGGCGGACTGCCAAGCTTCTCTCAGTGCTCGAATACGAACTGCAATCCTGGGCCTTCGACCAATGCTTGCCAGGGCCCACCATTGCAAAGCCAATTGAAGGAAGGCACCGATCACAACCCCCATCGTCAAGGCGAAGACGGGGGGATCGACCTGATCATGAAAGGCCAGTGCTGCGCAAATCATCGATAGGTTTAAAAGCACGGGTGTGAAGGCAGGAGCTGCAAAGCGGCTCTCAGCGTGCAACACACCGCTTGCAAAGGCGACGAGCGAAATCGGCAGGATGTAGGGGAACATCCAACGAGCCATGTCGGTCGCGGCGCCCAGGGCGGCCGCGTCACTGGCAAGACCGCCCGCCATAAGCCACACCAGGACAGGCGCAGCGATTGCCCCGATGGCAGATAAGCCCAAAAGAAACCAGAACATGAGACTTGCGGTCTGATTGATAAAACGCTGATAAGCAGCGTCATCGCCTTGTTGTCGTGCCTGCGCCAGCATCGGTACAAAAGCTTGCGAAAACGCGCCTTCCGCGAATAAGCGTCTCAGCAAATTGGGCAGGCGAAATGCAACGAAAAAAGCGTCTGTCATGGCATTGCTGCCAAACAACACCGCGGTGAGGTTTTCGCGCAATAAGCCAGTTACACGCGAAATCAGTGTGAGAGCACTTACGAGGGCTGCCGATCGGAACAATGACATGTATAATCTAAGATTTCGCTGAGGATTCGTAATCTCATGGCTAATATTGCTTCGGCACGCAAGCGTGCCCGTCAAGACGTCAAACGCAACGCGCACAACACCGCACTTCGCTCCCGTTACCGCACCGCAATCAAGGCAGTTCGTAAAGCGATCGAAGCCGGTGACAAGGTCAAGGCCCAAGCGCAATTGTCTGCTTCACAAGGCGTTATTGCCAAAATTGCGGACAAGAACATCCTCCACAAGAATACAGCAGCCCGCTACATCAGCCGTTTATCTGCTGCCGTGAAGGCGATGGCCTAAGCATCCGTAGGACATTGATAGGGCCAGCGACGCTATAATAATAAGACCAGCGACGCTGAAGTAAGACTGGCGACGCAGTTTAAGCTCGCTTATCCGGCCCGATGCCCGAAGATTGCAGTGCCCACCCTCAGCCAGCTTGCACCTTGAGCCACAGCCAACTCAAGGTCGGCTGACATCCCCATCGAGAGCTGATCCATTTGTTTTTCGGAGCTAAGCCTTAGGTTTGTCGCCTGCAAGCACGCTCGTAGCGCAGCAAAGGCCTCGCTTTGTTGAGCCGGATGATCGAGTCGTTCAGGGATAGCCATCAGACCACGCAGTTTGAGGCGACTCAGGCCTGAAATAGCCTCAGCAAGTCCGGCAACCTCCTCGGGTTGAACCCCGCTTTTGGTCGACTCGTCTGAGATATTGACTTGAATACAGACCTGTAAATCGGGCATGCCTACAGGGCGCTGATCATGGAGTCGCTGTGCGATCTTAAGTCGATCGATGCTGTGTACCCAATCGAAATGCTCGGCAACAAGCCTTGTTTTGTTCGATTGCAAGGGGCCAATAAAGTGCCAACAAAGCTTGAGACGCTGTGCGATCTTAAGTCGATCGATGCTGTGTACCCAATCGAAATGCTCGGCAACAAGCCTTGTTTTGTTCGATTGCAAGGGGCCAATCAAGTGCCAACAAAGCTTGAGATCAGGATCAAACGCGCGACATGCCAATAATTTATCGAGACCTTCTTGAACATAGTTTTCGCCAAAATCGCGTTGACCGCATCTGGCTAAAGCCAAAACCGCTTCAGCAGGGAAAGTCTTGCTAACAGCAAGCAAGGTTGGAGCAGCAATCCCCTCAAATGCGGGCCTTGAGGCTTCAGCCGCAGCGATGCGCGCCAAGACCTTGGCGCGAGCCTCTTGAAGCTTTTCAGGATTTGGCGGGATCGTGCTCATTTGGCTTGACATTTATAACGCTGATTCGTTTGGCTTTTGCGCTGCTTTTGCGTAGAGCGGGAATACGAAAAGACGACAAGGAATCGCGCCATTCATGAGGGGCGTTTTCCGCTTGGGCTTCATACGCCACAAGGAAGCTAAGTCCTCCTGCGCGCTAAATACACAAAGCGTAAAGCCAGGCCAGCGATCTCGAAAACTGCGGCCCTGCATGAAATCGCCCGAGGCTTCAATCCGCTCGCCGTAGGGTGGATTCGAAAGCATATAGCCTTCATCTTCAGGTCGCATGTTTAGATCCGGCTTGGTGAGCTTAAAGGCATCGGCGCACCGCCAGCTAATGGCCTCATCGGGAAGGCCTGCCGCCAGGGCATTTCTCTTGGCACGATCGATTTGTGCCTGGTCGATGTCGCTGCCCAATAAGCAGGGTAACTTCAGTACTTCGGCGAGTTTGTTGGCTGCACGAGTCCTTGCTTCATCGCGAATCGAACGCCAAAGTGTATCGTTATAGTCATTCAATACCTCAAAGCCGAATGTTCTTTGGATACCGGCTGCGATGCCAAAGCGCATTTGTGCTGCTTCGATAAGAATCGTGCCCGAGCCGCAAAACAAATCGACAAGGGCTTGTTCATGACGCCATTGACTGAGCAAAACCAGTCCTGCCGCAAGATTTTCTTTCAGCGGTGCCTCACCCTTATCGTCGCGTCCTCGCCAACCACGTTTGAATAAGGACTCGCCGCTCCAATCGATATATAAATTCAGACTGTCTTCGTCAAGATGCCCAACGATGCGAACATCGGGCTCAACCGTATCGATGGATGGTCGCTCATTGGTCTGATCGCGAAAGCAGTCGATGATGCCATCTTTGATTCGCAAAGTTAAGAATTGTAGCGATCTTGCTCTTGCACGGGTTGCACTGAGGTCCACACGCAAGCGCTTATCTAGGTCGAAATGATCGGCCCAATGCTGGCGACGCGCTATTCTGTAAACGTCATCGTCTTCGCGTACACGGCCTGACCCAAGCCAGCATAGGATACGGCTTGCGATTCGGCTATGAAGATTAGCACGATAACCACAGGCACGGTCGCCCTCAAACTGTACACCCGATGCCCGTATGCTCAGCCCATGCGCACCGAACACCTTAAGTTCTTCAGCAAGCACCTGCTCATCGGGCCAATGCTGGCGACGCGCTATTCTGTACACGTCATCGTCTTCGCGTACACGGCCTGACCCAAGCCAGCATAGGATACGGCTTGCGATTCGGCTATGAAGATTAGCACGATAACCACAGGCACGGTCACCCTCAAACTGTACACCCGATGCCCGTAAGCTCAGCCCATGCGCACCGAACACCTTAAGTTCTTCAGCAAGCACCTGCTCCAAACCGCGCGGGCAGGGGGCAAAAAATCGAAAATGCTCGTTGGCCATCGTGGGTCAGCTAAATGGCTTGATCACAACCAAAGCCACCACCGCAAGCAACACCAGCACCGGTATTTCGTTGAACCAGCGAAACCATACATGGCTGCGCTTGCTTTGCTGCTGCCGGAAATTTTGCAAGATTCGGCCGCAGGCTATGTGGTAAGCAAGCAAGACCAGGATCAATATAAGTTTAAGATGCATCCATAAGCTGCCAGCACCTACCCCAAATCCAAGCCACAGCCAAAGGCCAAGGCCGAGCGCTAACCACATCAAAGGGCGCATGAAACGATAAAGCTTACCTGCCATGAGAAGAAGGCGCTCGCGTTCTGCTGTCGCATCGGCATCGATCATCGCAAGATTGACAAAGATCCGGGGTAGATAAAATAGGCCCGCGAACCAGCTCGTTACAAAAACAATATGAAAGGTTTTCACCCAAAGATAGGTCATGACTGACGAATCTCGCCCTTGCCAAACACGACATACTTCTGTGAGGTCAGCCCTTCTAGTCCGACCGGGCCGCGGGCGTGCAATTTGTCGGTGGAAATGCCAATTTCTGCGCCAAGTCCGAATTCAAAGCCATCGGCAAAGCGGGTTGATGCATTGATCATGACCGAAGCGGAATCGACTTCTCGAATGAATCGCATGGCTTTGCTATGATTTTCAGTAATGATTGAGTCGGTGTGCTGAGATCCATACCGGTGAATATGCTGAATCGCTTCATCAATACCGTTGACGATTTTTATCGAAATGATGGCTGCAAGATACTCGGTTGACCAGTCCTCCTCAGTTGCAGCGATACAAGCGATATCGGCAGCTTTTAGGATACGCGCTGCCTCATGATCGACTCGCATTTCGACCGACTTTTCACTGTAAATTGCAGCAATCATCGGTAAGAATGCTTGGGCGACCGGTAAATCGACAAGCAAGGTCTCCATCGTGTTACAAGGTGAGTAACGTTGCGTTTTTGCGTTGTCGGCTATTCGTGTGGCCATCGCTAAATCGGCATCACGGTCAACAAAAACATGACAAATACCGTCAAGATGCTTAATCGTAGGAACCTTGGCTTCGCGACTGATACGTTCAACCAAGGATTTCCCGCCGCGGGGGACGATGACATCAACCCATTGCGGCGACTGGATTAAAGCTCCCACAAGGCCTCGGTCGCGTTGTTCGATGGCTTGTACCGCATCGGCAGGTAGCCCCGCTGCCTCCAGTGCATCGCGCATACAAGAGGCGAGCGCTTGATTGGTATGTAAGGCCTCAGAGCCACCGCGCAAAATCGTTGCGTTACCTGATTTGACGCATAGTGCGGCTGCATCAATCGTGACGTTAGGCCTTGATTCGTAGATAATTCCGATGACGCCCAGCGGTACTCGCATTCTGCCAACCTGGATGCCCGATGGTTGTTGTGAAAGCTCGGAGATAGCGCCTACCGGATCGGGGAGCGAAGCGACTTGTTCGAGACCTTTGCACATGCTCTCGATCACTGTTGGACTCAATCTAAGGCGGTCGATCGCAGCTGAATCAAGGCCCACTTCGCTGGCCCTGAGCAGGTCGCGCTCGTTCGCTCTTAGAAGGCTGTCAATCCTTGCATTGATCAGTTGCGCTGCAAGCCTTAGTGCTTTGTTTTTTGAAGCGGTTGCGGCCTTCGTCATCACCGTGGCTGCTCGTTTGGCACGCGCACCGATCGTATCGATGAGGTCTTGGTAGTCAATGCTCGAGACAGGGGCGCGATCGTTCATCGTTCAAACCTAAAGAAGACGCTTTGTTTTTTGAAGCGGTTGCTGCCTTCGTCATCACCGTGGCTGCTTGTTTGGCACGCGCACCGATCGTATCGATGAGGTCTTGGTAGTCAATGCTAGAGACAGGGGCGCGATCGTTCATCGTTCAAACCTAAAGAAGACTTGTTGCTTGCGATGCCCCATTATCCTGCTCACTGCATCTCGGCAGCAAGTAGGCGGTCCTTGGCGCGGCTTTGTGATGTAAAAAGGAGCACAAGGGTTCGCATCGACTCGCGCATATCGGTACCGATTCCTTTGATCGCGCGATCGGTGCTTGCCGCTGCAGCAAGCAAACCTAGGCTTTGCGCCGGATTGATGCGATCAAGGGCTCGTGTGTATGCAAGCTCTCGCGTACCGAAGAGGCGCAGTTCCCTGAAAGCCTGGCTCTTTGACTGTCCTGAAGCTAGGCACTCATGCAGCGCAAGCAGTTGGCGCGCGGCATCGGCAAGTGCCCAAAGGATGAGGGGTGGGGGTTCGGCCTCTGCGTGTAGCGCGTCAAGAATCATTAATGCACGTTTGCGTAGGCACTCATGCAGCGCAAGCAGTTGGCGCGCGGCATCGGCAAGTGCCCAAAGGATGAGGGGTGGGGGTTCGGCCTCTGCGTGTAGCGCGTCAAGAATCATTAATGCACGTTTGCGTTCGCCAAGAAGACAGCTCGCTTGAAGATCAAACGCACTCCAACGCGCCGCATTGGTCAGGCTCGATTGGGCCATCGCCATATCGATGGTCGATTGCTCGAGCATGGCGAGCTTTTTGATCTCCTGGGCGCAAGCGAGCAGATTGCCCTCGGTTCTTGATGCAATCAAGTCGATGACCTCGTCACTCGCTTGAACCGACTCGCGTGCGAGGCGATCGCGAATCCAGCCCGCCAGTGCTTGCCTGGGAATGCCTGCAGCTTCCAAGGCCCAGCCCTTGGCTTGAAGATCGCGAAACCAAGCGCTCGTCAGTTGGCTGCGGTCCAACTTGCCGCATGAAACCATGACGCAGACTTCGCTGTCTGCCGCCTTGGACCAGTCGCTCAGCCAATCGAGGCATGCCTTATGGGGTTTGGCGCTAAAGCGCAGTTCGACAAGCTTTGCCGCGGCAAAGAGGTCACGCGATCGCAGGGCAAGCTCGAGTTGTTCGAGCTTGAAGGATCGGTCAACTTCGATGACCTCGCGTTCGCTAAAGCCTAGAGGGCGCAGCCATGCTCGGATGCTGTCAGCCGTCTCGATATGGACAAGCTGCTCGTCGCCGTGAATCAAGAGCCAGGGAGGTGGTTTCGACCCTCGCAGTCTTGTCTCGATGCTTTGCGCCTTCGATGTCATCACAGAATCTTTAACTGCCATCAGGCACTTCGCAATTGGCGCAAGATCCGCTCGATCACTTCAGCTTGCATATCTCGCTGCAAAAAGCGCTCCTCTTGCTGCTTTGCACCCTGCAAGACATCGCTCGTTGAAATATCACGATGTAAGAGGATTTCGCTTCGGCTCACTGTTTCAAGTCCTGACTGGTCAACAACCCTAAAGACGACCTTGAATTGCAGACGTACATCGCGAGGTCGTCCTGTTACAGTGAAACCAATAATTTCTCGCGTTCGCAGTTCTTCATCGACATAAAGACGCCGTTGAGCTTTCTCCGGATCGATTTCAATACGGGTGCCACCCAATGAAACAATCGCTCGTCTTAACTCACCACCGAATTCAGACTGCTTGGGCAAATTAATCCAAATGCTTTCAAAGCGCAGCGCAACCTGTTCACGAAGCTTAAACCCACAGCCAGCTAAGCCCAAAGCGCCTAAAAGCCCAAGGCTGACGTATCGAAGGACTTGGCGGCGACTAGTCATGTGAAGGCTCAAGCTCGCTGTAGGACTGTCATTCAAAGTCTCAACCTTGCTGTAGGGCCGTCATTCAAAGGCTAGCCCGTCACTGCGTTAACAAGTCGACCAGGCACCACAATCAACTTGCGAATACTTTGACCGGGCGCAAAGCGCGCGATGGCGTCTTGCTCGTCAATCCACTGACGAGCTCGTTCTTCGATCGCAGATTTGGACGCATCGGCTGCAATCTCAAGGTTGCCTCGCAGCTTGCCATTGATTTGCAGCACCAGGTTGATGGTTTGCTTGACGAGCGCCTTTTCGTCAACGCTTGGCCACTTGGCATCGAGCAAGTCGCCCTCAAGTGCTTCAAAACCCATCGCTTTCCAAAGTGCAACCGTGATGTGCGGGACTACGGGATACATCACGCGTAACAGGATTGAAAAGCCCTCAGATCGTGCTGCCGCACTCACCGAATCAGGCGAAGCTTCAAGGGTGTTGAGCATTTTCATACAGGCTGATACAACCGTGTTGTACTGCCTGCGTTGATAGTCAAAATCTGCCTGCTTAAGCAATTGATGCATCTCACGCCGCAAATCGGCGCTCGCTGAGTCATGCTCGATCTCACTGGCTTTCATGCTTTGATCGGCACGAATTTGCTGCTTTTGCAATGCCTGCATGCAACTTGCCCAAACCCTTCTCAAGAAGCGATGAGCTCCCTCCACACCCGCGTCAGACCACTCGAGCGATTGTTCGGGTGGCGATGCGAACATGGTAAAAAGTCTTGCGGTATCGGCACCATAACGATCAATTAAATGTTGCGGATCGACACCGTTGTTTTTACTCTTGGACATTTTCTCAACGCCGCCCAATTGAACGGCTTGATGATCCACGCGCGATTGGGCGCCGATGGGGCGGCCCCGTTCGTCAAAGCTCACTTCAACATCGGCCGGGTTAAACCAAGTCTTGCGGCCTGATTCGTCTTCCCTAAAAAAGGTTTCGTTGAGCACCATGCCCTGCGTGAGCAAATTGCTAAAGGGCTCAGAACATGTCACCAGACCCCGGCCATTTACTTCTCCAGCATCAAGATCGCGCATGACCTTGGTCCAAAAGCGTGCATACAATAAATGGAGCACTGCGTGTTCGATGCCACCAATGTATTGATCCATCGGCATCCAGTAGTCATTGCGCGCATCGACCATCGAGCTTGAGGCGTCCGGTGAGCAATAGCGCATGTAATACCAGGCGGAATCGATAAAGGTATCCATCGTATCGGTCTCGCGGCGAGCAGGTTTCTCGCAACGTGGACACTGACAGAGCAAGAAAGCATGGTGCTTATTGAGTGGATTGCCGCTGCCATCGGGGATTAAATCGTCTGGCAATACAACCGGTAAATCGCTTTCGGGCACGGGAACAACCCCGCAGTCGTCGCAATGGATCACCGGAATCGGAGTGCCCCAGTAGCGTTGTCTTGAAATACCCCAATCGCGCAAACGATATTGAATCTGACGCGTACCAAGTCCTCGAGACTCAAGGTCGCTTGCGATGGCATCGATTGCTTGGTCATAAGTTAGATCGTTATATATGTCGGAATTAATACAGCGACCCAGTTGTTTGTTTTCATACCAACTCTGCCACTGCTTGACATCAAATGTTTCACCCTCGATGGCAACGACTTGTTTGATCGGCAGTGAAAAGCGCTGCGCAAAGGCAAAGTCGCGTTCATCGTGCGCTGGAACGCCCATGACTGCGCCATCGCCATAGCTCATCAACACATAATTGCCGATCCAAACTGGAATCGGATCGCCTGTTATCGGGTGACTCACGCTCAAACCCGTGTCGCGACCGTCCTTGTCGCGGGTTGCTAGATCGGCTTCAGCAACACCACCTTGCAAGCAGTCGTCAATAAAGCCTTGTAGTTCAGGGCGCCTTCTTGCGGCCTCGGCCGCAAGGGGGTGTTCGGGTGCCACCGCGACAAAGGTCACGCCCATGATGGTATCGGCGCGTGTTGTAAACACATAAAGTCTTCCACCTTGAACCCATTGCCCTTGCGCGTCTTCAATGTGATGTGGAAAGGCAAAACGCAAACCCACGGATTTACCAATCCAATTGCGCTGCATGACCTTGACACGCTCAGGCCAGCCTAAAGGTTCTAGATCTTGGATTAATTCTTCGGCGTACTGGGTGATGCGCAGGTAGTACATCGGTATTTCGCGCTTTTCAACCAGGGCACCCGATCGCCAGCCGCGACCATCAATGACTTGTTCGTTGGCAAGAACCGTTTGATCAACAGGATCCCAGTTCACCGTACCGGTTTTTAGGTAGGCAATGCCTTTTTGCAGCATTTGCAAAAAGAGCCATTGATTCCATCGGTAGTAGTCCGGCGAACAGGTTGCGACTTCTCTTGACCAATCAATCGCGAGCCCCATGGCCTGCATTTGGCCCTTCATGCTTGCGATGTTGTCCCAGGTCCAACGCGCGGGTGCGAGCTTATTGGCCATGGCGGCGTTTTCGGCTGGCAATCCGAATGCATCCCAACCCATCGGCATCAGGACGTTGTAGCCGGCCATACGCAACTGCCTCGCCATCACATCATTGATGGTGTAGTTACGAACATGACCCATGTGAAGTTTGCCCGAAGGGTAGGGGAGCATCGAGCAGGCGTAATACTTGCCTCGCGGGTACTTGGGGTTGTGTTCGATCACTCGATAAACATCGCGCGATTGCCATTCGGCTTGTACCTGTGACTCAATGGCATGGGCTTCGTAACGGTCAGAAAACATGCTGGGCTACCGATGGTTAAACAAAAAACCCTAGATTATGGCTGATAGGCATAGGGCTTCAAAAAAGCTGAAGCCCCCCTTCAGGTTTTTAAAAGTGCGGTTTTTCAAAATCATCAATGAGAGTAATTTCTGATTTTCGGAATTGTCTTCAGAACGTCAGTTAAGAATGTTCATCAGGTCCGCTGCAAGGCAGGCTACACAGCAACGAGAGGAGAGGAGCCATGGGATTAGACGCGTCAAAAGGCGAAGCAGTACCCGCCGGATCAGCAATACTTCGAGCCATTTCAGTCATCGAAGCCATCTCAACAGCCGATGCGCCGCCGCAATTGGCTGATATTTGCAGGGCAGTCAACCTGCCCAAGCCGACTGTTTTCAGAATCTTAAGCACCCTCGAGCACGCTGGGCTGGTTGGCAGAGAACCGGGCAGCAAGCGCTACACAAGCGCAGGTCGGCTCAACCGCCTTGCCGGGCAGGTACTTCTTAATTCGCCGCAAAGCGCAGCAAGACATGCGATTTTGGAAGAGTTAGTAGAACAACTCGGCGAAACCTGCAATCTGACGATCCCCAATCTCAATTCGGTGCTTTATCTCGATCGGGTTGAGGTTGCCTGGAACGTACGCGTGAATCTGGGTGCCGGCAGCCTTGTGCCACTGTACGCCTGCGCAAGCGGCAAGCTCTTTTTGGCCAACATGCCCAAGCGTAGTCGCGAGCGCCTACTAAGACTGGCGCCGATGTTGCCGCACACCTCGGCCACGCTTTGCGATCCGGGCAAACTCAGTCTTGAGCTCGAAAAGGTGCG
>Ga0194129_10005521_pt1 | contig 16076 bp, 15 predicted proteins | sample TA2KigCa35mmetaG_FD_150862 | JGI IMG/M metagenome (GOLD analysis project Ga0194129, IMG submission 150862) | Freshwater microbial communities from Lake Tanganyika, Tanzania - TA2015038 Kigoma Deep Cast 35m | ecosystem: Environmental > Aquatic > Freshwater > Lake | place: Tanzania: Lake... | reverse complement strand
CGCAACTGGGGCGATGAGCCGGAGGACTTCGAGCGCCGGGGACCGCTGACGCCGGACCGGGCGCGCTTCCGGCAGAGCGACCGCTACGGGGCGCTGTGGATCCTCGGCCTGCGGGGGAACTTCTGATTCCGCCCTCCCTTGGCTTCGGTCTGTCCGTCCTGGCCGCCGCGTTGATCCCCGGGATCCGCGCCGCGGCCTTGCCCGTCCTAGAGGAGGCGATCTCCGCTGTGCGCGACGTCTGAGGGGCGGCGGCGATGGTCCAGCCCATAGGCCCTAGCTACGAGTTCCTAGCCAAGAACACGCCGGAAACCGTGCCGGACGCCTTTGATCCGGCCAAGCGGCATCGGCCCAAGATGCTCACCACCGACCTCGCGCTCCGGCTTGATCCCGCCTAAGAGAAGGTTTCGCGCCGCTTCCTCGCGGATCCGAAGGCCTTTGCGGACGCCTTTTGCCCGCGCCTGGTTCAAGCTCACCCCTCGCGATATGGGGCCCGAGGGCCGCTACCTCGGAGCCGATGTCCCGCGCGAGGAACTGATCTGGCAGAATCCGATTCCGACCGTGAACCATCCGCTGGTGGACGCTAAGGACATCGCCGCCCTCAAGAGCGAGATCCTGCCGACCGGTCTTGGCGTGGCGGAACTCGTTTTCACCGCTTGGGCCTCGGCGTCCACCTTCCGGGGTTCGGATAAGCGCGGTGGCGGCAACGGCGCCCCACTCCGCCTAGCGCCGCAGAGGGACTGGGATGCCAACCAGCCGGCCCGGCTGGCCAAGGTGCTGCGGGCCCTCTAGGGCGTGCAGGCTGCGTTCAATGCCCGCGCCACGGGCGACAAGCAGGTCTTCCTGGCCGACCTGATTGTCCTCGGCGGCCAAGCAGGCCGTCCGCGCCGTCGAGGTCCCGTTCACTCCCGGCCGGATGGATGCCGCGGCCGCACAGACCGACGCGGCTTCCTTCGCGCCGTTGGAGCCAGTTAGCGATGGCTTCCGCAACTACTAGAAGACCCGTTACGCCCTGCCGGCGGTACAGCTTCTGGTCGACAAGGCCCAATTGCTGGGCCTGACCGCGCCCGAGATGACCGTCCTGATCGGCGGCTTGCGGGTGCTGAACGCAAACCACGGCAAGTCCGCGCACGGCGTGTTCACTCGCCGGCCCGAAACGCTCACGAACGACTTCTTCGTGAACGTCCTCGATATGGGCCACGTCGGACGCCCGACCTCGCCGAAGGAGGAGACGTTCGAGTTGCGCGACCGGGAAACCAGGGCCGCGAAGTGGACCGCCACGCGCGTGGATCTGGTCTTCGGATCCAACTCGCAACTGCGGGCGCTGGCGGAAGTGTACGCGGAGTCCGGGGCGGAGGGTAAGTTTGTCCGGGACTTCGTCGCCGCCTAGAACAAGGTGATGAAGGCGGACCGCTTCGAGCTGGCCCGCTGAGTCCGGGCGGGACCATCGCTCCCGCCGGCCGGCTCCGGGCTTGACAGGTTGGGGGCGGGAAACGACAGCCTCGAAGCCTGCTTCTACCCCTGCCGCTGCTCCGGGCCTTGCTGGGCCTCGCTGCTTCCGTCGTGACCTTGGCCGCCGCGCCGCGGCCAAACCTCATCGTCATCCTGACCGATGATCAGAGTTGCCGCGCCGTGGGGTATGAGAACCCGGAAGTCCTGACGCCCCGGATCGACGCCTTGGCCCGCGGCGGGACCATCCTAACGCGTGCCTTCGCGGCCAGCCCGATCTGCGCGGCAAGCCGGGCCTCCCTGATGACGGGGTTGTACCCGCAGCAGCACGGCCTGATCGCCCTGAAGACGGCGGCCTTTGCGCCCTACCGCCGCGGCGGGGCGCGGGCGGCGCAGGCCTTGGCGGCCCGACTGGCCGAGGCGGGCTATGCCACGGGATTCTTCGGCAAATCTCATCTGGGAGTGCCGGCGGAGTACGGCTTCAGCGCGGGCCGGGAAATGGGCTACGACTCCGCGCCGATGTTTGCGGCGGCGGCGGAGTTTGTGCGGGCCCAGCGCGCCGCGGGCCGCCCGTACTTCCTCTGGATCGCGCCCCACGAGCCTCACGTGCCACTCTATCCCGAGCCGGAGTGGCTGGACCGTTACCCGCGGGACTCGGTTTCGTTGCCCGCGAACTACCGCCGGGAGCCGACCGCGGAGAGTCTGAACAATCAGGGATTGCCGGGGGAGCGGTTGCATCGGGACACCGGTTACCGCCGGAATTTGGGCGAGGTGTCGGCGGGTCCGCCGCGGGATGAGGGGACGATGCGGGCCTTCACCCGGGCCTACTATGCCGTCACCAGCCGACTGGATGCCGAGGTTGGGCGATTGGGGGATTTCCTCCGCAAGTCGGGCGAGATTGAGCGCACGGTCGTCTTCTTTCTCTCCGACAATGGCTACCATCTCGGTTCCCACGGGTTGGGGAACAAGATCACGATGCACGAGGAGTCGGTGCGCATCCCCTGCTTTGTCTGGGGAGCGGGCGTACCGGCCGGTCGCCGGAGCGACGCCTTGGTCAGCTCGCTGGACCTTTATCCGACCCTCTTGGAGCTAGGCGGCGCCAGCCCGCCGCCGACGGCGCCGGCCGGTCGCTCGCTCGTCCCCCTGTGGACCGAGTCTTTGCCTTGGCCCCGCCAAGTGGTCTATAGCGAGTGCGTGGGTGTGGGCGGCAAGCCCGGGCAGGGACACCGGATGGCGCGTGATCAGCGCTGGAAGCTCGTCCTGAGCGATGCGGACGAGGAGTTCCTTTTCGATCTCGCGACAGACCCCCACGAACTGCGCAATCTTCGCGGGGACGCCTCGGCCGCCTCGGAACTGCAGCGCCTGCGGGGCGAACTCGCGGACTGGATGCGGCAGCAACGCGATCGACCTTATCCCTCTACCCTTTGAGCCAATGAAGCTCAACCCCGCTCCTTCTCGGCCCGGCTGCCCTGCGCATGTGACCGTGCTGCTCGCCAGCGCGGCGCTGGCGTGCGGGCAGGCGGTGACCCCGCCAGCAACCGCGCCCGTGGCGCAGGCTGGCGACCCGATTGTCCTCTCCCCGTTCCAAGTGGGTTCGGAGACCGAACGAGGCTACCAATCGACGGCCATCCTGCAGGGGGGGCGCGGCCGCATCGACCTGGCGGACGTGGCGGGCCAGGTCCAGGTGTTCACCAAGGATTTCCTGGAGGATATCGCGGCGAACACCACTGACGAGGCCTTTCTCTTTTCGGCGACCACGCAGACCTACTTTGACAATGTGAACGGCAACGGGGATTCCCGGCCGGGCTCCCGCAACATCGCCGATGACGCCGGCAATTCCCGCGGCTTGGGCAACGTGGATCGGACCCGGAATTATTTCCGGACCACCATCGAGACGGACGCCTACAACACCGAGCGCTTCAGCTTGGTGAGCGGCGCCAATGCGGTCCAGTTCGGGTTGGGCGGGGCCGCGGGTACGGCGGAAAGCAGCACCCTGCGGGCGAACCTCGCGCGCAGCCGGCTGCGCCTGCAGTTGCGGACCGACAGTCACGGTTCGGAGCGAGTGGTACTCGATGCCAGCCAGGTGATCCTTCCACGTCGATTGGCGCTGCGGTTGGCGACTCTACGCGAAAATCGGGAATTCTTCATCCAGCCCGGCTACGAGGACAACCGCCGAGCGTTCGTGACCCTAACCTACCAGCCCTTCAGCCGGACCACCCTCCGGGTCGAGGGGGAGTATGCTCATCGCCGGGACGCCCGGCCCACGACCGCCCTTCCGCGCGATGCGGGCTACCTGTATTGGCGGGATCAGCAGCGCGCGGGCACGCCTCAGGTGTACCTTAACCGAGCCGCCTCCGCCCCGACGGCAGGCCGCCCCCCGGCTCCGGACTACGTGATGTCCGACAATACTTCGCGCGCCTACGCCTACAATCCGAAGTCGTTGTTGTACGTCTTACCCCAGAACTCGGTGCCCGGTTTCACCCAGTTCCAGGATGTCCGCAACTCCGTGTTTGTGAACATTGCGGACGGCGGGTCCACTGCCGGCAACACCCAGACGCTGATCGATCCGGGGCTGCCGTTGTACACCAATACGGCGGGCTGGGCCCGGTACAACTTCCGCCGCAGCCGGAACGTCACCGCCACGCTGGAGCAGCGGATCGCCGCCCGCACTTTCTTGGAGTTCGGAGCCTCCTACGAGTCCTACCGTAATCAGACCGCCCAGCTATTCGCGAACAACCAGTACGATATTTTGGTGGACATCAACCGGTTCCTGCCGGACGGCGCCACGCCCAACCCGTTGTACGGGAAGCCCTATATTGAGGCGAACAATTCGACCGGCCAAGGCAACTGGGCGGACTTCTTCCTTCATCAGTACCGGGCGGTCGCCACCCACGATCAGGACTTCTCGCGGCACGCCGGCTGGACGCGCCATTTGGGCCGCCACCGGCTCGCCTTCTTCGCCAGCTTCGAGGACTCCTCGACCTACACCCTAGCGCAGTTGCGCAACCTGATCATCGGCAAGCCCAGTTTCCTCTCGCCCGCCGCCCGCGACAACCCGCTGCACGTCGAACGGGTGCTGTATCTGCGGCAGTACCTCCCTGCTTTTGGCGCGAGCGCAAATCCCCACGACTACGGCATCGCCGCCCTCACCCAATACGGGGATCTGATGGAGACGATGTGGTTCACCACTGCGGCCGGGGAGCGCTTCGGGGTCACCGCTTTCGAGAACCCCGTGGGCGGGGTGGGCACCGCTCCCTCCGCCAACCGCCTCCAGCGCGGCTCCCTGGCCTCCTCGACTTCCAGCAGCCTCTTTCGCAACCACTTGGTTGCGAACCTCGGCGTGCGTTACGACCGGGTCCGCAATTCCAATTTCGGCTCGTTCCAGCCGATCCTCTCCGACGGACCGCCCACCCCGCAGAACCCGCTGGGCACCGGGTTCCGGGCCTACGCGGACTTCCGCCAGAAGGAGCCGCCCTCGGTCTGGACTCCCTACCGGAACGCCACCCGCTTCAACTACGGCCTCGTCCTGCGGCCCCCCGGTGGCTTCGCCCGCTGGCTTTCCTTCGGTTACGACTACTCGCGCAACGCCTCCCTCAACGAGGTCGCCGTGGTCCGCGACGTGAACGGCACCGTGTTGGAGTCCCCCTATGGCGAGTCCCGGGAGCACAGCATCCGGCTCCGGCTGCTGGAGGATCGTCTGAATCTGAAGGTCAATTACTTCAATTCGCTCAACCGGAACATCACCCTGGCCGACAGCGGCCTCCGGCAGAACCTGATCCTCTTTGAGCAGCAGCTGTACCAGCGCGACGCCCGTTATCCCATCAACCCGCTCTTCGCCGAGACGCTCAACCCCCGAGTAGCGGACTTCCGCCTGCCAGGCGACCGCAACAGCCGCGGGATCGAGGCGGACCTCACCTTTAATCCGACACGCGATTTCCGGCTATTCTGGAATCTCGGCCGGACCAATACCCGACTCGACGACCTCTCCGCGCAACCGTGGCTGGACTATCTCGCGGCCAAGCTGCAAGTCTGGCGGAACTTTGGCGGCAACTGGTCCACGACGCCTTACGACAACCTCCGCTCCGTGGATTCGGCGCACACCCAGCTGATTCAGGGTCCGCTGGACGACATCGCGGCGAGCCTCGGGGAGCAGGGCGGTAACGCGCAGACGTGGCGTTCCAGCCTGGTCGCGACCAAGAGCTTTTCGTCGGGCGGGCTGCAGGGCGCCGCCCTGAGCGCGAACTTACGTTACCGCGGGGCCTCCATCATCGGGTTTCCCACCAAGATCGACGCCAAGGGCAGGGTGCGCACGGACCGGGACAATCCGTACAGGTCGGAAGCTTACGTCCTCACGGGCCTGATGGCCAACTACCGGTTCCGGGCGGGTTATGTCGCGGCGGCCCGGCTGCAATTGAACGTGAACAACGTCTTCAACACCGAACGGCTGTTCGTGACCCGGGCGTTCGCGGACGGCCGCCCGCGGAACTATGGCCGCCAGGCCGGACGCGAATTCATCCTGTCGCTGGAGCTCGAGCGCTGAACGTCCGGCTCCGCGCGAACCCGCTCCCGCAATCGCCTCGTTCTCCCCGATGCCCTCACTCCTTCGCAGCCTGTTGGCCACAATCTTGGGCGCGGCCGGATGAATCGGGGCCTCCCCGGCGCCCGGACCTCTGCCCCCGCGGCTCAACATCCTGCTGATTGTGACGGACGACCAAGTTTACGGCGACGCTTCGGACTTCGGCTCCGACGGACGTCGAGACACCGACGCCGGACCGCATCGCCGGGCCCGGATTGCGCCTTACTCAGTTCCGGGTCAATCGCCTCCGAGCGCCGACGCCTGCCTCTCGGTTGACCGGACCCGACTCGCTGGTGTCGGGGATTTGGCGGGGGCCCCGAGGGCACGCCCGCGTTTCACGTTTTATCAGGGCCTGCCCGGGCGCGTCGGGGCGCTGAGCGGAGGACCAGCGGGGGCGGGCGGCGTCGCGGAGGGCGCCGCGGCCTGCAGGGCGCTCAGCTTGCGATCGATCTCCGCCATCTTGGAGACGAGGGTCTCCTCAACCTTTTTGCGGTCGCTGCTGCTGACGATGCTCAAGCTTGCGGCGTCCTTCACCACGTTCGCTGGCAGGCTCAGCAGCCGGGTGATGATGCCCTGGTCCTTGAACGAACTCAGGTACAGCGCCGTGATTTCGTGGGAAAGCTTGAGCGCGTCCTGGGCGACCGCCTGCGTCTGCTGGAGGTTGTTGTTGAGCTGCTGGTTCTTCGCCAACTCGGCGGTGAGCACGGAGCCGATCTGCTCCGACACGCGCTCGCTGTAGCGATTGATCGATTCGCGGGTCAGGTTCTGGTCGCGGGCCATCTCGGAGAGGATGGGCTGGATGCGCTCAGCCATCCGGCCGGAGACCTTGTCGACCTGCTCGGTCTGCTGGCGTTCAGCCTCCTCCGGGGACTTGGGCAGCGGGTTGAAGGGCATCACCTTCTTGGCGATCGCCTCGGCGAGGGCGTTCATCCGGTCGGTGTTCAGCTTCTGGATCTCCTCGTCGGTGCGGAACATATCCGCCTCGCGCTTGGCCACCGCATCGCGGAGCAGCTTGTTGGTCGTCTCGATCTGGCGGCGGTTTTCCTCGGACGCAGCTTTGAGGGCGTCGTTGGCCTCGCGCAGCGGGGCCAGTTCGGCCTGCTGCTTGAGGGCCATCTGGGCCACCGTCTGCTGGTGCAGCCAGAAGGCGGCGCCGATGACGAGGAGGGCGGTCAAAATGATCGCCGGGATCTGCTCAGTGAATTTCTGCCACATATTTGAGGTCGGTTGAGGTTCGGGAAGGGGATCGGTGTTCATCGCGGGCGGGTGTTTTCCGGTTGTTTCAGCGCTTATCGGGGCCACGGTGGCGGCGATGAGCCTCAACCGGAGCGAACAACTGCTTTTCGATCACCTGCAAGCGCATAAGGAGGAAAGACAGCACTGGCGGGAAAAGTTGCAGGCCGCGGCGGGAAAAGTTTCCGACCCGCACGCGTGGGCCGCTAGGCTCGACGGGGAGCTGCGTCGGTACGCCGCGGAGCGGGCCGCCCTGCGCCCGGCGGAGTTCCAAATTTCTCCTAGCCAGTCACTTGGGAACGTGAGCATGCGCAATTTGGCGGAACTGCTGCTGCGATTGTGGGGCCCGCCTGTGGCGCCAAGGCAACCGCCGGCCGAAAGTTGAGGGGGAAAAGCGTCCGCGACACGACCAAGGCTGTCGCTGAGGGACTAAATTTCTCACGAGACTTCCTCGCGCGCCTAACGGGAAAAGTTTTGGCGTAAGTAAGAAAGCAAGGGTTGGACCGCTTAGGGGCAGGCCGGTCCGCCCGCTTTTTTCGGGCCCCATGAGGGGTCGAAAACGCTCGAGCTCAGCGGGCGGCCTTCGCCTCGTGGAAGTCCTGCGGGCGGCCTGTGGGGTTTACGTAGCCGGCGCGCACGGTGAAGTCGCCAAAACGCTCTCCCGGGGAGCGCTCTGCCGCATAGCGCCGGATGATCGGCCCCAGCAGGCCCAGCAACTCCGTTTCCGGGACATTCGCCCGGTAAAGGGCGTTCATCCGGCTGCCATCGAATGCGGCGCCGAGGTAGAGGTTGTACTTGCCGGGCGACTTGCCGACCAAGCCGATTTCCGCGAGGAAGGGCCGTCCGCAACCGTTGGGGCAACCGGTGATGCGAAGAGTCACGGCATCCTGCGCCAATCCGGCGACCGCGAGCTCCTGCTCGAGCAGGCTGACCAATTCCGGCAGGTAGCGCTCGCTTTCGGCCAACGCGAGGCCGCAGGTCGGCAGGGCCACGCAGGAGAGGGCGTTCAACCGCAGGCCTGAGGCTTCATTGGCGGTGGACAAGCCGTGGCGGGCCAGCAGGGTCTCGATGCCCGGCCGATCCGCCGCGGCAACGTTCGCGATAATCAGGTTCTGATTGGCGGTCAGCCGGAGATCGCCTTTGTGCGCGAGGGCGATTTCGCGCAGCGCGGTCTTCAGGCGGTAGCCCGGCTCGTCCTTCACCCGACCGCTGAGGATGAACAGGGTGAAGTGGCTGCGACCGTCCTCCCCCCCAACCCAGCCGTAACGATCCCCGGTGTGGCTGAACTGCCAAGGGCGCGGCGCACCGAGGCGCTCGCCCAGCCGCGCCTCCACCTGAGTGCGAAACCAATCTAGCCCGCGGTCGGCGATGGTGTACTTCAGGCGCGCGTGCTTGCGGTCGGTGCGGTCACCGAAGTCGCGCTGCACCGTCACGACATGCTCCGCGACCGCGACCGCCTGTTCGGGCGTGCAGAAGCCGAGGACGTCGCCGAGGCGGGGGAAGGTCTCCAGTTGGTTGTGTGACATCCCGAGGCCGCCGCCCACGGACACATTGAAGCCGGCGAGGCGGCCATCCGCGCCCGTGATCGCGATGTAGCCGAGATCTTGGGAGAACACGTCCACGTCGTTGCTGGGGGGAACGGCGATCCCAATTTTGAACTTCCGTGGCAGGTAAGTGCGGCCGTAGATGGGTTCCTCCTCAGGCTCGCCCCCGCCGATTAACTGGTCCCCGACCCAGAGCTCGTGGTACGCGCGGGAACGAGGCAGGAGGTGCTCGCTGATCGCGTTGGCCACCCGGTAGACCTCCGCGTGCAGGCCGGACCGTTCCGGGTTCGGGTTGCACATCACGTTCCGATTGACGTCGCCACAGGCCGCAAGGGTATCGAGCAGGGCGCGATTCATCCCATTGACCGCGCGCCAGAGGTCCCCTTTGAGGATGCCGTGAAACTGGAAGGCTTGGCGGGAAGTGAGCTTGAGGGTGCCGTTGGCGCGCTGGTCGGCCAGCGTGTCGAGGGCGAGCCACTGGGCAGGGGTGCAGACGCCGCCGGGCAGGCGCACGCGGGCCATAAAGGAGAAGGCCTTCTCGCGGCCTTCGCGGCGGCGGGCATTGCGCTGGTCGCGATCGTCTTGGGCGTAGATGCCGTGGAATTTCGTGAGCTGGGAGCTCTCCTCGGTGATCCCGCCAGTCGAATGGTCCGCGAGGTCGCGGAGAATGTTACCGCGAAGGAAATTGCTCTCGGCCTTCAGCTGTTCGTTCTTGTGCAGCGGGGCGGTGGCGGGGGCGGGAAGAGTACTCATTAGCGGGTTCAGGAAAGGCGAGGAGGGTAGAGCGTTGGGAGCGTGGCAGCAAGGGCTGCCAGAGCGAGCGGGTGTGTGCCGATCAGGCCAGTGCAGTGCGTGCGGGCCGGGGAGACAGCGCAGATTTCCGCGATGTCACCGCCCGGTCCGGCGTGCCGGCCGGGCGAAAGGAAGAGCAGCGCCACGATGACATCCCGGTCGGCGTGCGCTGGCTCGGCTAGGACGTCCGCCAGCAGCGGGGGATGATCGCCCTCCATCGAGGCCGCGACAAGCGGCGGAAAATCGGGCCCCAACTCGATCTTCACCGCCGCGGCGAGGCGGTCCCGCAGGGCCGCGGACGCCGGGGAAGGCCCGCCGTGATCAACGAGCACTACCGGGGGCGAGACGAGGCCCGCGGCCTGGGCGGTCTCGCGCACGCGGGCGGCCAAAATCCGGGGGATCACGCCCGCATCGGCCAAGCCCAAACCGAAGTTAAACGTGAAAGGGCCGAGCTCAGCCTGCAGTTGCTCCAGATCGCGGCGCAACGCGGACCCGATCGCCCCTTGGGGGCTGATGAAAAAAGGTAACAAATGGAACGCGCGCTGGCCGCGGGCGAATTGCTCCCGGATGAAGGGGGCGAGCGTGCTGGCTGGCCGGCCTTCAAGCCGCTCCGCGGGAATCCGGTCGCTGTGCTTCCATGAGACCGGCGTTACCGGGCGGCCGGCGGCCCCCTCGAGCGCGGCGGCCACGCGGCGCAGGTTCAGGATCGCGGCCGGCTCCAACGAGCCGTTGTCCACCAGCAGCATCACGGGAGTGCGAATTCCGCGGCGGCGCGTGCAGAGAGCAACTCCGCCAGTCCGACCACTTCCCCGATGATGACAATCGCTGGCGCGGTGAATCCGCCCTCTTCCGCCTCGCGCGCGATCCGGCCCAGCGAGGACGTCCAAACCCGCTGTCCGGGCGTGGTAGCTGCCTGCACGACCGCGGCCGGGGTCTCCGCCGACAAGCCACCGGCCAGCAGTCGACGCGTAATGGGCTCAAGATTTTTCATTCCCATATACACGCAGAGGGTGGCGCTCATCCGGGCGTACTCTTCCCACGGGACCGCGGACTCCGCCTTGCCGGGTTCCTCGTGGCCGGTGAGGAACACCACCCCGGAAGCAAGGCGTCGGTGCGTCAGCGGGATTCCGGCTTCCGCGGCGGCGCCAAACGCGGACGTGACCCCGGGCACGACCGAGCACGGGATGCCGGCGGCGGCCAAGGCCTCGAGTTCCTCGCCGCCGCGGCCAAAGATGAACGGATCCCCGCCCTTGAGCCGCACCACGCTGAGGCCTTGGCGGGCGAGGTCGACCAAGGTCTCCTCGATCCGGTGCTGTGGGCAGCAGAATCCGCCGCCCTTTTTACCGACAAACACGCGACGGGTGGCGGCGGGGATTAGGGCGAGGATGGCCTCAGCCACCAAGTGATCGTACACGATGACATCGGCTTCCTGGAGTAGTCGCAACGCCTTCAGCGTCAGCAGTTCGGGATCACCGGGCCCCGCGCCAACTAGATACACGCGACCACCGGGAGAGTGGGCCGGGAAAAACGATGAAGCAGGGGAGGGCACAGGGTGCGGAAAACGCGTCGGAGTAGAGAGAAAGGGAGGCTTGAAGGAAGCCCAAAACGATAAAACCATATTAAATGACTAAACTACTAATATTTAGCTTTACGAGGCCTTCTGGACCGGACTTTGCTCGCCCTTCAAGTGATGCATTCGTCCGAAATGGAACGCTGGAATCAGGAACTCCGCTCGCAGTCCCCGAGCGCCATCGTGCGCTGGGCGCTCGCCCGGGCGCAGGGGCGCGCGGTGGTTTCGACCAACTTCCGGCCTTATGAGGCCGCATTGCTGCATCTGCTGGTCTGCGAGCAGCCAGATCTGCCCGTGCTTTGGGTGGATCACGGTTATAACCGACCAGCGACCTACCGCCACGCGGAGGACTTGCGCTTCCGGCTGAACCTGAACCTCAAGGCTTACCTGCCGCGGATGACGCCGGCGCACCGCGACGCGGTCCACGGGCCGGTGCCTACGCCGGAGGATGAGCCGGGCCTCAAACGCTTCAGCACCTCGATGAAGCTGGAGCCCTTCCAGCGCGGGATGCGCGAGCTGGCCCCCACAGTTTGGCTCACCGCGCTGCGCAAGGTGCAGAATCCGGGCCGCGCCGAGCTGGATATCGTCTCGCCGGACGAAAATTTCGGGACGATGAAGGTCAGCCCCTTTTTTTACGCGACCGACGAAGAGATGGACGCGTACCTTGCGCAGCACGGGCTGCCCAACGAATGGGATTACTTCGACCCGGCGAAGGCGGACGAGAAGCGGGAATGCGGTCTCCACGCGGCGTGGGGTCGCCACGCGGTTTCCCGTGGAAGCTGAGGGTTCCGAAGATGACGAATTATCACCTGGACCATCTGCAGCACCTTGAGACAGAGGCGATCCACATCCTGCGGGAGGTCGCCGGGGAGTTTGAACGGCCGGCCCTACTGTTCTCGGGTGGCAAGGATTCGATTTGCCTGCTGCGCTTGGCGGAGAAGGCATTTCGCCCGGCGGAACTGCCGCTGCCCTTTCTCAACGTCGATACCGGGCACCATTTCCCGGAGCTCAACGAGTTCCGCGACCGGCGCGCCGCCGAGCTGGGGGCCCGCCTGATCGTGCGCTCGGTGAAGGACGCTCTCGACCGCGGAATCGCGCAGGCGGCACCGGGGGAGATCAGCCGCAACCGGCTGCAGATCCCGACCTTGCTGGCGGCCATCGAGGAGTTCCGCTTCGACTGCTGTATCGGCGGCGCCCGCCGCGACGAGGAAAAGGCCCGGGCCAAAGAACGATTCTTCAGTTTTCGCGACGCTTTCGGCCAATGGGATCCGAAGAACCAGCGGCCCGAGATCTGGAATCTCTACAATGCCCGCCTGAACCAGGGCGAGAACATGCGGGTCTTCCCGCTGAGCAACTGGACCGAGATGGATGTCTGGGAATACATCCGCCGAGAGCGCCTGGAGGTGCCCTCGATCTACTTCAGCCATCGCCGCCGCTGCGTGCGCCGCGGGGGACAATGGCTGCCCGCCAACGACCTTGTGCCGCCCAAGCCCGGGGAGGAGGTGCGGGAGCTCACGGTGCGCGTGCGCACCATCGGGGACGTCGTCAGCACGGGTTGCGTCGAGTCCCCGGCCAGCACGGTGGATGAAATCATCGCGGAGACCGCCGCGGCGCGGGTCACCGAGCGGGGCTCCCGCGCGGACGACAAGGCGTCCGAGGCTGCGATGGAGGACCGCAAGAAGGCGGGTTATTTTTAAGCGATGCCGGCCACCAACGATTCCCTGTCCGCGCCGGTGCCGATCGACATCCTGCGCTTTAACACCTGCGGCAGCGTCGACGACGGCAAGTCCACCCTGATCGGCCGTCTCCTCTACGACTCGAAGTCGCTGATGGAGGACCAAATCGAGGCCCTAGAGCGTTCCGCCGACATCACCGGCGGGGGGCAGATCAACCTGGCGAACCTCACGGATGGCCTCCGCGCTGAACGTGAGCAGGGCATCACGATCGACGTGGCCTACCGCTACTTCGCGACGCCCCGTCGGAGGTTCATCATCGCCGATACCCCGGGCCACGTGCAGTACACGCGGAATATGGTCACGGGGGCCTCGACGGCCAACCTGTCCATCGTGTTGGTGGACGCCCGCGCCGGTGTGATCGAGCAAAGCCGGCGGCATACGGCGGTCGCGTCCCTGTTGCGCATCCCCCATCTGGTGGTGGCAGTGAACAAAATGGATCTGGTCGGTTGGAGCGAGCAGCGCTTCCGGGAAATCCGCGCGCAGTTCGAGGAATTCCTACCCCGCCTCGCGATCCAGGACGTCAAGTTCATCCCTCTGAGCGCCCTCAACGGGGATAATGTCGTCGACCCTTCGCCGCACACGCCATGGTATGTGGGCCCGACGCTCCTTGGCCATCTGGAGACGGTGCATATTGCCAGCGACTGGAATCTCCGCGGCCTTCGCCTGCCCATCCAGTGGGTCAATCGGCCCAACGCCCCCAAGGATCCTGCGCTGCACGATTTCCGGGGCTTCAGCGGCCAGATCGCCGGTGGCGTGGTGCGCCGCGGGCAGCGGGTGCTCGCCCTGCCCGCGGGCCTGCTATCCACCGTGAAACAGATTTGGACCTACGATGGCCCGGTGGAGGAGGCCTTCTGCCCGCAATCGGTCACGGTGGTGCTTGAGGATGACATCGATGTGAGCCGCGGCAGTATGTTGGTCGGGCTGGAGGAACGGCCCGGTTTCGGCACCGACTTGCGGGCCGACGTCTGTTGGATGCACACTCGCCCGCTGCAGGCTGGTCGCAAGTACCTGCTCAAGCACACGAGCCATACCGAGCAGGCGGTCGTGACCGAGGTCGTCTCAAGGCTCGATATGGGCACGCTTGAGGTACAGCCCTCGCCCGCGCACCTAGCGGTCAACGACATCGGGGAGATTCGGCTGCGAACGGCGCGGCCCTTGTTCCACGATGCCTACGGCGTCAACCGCCTCACGGGAGCGTTCATACTCATCGAGCCGGGCACCCACGCCACCGTGGCGGCCGGGATGCTTCAAGCCTCCAGCGAGGCGGTTCGGCCTGAGGGGGCCGAGTACGAGATTTGAGCCCCAAGGCCGGATGAAGATTTCCGCGCAGCTCGATTACGCCTGCAGGGTGATGGCCGAACTTGGTCGTCTCCACGGCAGCGGCGCTCCGGCCCGCGGGGAGCATCTCGCGGAGGTGGAGGCGGTGCCGCCGCCCTTCCTCGCGCAGATCCTGCAGAAGCTTCGTCACGCCGGCCTCATCGTCAGCCGACGCGGGGTGCAGGGCGGCTACGCGCTTGCGCGGCCTCCCGCCGAGATCACCGTGCTGGACATTCTGATGGCCGTAGAAGGCCAAGCGCTGCAGCTGAGCGGCAATTCCGAGGGACGCACTGGCCGGCGCGTGCGCCAGGTTTGGCTTGAGCTAGGTGCCGCCATCGAGGCGCGATTGCGAGCCACCACTCTGGATCGGTTCGTCGCGCGCGAGGCGGCCGAAATGTATTACATTTGAATCTGGCGGCGCCGTTCAAACCAGCTCCACCTGTCCGCTCCGGATCGAGCGCTCCTCGGCCTCGCAGATTTCGACCGCGGAGACCGCATCCGCTAAGGTGACTCGGTCTGGGGCTCGCCCCTCGCGCAGGCAACCCGCAAGGTAAGTCAGCTCTTGAATATAGCCGTCACCGGGATCCAGGGGCACGGTCCGCCCGGGTCTGCCGGCTTCGAAGAGCCGCAGCGCCTCGGACCCCCGGCTCAGGTCAAAGTCGGACGTGGCCCGCTCGAAGACCACCGTGTAGGCCATATTAAATCCGTGGCCCGGGGCCATGATCCAGCTGCCCTCCGCGCTGACCGCGGCTCCAGAGACCACCTGATACTGCGTCACCACGTGATCGATGGCGCCACTGAACTGGCTGAAGCCTTGGGAGAAGACCGAACGCGGCCTCCCGAAGAGAAATTGGATGAAGTCTGTGTCGTGGATGTGCAGGTCAAGCAACGCCCCGCCGGAGGCGTTTCCGTCAAAGTAGGCCTCCTGGCCCCACGCGGGTGGCTCGCCGACACGGCGAAAGCGCGCGGCGCGGATGGCGCCGTAGCGTCCATCGGTCGCAGCCTCCCGCAGCCAAGCCCAGCCGGGCCAGAAGCGCAGGCACATCGCCGGCATAAAGTGACCGCGCGCCGCTGCAGCCGCCGCCACCAGCTCTCGTGCCTGCGCCGAGGTGCGCGCAAGGGGCTTCTCGCACAGCACGTGCTTCCCCGCACGCAGGGCCCGTACCGCCAGGGGCACGTGCGCCGGGGTGGGGACGCAAAGGTCAACCAGGTCGATGCTGGGATCGGACAATACCTCGCTCAGGTCGCGGGCAATGTGGACGCCTGCCATCTCAAGCTTGAAGGGTTGCCAGCCGGGAATGTTGCCCGTGACGCCGGAGAAATCCCCGTCCGCCGGCGGCGGACGACGGCCGCCGCAGAGCGCAGCGATGCGCACCCCGGGAACCTGAAGGTAGGACCTCAGGTGGGTGACGCCCATAAAGCCCAGACCGACGATGGCGACGTTGAGCATGACGCGAGGGATCAGGCGTTGAGGCGCTCCAAGTGCAGCCAGGCCGCGCGGATGTCCTCGATCCGCTGCTCTCCCGCCTCGCGCTCGATGCAGAGATCGCCTTGGAAGCCGAGCGCACCGAGTTGCGCGAGGAAGGCGCTCCAGTCGACCTCGCCGGTGCCGACGGCCACCTCCTCGCCCCACGTGCCTGCCACGCGGGCGCGGCGGGCGTCCTTGATGTGGCACTGCTTCAGCCAAGGCCCGAGCGTACGCAGCGCGGCGATCGGATCGCCCTTGTCGTAGAGAATCATATTCGCCGGATCGAAATTCACCCCCACCCGGGGATCATTCAGCCGCCGCAGGAACAGCGCAAGGGTGTCGGCCGTCTCTTGGCCGGTCTCGAACCCGAGGTGGATGCCGCGGGAACCGAAGC
>Ga0194129_10005518_pt1 | contig 16082 bp, 12 predicted proteins | sample TA2KigCa35mmetaG_FD_150862 | JGI IMG/M metagenome (GOLD analysis project Ga0194129, IMG submission 150862) | Freshwater microbial communities from Lake Tanganyika, Tanzania - TA2015038 Kigoma Deep Cast 35m | ecosystem: Environmental > Aquatic > Freshwater > Lake | place: Tanzania: Lake... | reverse complement strand
CAAGTTTCTGAGTTACCGTAACACCATCTAGCAAATGCATCTTGATCGTTAGGAATAGAACCACCAGGAACAGTATAGAAAATTCTTTCTGAATTTTTTCTATCAAATAAATCATCGTTATCTCTAAATAAATCTTTATTAAAATTTAATTTCATTTCAGTTTGGATATCTTCATCGTCAACGTTAGATGGTTGTGGTATATTTTCTGTATTATAATCAGTTAATAAAGGGTTCATAAAAGGATTATCTGGAGTTGGTTTTCTTTGATTAGCTTTTAAATATTTTTGCATTTTTTCAAAAGATATATCCATAGAAGGATTTTTATTTTTTTTTATTGAGTAGAATCTACCAGATCTTAAAGTATTATCTGAGTCATAAGATCCAGATTCAATATCTATATCTTCACCATCATATTTTTCTTTTGTACTTGATTTACTGTAATAAGAATAATGTAAAATTAACATAACTATAATTAGGGTAACAATAATACCAACTGACATATTTGTATTTATTTCTAATATAAATAAAATTAATAATATATATATCAAAAATAAAGTTAAAGAATTTATTTGTTCAGTAACAGACATTGTTCTATTAGGGAGAAAGTTTAAATATCCTTTATTTTTTAAAAAAACAGAAGGTTGTTCAACCCATATTTTAGGTAAATTATTCATATAATTTATACATAGATATTAAAATTAGAAGTTATTATTAAAAAAATATATTTTTAATAAATTATATTTGAAAAAAGCCTAATTCATTTTGAACAAAATTAATTAAAAAACCTTATTGTTTAGGTATTTTTTCATATGTATCAATAACCAACTCTATTTTATTAACTAAACTTATTTGGTCTATATCTTTAGACCCTTTTAAACTTTCACTGTAAATTTTTAATAAAGCTACTATACTCTCTACTTTAGTTTGGGTTTTGCTATCTGTAATTCTTCCATTTTTTTTATCATCTTCAATCTTATTTAAAGTTTCCAATATTTTATTTTCATAACCGGATATATCAAAATCTATATTTTCTTTTAGTGTAAAATATAATAAAATAGATATACCTATTATGATTAAAATAACTAAAACTATTTTTTTCCAATGAGTTTTTATAATTTCTTTTATATTTTTAAAATTCATATAATATAATAAATTATATTTTTATTTTTTTTTAATTTTTTCTTCTTCTTTTTTTCTATCTTTTAAATCTTTTAATATTTCTAAATTATATTCTTTTCCTTTATTTTGTAAAGTTATAACTTTTTCTATTAATTTTTGTTGTTCTGCCATAATCTGTTGTTGTTTATCCCAACTACTTGTATCTTGTTCAGCATTATTATTATCTTCTTGATTATTTTTAACTTGTTCTACTTGATTAATAGTAATACTCGATTTAGCTTTTTCAGGAGTAGATAATTTTAATAGATCTTTTTTATAATATTCTTCGCCTTTAGAAAATGCTTCAACTATAGTTTCTTGAACAGCGTTAGTAATTTTAATAAAAATATTATTAACATCGTAGATATGATACATTAATGGGTATTGATTAATATCTTTATCTAACAAAGATATCTTACCAAGATCTTTTGGTGAAACTTTATGATATAAAAATGTCATATTTGGAAATATTTTTGCTTTTTGTTTTAAAAATTTCTTAATATAAACTTGTAAAGATTTAGGTGTTGAATTCAATACTAGTGCAAGAATAACAAACTTCTGTGGATTTTCTTTTATTATTTTTATTAAATCATTAATAGTTACTACTTCCCATATATTCATTTATATTATAATATTTTTATTATAATATAAGTTTTAAATCGCATATTAGTTAGAATTAAATTTAAATATAATAATTACTGTTTCTTAAATTTATTAGCCATATCCATAGTTGCTTTAAATTGTGAAAATAATTGCTCTCCAATAGGATTACCATTTTCATCTTTAAGATCTTTAATCTTATCACTATTACTATTCATTAAATCCGACATTTTAGATGCAGTTTTAGCCATCTTATCAGGTGAAATTAATCCTGAAATTTGAGAACTAACTCTTTTAGCAACATCAAAAATATTTTCTATACCATTTGTTTTTAAATCACCTATAACCGATTTAACCATTGTAGAACATACATCTTTAATATCTGCATCATTACCAAGAAGTCCTCCTAAAGTATCAATTGTTTCATTTACATCAGCATCTGTAAAATTCTTAATTTCGTCTGATAGATTTTCTAAATTCATTAACTTATCTACACCAAGTGAACCAAGAAGTCCTGCATTTGCTTCTGTACCAGGAATAATAATGTCTTTATTCATAAGTGCATCCATATCTATTGTAGTTGATGTTTCACCTAATCCCATAAAGACGTTAATCATTGGGTTTGATGATTTAGCTAATTCTTTCTTGCAATAGTCAACCATATCTAAAATAGGCTGTTTATGTCTACTAGTTGAAGTATTCATATAAACCATAGTTACAGAAGATACAAAGAGTGTATAAATATGTGTCCATAATTCAGAACATTCTTCTTCGGTTAAATATTCATATACAAGATTAATATTTACACCAGGAATAATAGTAGTAATTTTTCCCTCTTTATTTCTAACTGTAAATAATTGTTTATCTCGATTTTTTATAAACTCTAAATTATCTCTTAGAACATAAAAAACTTTCTTAATAATTTTAACATGATCAACAGAAGAATCATCTAAAGACGAAGATGTTTGATATTCAGCAATAATATCGTTACAGGTTTGTCTAAGTTTATTATGAGATTCTACTTTATTAGGAGGAATTGATACACAATTTTCTGATTTTGTTTTAATTAATTTAACTAATGTCATAACTGCATAAACAAAATATGTTTGATTTAAAAATAAAAGTTTATTATTTCTTTCTTTTTCTTTATCTACTGTATTAACTTCATTGTCAGTTTCAGTAACAGTAACAGATGTATCAATAATATCTTCATTTTCATTTTCCATTTTAAATAATATAATTAATTATTTAAAATTTAAGTCATTATTTTTTAAGTTTATTTATATCACTTAATACATCAACATATAGTTTAGATCTATCAACAAGATGTTTGAAAGTGACTTTTATAAGTTTTTTATTTGTATCATCTAAACTAGTCCATAAATCTTTAATTTCAAATATTTTTACAGTATCTTGAGGAACATCTTCGTAACTCTGTCCCATAAAGTAACTATCATCTTGAGCAATTATTTTTTCTCTATATTCATCGTTAGAATATACATATTTGATAAAATATGCAATAGGTTCATTGGGTCTTTCTGTAATAAACTTTACAGCTGTATCGTGATAAATACCAAAATATGTTTGGGGATATTTCTTCGCAAGATGGTTACACATATTTAATATTATTTTATTAAAAGAATCTTGAACTTCTTTCTTAGTATTGGTTAAACTTTCCATAATATATTATATTTTATCTTATTTTTATATATTTATTAACGCAATTATATGAGTTAAATTAAAAAATATTTTAAATTCTAATGGTTTGGTATAATATTATTAAAATTATTAACTTTATTATTTACTTCACATTGTTTAACAGTACAATATCTTGTAATTATATCTGTTAGTTCGTCAACAGATTTATTTTTATTTTTTATAATAATATCTTTAGTTTGTCTATAAAGTTTAGACATTGCTTTTGTAAAATATTTATAATAAGAATTTATATTTTTATTCTTATAGTTAGATGCTCTTTGGGCTTGATCCTCTAGTTGTGCAGAGAGATAAGCATAATATAGCCATAAATATTCATATAACTGTTCTTTTGATTTAAATGAATTAATGTTACAGTTACTAATTTGATTATAGTAATAATTTATTTTTGCTTTAAAATTCTTATTAACAGATACTGGTAACGTAATGACATTCATATTAGTTTCATTGTTATTTTTCATATTTTTAATATTTTTAATAACAGTATCAATACCGTTATTATTAATATCTTCTAAAATATTTGATTTTGTAATATACTTTCTAACAAGTTCTTCTGTATAATTGTGTACATGATTTGCAATTTCAATTAGTTCATCATTAATTTCTAATTTAAATTTATTAACAAAAGATCTATTTATTTCATCAAAAACAGATGATTTATTTGACGAATAATTATAATAAATTATATTTAGTATTGATATAATATCATTAATGTTATTTTTCATCATTAACGGTTGTTCTGTAATTATATCATCTTCTTCAGTATCAACATCTTCTTCAGCTTCTTCAGCTTCTTCAGCTTCTCCAACTTCTTCAGCTTCTTCAGCTTCTTCAGCTTCTTCAGCTTCTCCAGCTTCTCCAACTTCTTCAGCTTCTCCAACTTCTTCAGCTTCTTCAGCTTCTTCAGCTTCTCCAACTTCTCCAACTTCTTCATCTCTGTCATTATTACCGTCAATATTTATAATGCAATCTTGTTGTTGTTGTTTAATATTTTCTGTTTCACAAATTTCTTCTTTAATATTATGATTATTATGATTATTATGATTATTATGATTAGTTACTATATCTAAAATATTATTTTTAATATCAATAGTTTCATCTATTATATCTTTTACATCATATTCAATTACTTTTATGTCTGATACTATAATATCTTTAATATTTGCAATATCAGAAATAATAACTTCACCGTCTGTAACTATATTATTTATATCGTCTGTTATATTTGAATTCTGTTTTATATCTTCATCAATATTATCTATAACATTTATATTATCCAAATTATCTTGATTATTCTCATTCATATCTTGTACACTTTCTATTTTAGGATTATTTTCTGCAATATTTTGTTCTTCTTTAAATTCAAAGTTATTAGTAACAACAATATTTTCTTTCAAAATATTATCTTCATTTCTTTCTTCAGTAGAACTTGTAACATTGCCCATATTTTATAATATAACTATATAAAATATACTTTAATTAGTTAAAAATAATTAGTTAGTTAATTAACTAGGATTAGTTAATTTATTTATAATATTTGACTTTAATTGGTTTTCAATCATATTAGAAATTGCACTATCTTGTTGTTCTTTTTTCTTAGTTATTTCTTTAATTTTATCATTCATTTCTCTTTGATTAATTCTCTTTTCTTCAGTGTTAAAAGTAATAATTTTATGATCAGTATTTATACCCATATAAGTTTTAGGTTGAGCTATATTTTCTAAATTATCAGCAGTATAAGAGAAACTATCAGATATACCAGTATTTTCTGATGGTAAAAATCCTAAAATATTTTCTTCTTTCTTCATCTGTTGACTAGATTGTAATATTTTTTTTCTATTTTGTTCGACAACTTTTGCTAAATTCTGTTCTCTAAATCTGACGACATTATCTAACCACTCAAATGCTCCCTTTCCTTCAAAAGTAGATGAAGGAGTACGTCCAGACATATCTCTAATAACAACCATTGGTGTATATTTTATTTTCATACTTAAAATTTGTTCAGTTGGCATTTGGTCAATTGATATTAAATTAAACATATTTATCATACCCTTATTTTGTATTATTCTTATAAAATTTGCACTACTTTCACATCTTGAGCTATAAAATAGATAATTATTCATAATATATTAATAAACTATAAAAAAATTGATTAATAAACTCAATTATTTAAATATTATATAATTTATATATATAAAATGAGCAGTTTTGATATATCAGTCAGTGTTAAATCATACACACCTATAAAAGATTATAAATCAAGTAAACTACATGTTGACTTTAAAGGTAAAGATGTTTATCCTAAATTAATTAATAGTATTAGCCGTGTAGCATCTACACATCTACCATCTTATGCATATGCAAAACAATTAATTACTATTGATGAAAATACTTGTGTTGCTTATGATAACCAATATATGCAACTAAGATTATCTAATTTACCTCTTTTTAATCTTAATCTAGACCTATATCATTTACACGATAAATATTGGAAAAATATTAATTATGCAGATCAGAATAGAGAAAAACATGAACTAGAACAAGATATTAAATTCTATGTAAATGCTACAAATAATACAACTGAAATGAAATATGTAACAACAAATGATGCTCAAATATATATTGATGGTAAACTTACTACAAATATGTATGATAAAAAATATCCTATTCTTCTCATTAAACTAAGACCTGGTGATAAATTTAAATGTAGTATGTCAGCTGTTCTAGGTGTCGGTGAAAGTGATGCTATTTGGAGAACAGCGGTTAATGCATATGCACCATACGAAGATAATATTTATTCACTATATATTTGTGGTAATGGACAAGAAACTGAGTTTAGTATTTTAACTAAAAGCTGTAAACATATAATTAAGAGATTAGAAGATATTAAAAAAGTTATTCAAGACAAAGTTGGTAATGAAGAAATTAAAAATACAGAAAATGTAATATTAATCTTAGATGGTGAAGATCATACTATGGGAGAAATTATCAACTATGAACTTCAAAATCATCAAAATTTAATTTCAGGTGTTTCAAAACCTGATTTACTAATTAGAAGTGTAACTTTTAAAATTTCAGCAAAAGAACCAAGTAAGATGATTAAATCTATACTTGAGACTATAGATATTTTAACAGATAAATATAAATATATTTTGAAACAAGTTGAAAAGTTAGAAAAGAAATAATTTATTTGTTTAATAAATAAGCCATAGTTTTAACATTAATACAATCTTCAAAAAATATCTTAAAATTTTTATCAGTTAAAGTATCTTTAGTTGATAAGATTAATTTTTCTCTTTCAATAAAAATTTTTTCAAGATGTTCTATTGGTAATTTTTTAAGATAGTTATAAACTATATCAACGTTAAGTGATTTTTTGTCAACAAATTCACTATTTAATATATATTCATTTTTACGAGTGTTAATAAAAATAGTATGTAATTCATAAAGTATTTTTTTATTTTCAGTGTTCATTTTATCATAAAGTAAAGGATTTGATTTTTTTCTAGTTAAATGGTAAATATTAAGATATTCTTTTGATAATGTTTTCATAGCAAAATTAATTCTTTTAATAACATCATAACTATATGGTGTTAAGTAATTTATAACTTTATTCAAATTATTATTTTTATAGAGTTCTAAATATATTTTATTAATATTTGTAAACTTGGGTAGTATTATATTTAATTTTTCATATATTTTGTTTACATATATATATTTTTTATTATCATAACAAATTATAAAGCCACCATTTCTTAATTTTTTAGTTATTTCACTATACTTTAAGCTTGAATAGTATTCATCATCCATCTTTTCAAAACTTTCAAAAAATAGTTTATTATCAGTTAGATCATATATTTTTTTATCAATAACATTATTACTTGTATCATAAGATAAAATAAACTTTAATTTATTATAATTAACTATTTTATGCACAGGTTTTATATAATTATCATATAATTTACTACAAAAAGTATTAAAATAACTATCATCAAACTTTTCTATTTTATATTTTAAAGCAATATATTTAGTATCGTTATATATAAAAAATATTGTATATAGTCCGATATAATTATAATATACGTTACATAAATTCCAGTTTTTTATAATTTCTTCTCGATTAGTATCATTCAAGATATAGTTCTTAGTAACATAAGATATTATGTTATAGTCATTGTCTGATATTATAAAATCTATATTATGAATTATAAAATCAATAATATCATCATTATGATGTAAGTTTTGATATAGATTATCAGTGTATATTAATTTTAATGGTGTGTAATCAATAATATTAATATTATTAATTTTATTTTTAGAGATAATATTCATAAATTTTTTAAGATATTCGTCAAGTAAATCCATTAATTTAAGATTTTTAAAAAATCTTTTAATTTAAACTCACTAATTTAATATTTTTAATAGAAAAATATAAATCTTTATTTTCTTTTATAATATTATATTTTATTATAATGTATCTTAGTAAAATAGATGATTTAATTGAAAAGATATTAGACGATTTTTATTCAACAATAAATAAAAATAATATTGTAAATAAAATTCTAGGAGAAACAAATTATGTTAAATTTCAAAAAGAGATTAACGATATTTTTAAAAACTATATAAACGGGTTAAATATGACTAGTTTAAAAGAGGACTTTAAAAATACAGAAGTTAAAAATAAGATTATTGAAGTAATTAAAAAATATATTGCAGTCTATTTATTTTTATATATTGGTTATTTTTACACAAATTCAGATTCAACATATGTAAATAATATAGTAGAATTTACAAAAAATCAACCATCATATGATTATAAAGTACAAGATTTTTTTAATTCATCGAGTAATGCATTTATTATTAAATATTATCAGTTTTTAAAACAAATAGTTAATTTCTTAGATGCAAAGACAGTTCAACAAAAAGATGTTCTTAAAAATAGAACCGATTATAAAGAAAGTATTCAGTTTATTACTGGATTTGGTGATGAATTTATAAAAACAGTTGGTGACATTAATGAAAAGCATATGAAAGCACATACACTTATACAAACAATTATAGTTTTTAATATTTATAAAAATGAAAAGAAAGATTTATTTAAACTATTAGAAATATTGAATAGCGAAGAAGGTGAATTTATATTTATTGATGTTGTAATGCCAACAAGACAAGTAATTGATTTCAGAAATATAGAATTATTATTAACTAAAAAAGAAATAATAAAAGGTCTTGCTTATACACTATGGGATTACTTAAAACAATATGATGAACAAATGGTAAGTCCTGATAAATCAGTAGAAGAAAAAATAGATATTCTATTCTCATCAGGTGTTATTTTACCAATAGTTGATGATTTTTTATTATTTCATAAAGATACAGAGAGATATGATAATTTTGATGATAAAAATAAACAAAAAGAAGATACTAAAATTAGATATATAATAAACAAAATAGATTCGTCAATAAATATAGATAAAAATAATAAGAATGAAGTTAAGAAATATTTTTACCAACCATTAATGAATAAAAGAGCAGTAACTGTAAATAATTATGAAGATATGAAAATAATTAATAAGTTTATAAACAAAGGTAACATCAGTATTGAGAATGCAGAATTTTTAAGAGAATTAGAAAATGCAACAGTATATCCATATATTAATTTTAAAGAAAGTGATAATAGTTTTATGTTTTCATTTAATAAAACAATAGATATTCCACGTTTTGTTAATTTTGAACAAACTTCTGATTATAAACAAAAGAGATCTCAGCGTTTAATTATGAGAGTTGGCAGTGAAGATATGATGTTAAATATTAGAGGTGTATTTATTCCAAGTACTACTTCAACTTACTGTAATAAGAATAAAAATTTAGTAGATATAAAAAAAGTAACAGATAGTAACAATGGTTACGAATTATCATTATCTTTTCTTGACGATGCATTAATACAAGAGAAAAAACACAAAAAGTCAGTTTATTGGTTGTTTGATACTGCAACTGATAAAGCTGATGTAGAAGTTTATGAACAGAAAAATAAAATGACAAATCAAGATATTATTAAACATACGTTAAGTGTTTTATACGATGAACTAGTCACTATGATTTATGATGAAATATTAAATAGATGTAAAACTGAGCAGAATAAGATAGATATAGATAGTGCTATTACTATTATGAATAAGTATCTTAATAATAAAATAGATATTACAAAAGATAAATTAATAAAAGAAAAATTACAAGATGAAATTTTTGATAAAGTAGTTATTAGAAGAGATTTAGAATATGATACAAATGATGATAAAGTTACAGGTTTAGCTGGAGAAATTATTAAGTTACCTAAATTTGAAGAGCTAGAAGATAAAGATAAAGTTATTATAAGAGTATCTACTGAATTTATAAAAGAAAAAGGTATTTATGAAGAAAAAGAATTAATTCAAGGAGTTTGTCAGCACAACATAACGTGGGATAGATTATCTGAATTAAAGAAAACAGATCAAAAAATGTTTGCGGACGAATTATATTCTTTCTTACAAACTTATGTTGTAGAAAACGTTGACAACGATTATGTTTGTAGAAGTTGTGGATTTTATTTAAACATTAAAAAATATGTTCAAGATGGTAAATTTGACGATGAAAGTAAAAAATTTATAGTTATGGGTATGCCTTTAGATAAACCTTTAGAAGATATTCCAGAATATGAAAAATATAAAGGTTCAATTCGCAGTATTGATAAACTTTTAGAAAAAGTATCTTTAGTTTCTAATATATCATATTTTGTTGGTTTATCTCCAACAGTTAAATCTCGTAGAAAAATAATAATAAAAGATGTGATTGATATTGTTCTAGAAAACAATAAAATGCTGAAAAAAGGATACAAAGATAGAAATAATAATATCAGTAAAAAATACAGTATAACTAATTCTAATTTGTTCGTATTTGATTTAGATAACAGTATTTTTATATTTTCAAGTAAAGACAAAGATTTTCTTAAACCTATAAAACAGAACAATGTTATTGGTTATATGATGTTTATAATGATGTTAGACTTAAATGAATCGCAAATATCTTATATAAATTCAGATAAAAAAGGATTTTGTAATTTTCAAATATTTGATAAAGTATATCAATCACTTTTTGGTGACCTTAAATTCTTAAAAAATAACAAAGGTGATACAGTTCTTGTTAAAAACTATGTTATATTTTGTTATATTCTTTATATGTTAGCTTGTTATGCTTCTAAATATAGCATATGGTATTACGATTTTAAAGAAGATGCAAAAGATAAAGCAAAACGCCAAAAATTACAACCAGTAATACAAAAGATAATTATACATACAGTTGTTGATATAATTAATAGTGTTATAGAGAATTCACATCAAAGTAAATCAAATATATATGAGATATTATCTGTTAAATTTTACAATAAATTAAATACTACTTTTTCGAATAAAGAACTTTATAATAAATTTAAAGAACAATATAAGACTGTTGTAACTGATGAAAAATCTAAAACTACTGCTGTTAGATACGAAACAGTTAAATTAACTGGTGAATATTTACCTAAATCTTATTTACCACCACATCATTGGAGAAAATGCTATCCATCAACAATGTATATGGATATTTTACCTATAAATAAAAAACAACAAATATCAATATCTAATATAACAAGTTGTGAAACAGGTAATTTTCATCAATGGAGTTATACAAAACCAGACTTAGAATGTAAAATATGTAAATTAAAAATATCTGATTTGAAACTAGATAATAGTACTACAGAGAAATTACTAAAAAAATATAATTTAATTAAATTAGAAAATCTTGCAACAAAATATTGTTTAAGTGATGGAACTCCGCATAGTTTTAGTGTTGAAGAAAATATAAGAGTTTGTACTAAATGTAAAAATAAATATAACCATAAATATTCTTCAGATGAACTTAATAAATTAAATAATAAATTAGAAGAATATAAAAAATCATATATTGAAAAAACACTTAAATTAAATGAAACTATACAAAATAAAAATAAAGAAAATTTAACATACAAAGAAAAACTTTATGAAAAAATATCTAAACAATATGAAGAAACAGTTTCAAAAAATAAAGATAATATTAAATTTATAAATGAATTAATAACAATTATTGAAAACAATAGTTCACAAGATTTAAATAAATTAAATATTAATTTAATAGAAAATATTTATATTTTAGATCATGATTATTTAGGAAACTCACTTGATAAACCAGTACAATTAGTTGGTACAGATAAAATTCATTATAAAGAAAACTATCAACCATTCAATACAAATGTAATATATTATAACCATTTTAAGAATGGTAAAATAGATGTATTTTATGATGCTGAAAAACATATATTACTTGGATACAAAGAAGAAAATAAACAAGTTGTACTTGCTAAGAATAATAAATTAACTATTAAAATAAACTATTCTTTATTAAATAAAATTAAACAGTTAGGTTGTGTTTCTGCAAATATTAATTTATTAGACGTTTTAAAAGACAATGAAAAAGAATATATTCAAGAAGTAACATTAAAAAATAAAGATAAAAAAGAATTAATAAAATCAGTTATTAGAGAAAGACATAATAATTTAAGTAATATAATTTATAAGTTTATAAGAATGTTACATAGAATTATTAATGGTCATACAACAAATATAATAACAAATGAACAAGAGAAAGAATTTGAACAAGACTATTTTACTAATAAATATGATTTAATAGTTAATAAATATCATAATAAATTAACAAATATAGTTTTAACAAATAAAGAACCCAGCGAACACAAAGTTTTTAAACATTGGAAAGGTGTATTAGATATTACTGTCCCAGATGATAAGATTACAGTTGAAGATACTGATATAGTAACGGTAGATAAGTTAAATAAAATAGATAGTAACGGTGTATTGTTAATATATTACTTTGTTGATGAATTAGTTAAATTAATACAATATAATAATGATAAATCTGTAAAATCTTCTTTATGTTTATTTATTATTGATTTTATTAACATAGTATTTGAAACATATAATACAGATAAATATAAGGAGAAATCTGAATATAAACAATTTTATTATTTTATACATTCCGCAACTTATGTCGATGAAGTTAAGGATGTTATAGGAGAAACTGAAGGTGTATATGAAGAATTAGTTGATGAAAATAAAGAAATGACTGACGAAGAAAAAGAAGCAATGCAAGATTTAATAGAAGAACAAGATGCAATGGATATTGAAGGTGATGAAATAGATTATGAATCGGGATATCAAACAGCTAGAGAAAGAGAACCTAATGAATATTTCTTATCACGAATAAGTGAAATGTCATATAAAGAATATAGTGAAATCCTAAGTATTTACGATGAATATAAAGAAATTTAATTTTTTATATATAATATTATTATATAATGTCAGATGATATGTTTGCAATACTTATAATAATATTAATTGCTACAATTTTATATTTTATTTTAAACAAGCGTAAACATCAAAGAAATATTAAAATCAATACTGATGAATATTTTGATGATGATTTTGATGATATAGATGTTGAATCTAATGTTGACGATGTAATAAGTAATAAAAAATCACCAACATATAGAGTACATCCTTATTTTGCAGAGATGCAATTCCACAATGATTACAGAGATGTTATAACAGCAATTGATTGTGTTGTTGAAACAGGTAGACCTTTATTTAACAGATCTAACTTGCCTGTTAAAGCTGTTGAAATAAGTAAATCTGAAACAAAAAATTTATTAAGAGCATTTGTAAAAACATTAAATAGAAATATAAAAAATAATATCAAAAATGAAGCTGATTTAAATTATGGATGGAAAAACGTTATGCCTAATTCAAATATAGAATCTGGATGGCAAAAACAATTAAAAGAATTAGGGTTACCAGAAGATATTTATGGTAAAAATGCTAAGAAATCATCTGTTAGAATTATAAAGATAGATAGAGTTGATAAATTTGAAACAAAAGATCAAGTAAGAATAGATGTTTATTTAGTTATGCAAAAATTAAATGTTAGTGACCAGATGGTTACTAAAGTATCTTTTGTAATGGACAAAGATGATTTAAATATGGATAGAAACTTTTTTAAGAAAAATAAAGATGTTGATTTAAATGTTCATATTGAAAGTATATTTATTGTTGGATATTTAACAGACCAATCTTATGGTTCTAAGAGAAATTACTTTGATTTTTACACTTTTGAAAATATAGAAAAAGATAATATAATGGATCAAGAAGAGATATTTAAACAATTAAGACAAAAATATGCTGATAGACAAATAGAAACAAATGGTTTAACAATACAATTTTCTCCTCAAACAGGTAATAACATTGCAATTGAACGCTTACAACAAAAAAATAAAATATATCCTGATTAATATATAATGGGTTTATTAAATCCTCTTAACCCTTTACTTAATAGTATAATTATATATATCATAACTATTGTATTACTTTTGTATAATAAACCTGAAATTATTTATGATAAAAAAACAAAAAAATTCAAACAATTTGGATTAAATAAAGGAAAAAGTATTTTAAGTTTACCAATATTAGCAATACTACTATCTATTATTATTTATATTATATTTTTTTATGTTGCGTCATCTGCAATGGTTCATAATAAATATAATGATTTGATTAGTAAGAAATAAGACTTATTGTGATATTACTTTATATTATAATAAATTTGATAAATATATGTTAAATAATTAACTTTCAATATAATATATTAATATATTATGGAACAGAAGGTAAACACACCTGAAGAGAATTATGATAAACTAACTATTAATGAACTTAAGAAACTTTGTAAAGAAAAAAATATTAAAGGTTATAGTGGAAAGAAAAAAGAAGATATTATTAAATTATTATTAGAAAAAGATAAATTAACCAATATAAAATCAACCAATATACCAACTAATCCACTAATAAATATATTTAATAATATAATAGAAAGTAACAAATATATACAAAAATGTAAAAGTAATAAAACAAAAGATATAAACTCACTATCTTACTTAATAAATCGTGATTTGTCACAAAGTGATTGTATAAAATTAGGTATCTGTTTAGAAAATATATTATCAGATTTAATATGTAAATATACTAATTATAAGAATATTAAGGACAAAAATAAGAAAGGAGAAAAAGAGAAAGATATAATTTTTATAAATGAGAATAGTAAAAAAGTATTTTATGCAGAAATAAAATCAAACATAAATCTTGATACTGAAAAATCAAAAGCAACTGAAGAAAAATGTATAAATATTAAAGATGAATTAAAAAAGAAATATCCTGAGTATGAAATTATAATGCTATTAGTTGCAACAAGATATTTTACTAAAACTATAATTCCTAGTAATATATATAATAAGTATAAAAAAATAAATACAGATAATTTAGTTGGTATTAACGAATTTTTAAATAAGTTAAGCATTCAATATAAATTTAATAATGAAGAAGAATATGCAAGTGTTTTAAATATTATTGCTAAATGTGCTTTCAAGTGAGTTTTATAATTTTATTTATAATTTTTAATTACAAGGTGTTTTGTATTGATTTCATCTCCAATTCTACCGGCATATAGTTTAAATCTATATTTTTTATCATATTCTTCAACTATATAATCTTTGTATAGTTCTTCAATAAATTTAGTCTTTCCAATTATCATTAAACACTTAATTTTTGTTTTCTTGAATAATTCTGCTAATTTTTTATGTTCTTCTTTTCCAAAATTACAATATCCATAATCTGTAAATTCACTATCATAAGGTGGATCTAAAAACATAAAATTATTTTCATCATTATAATTTTCAAATACATATTCAAAACTAGTTTTGAATATTTCTGTTCTCTTTAGTAAACTTTCATACTCTTTATTTTTTAGTTCTTCAAAATTTATATTTTTATATTTACCGAATGGTATATTAAACTTACCATCTTTATTATATCTTAACATTCCTCTAAAACATGTTTTTCGTTGATAGTAAAATCTTTTTGCATTATCAAGTGGTGTTTTAACTTGCATTTTATCTCTTATTTTATAATAAGTTTCTTCATCGTTATTATTTTCACTCATAAAATTATATATATCAAGTATCTTACCCTCTTTTATAGAAGAATATAAATCTATTAACTCTGTATGGACATCTGTTATAACTGCTTTCTGTGGATTTAAATAGAAATAAACAGAACCACCACCTATGAAAGGTTCAATGTATATTTTATAATTGGTGGGAAAATGTTTTTCAAAATATTTTATTTCGTCACTCTTACCGCCACTCCATTTAATTAATGGTGATAGTTTATTATTATTTCTAATTTTCTTAATCTTATTAATTTTCTTAACTTTAGGTTGTACTGGTTCTTTAACAACTTCTTCAATAACTTCTTTAATATCTTCTTTAATATCTTCCTTAACAACATCTTCTATTTTATCTTTTTTAACTTTCTTTATTTTCTTAACTTTCTTTATTTTCTTAACTTTCTTAACTTTAGATTGTACTGGTTCTTTAATAACTTCATCAATAACTTCTTTAATATCTTCTTTAATATCTTCCTTAACTACAT
>Ga0194129_10005513_pt1 | contig 16094 bp, 13 predicted proteins | sample TA2KigCa35mmetaG_FD_150862 | JGI IMG/M metagenome (GOLD analysis project Ga0194129, IMG submission 150862) | Freshwater microbial communities from Lake Tanganyika, Tanzania - TA2015038 Kigoma Deep Cast 35m | ecosystem: Environmental > Aquatic > Freshwater > Lake | place: Tanzania: Lake... | reverse complement strand
GCCGCACGCGGGGCGCGCTTCACCGAAACCCCCAACCTGCTGCTGACACCTCACATCGCGGGTGTCACCGAAGAATCCAACGTCCGCGTCAGCGAACTGATCGCACGACGAGTGCTTGGGCATCTTTCGGGGAAATAGCCGCGAAAGCGCAGCGTAGCTAGAGCGGCATTCCCGTCGACGCGGCGCGACCTATTGAAGCGTCGTAAGCCCGCCAGTCGTCGGTCACTTTTTCTTCGTCGATGAGCGTGCGGCGCACGAGCTTTCCTTTGACCAGATACTGCGCAGTGCGCGACCGGTAGCGACCATCGTCGCTCAACGAGACGATCTGGTGCATGTACATGCCGGAGCCATCTTTATAGTCCATGAGCAGCACAGCACTGCGTCCGCTGGTGTCACCTGGCACATCCATCTTCCAAGCGTCGAGTCTGCTATTACCGAAATGGATCTTGCCGTCCCTGACCTCGCCGTAGTTTTCGAGCGTCTCGACAGGTTTGTTGGCGGGTCGGTAGATATTGGTTTGGTGGTATCGCAGCTGACCATCCCCAGGGACTACCCGCATGATGATCTCGGCCGGAAACTCCTCGGCCAAACGTCCGTCAGCCTCGACCCGACGAAACGTACCGCGCCAAACCCCAGCTTGCTTTGCAATATGCGGTGCGTCGCGGCGTGTGAACAGCAGCCAGCTGAAGCCGTCGATTTCGCCTCGGATGCTGCCATCGACCTTGATGCTGCGATCGCGATACCAAAGCTCTGAACCATAGAGCAGCATCTCGAACTCGGCGGTCACCATACCGTCGGTCTCATGCTCCGAAACACAGGTTCTAGGCTGCATTGCACCGCGATACCGATCGTACTCACGCTCAAAGGTGAACCAAAGATCACAGAACGGTCGTGCGAGGTTGAAGTCATCTCGAGTCATCTTGGCGACCCGCGCCGGATCGAGAGGCTCGCGATCGTACCGTGCTCCCCGGAAGAAAAACTGGCGCGCGCGAACCTGCCCGCGCTTCTCATCCCACTCGAGCGACACCACTCGCTGCCGATGTGCCTTGCCCGGACTTGCAGCGCGGTATTCTTCAAAGAAAAGAATGTTTTTTCCGAGTTGTGGTGCATCGAGGCGTACCACCTTCATTTCACGCCGCTCGAGCGACAACTCGGGCCCACGCGCACCGCCCCGCTCGAGATTGCTGCGGACCTGCAGATGGTTGTCGTATTCGCCCACCCATCGCGCGGCGATCTCGCGGATCTGCTGCTCGGGCTCAGCATCAAATCGTCGGGTATAGCGAGCCGTGAGTAAGTCGATTTTTTCTTTGATGACCCCGTCGCGTATCTGATCGCGATCGCTGAAGACCATCCAGCGATCCGTGGCCTTGCAGCAATCGTCCCAGGGCGTCAGCCCTTCGGCCTCGGGCCGACCATCTTTCGCAAAGCTGATCCAGTAGCGCCGCAGCCGCTCGCCGGTTTGCCGAGTCAGTACGTTCGCCCTGGGGTCGGCATCGAACAGCAGCGCCTGATCATAGGCATGTGGCGTGCCCGGTGATCCCGGCGTACGCTGCTCCGCCGCAAGATCGACGTAATAGAGCCACGAAGGCTGATTTACTTTGGACATCGCTCGAGCAAGCACTCGTGCCGAAAGCAAATAGCGCATGTCGCCAAAAATACGCATGACACCGCGATCGCGACTGACGGCAAAATCCGCTGCGTAAAGCTTTTGCAGCGACGCGTAGTCGCTACCGAGCATCCGGTCGAAAGCCTCGGGACTGATCGCCGCCTGCGGCATCACCGACCCCTCGAAACTGTTGCCGCCCGTCATGAAAGGCACTGCCGCCTGTCGTCCGCGCAGAAACAGCATCGCCGGCTCTTCCGGCAGACTGCTGCCATCGACGATCGGCAACTGAAAGCCGCGAACCGCATTGACTAGCGCCTGACCGTCGAGTGCCACGAGGCTGGCCGCGGACTGCGGACGCGGATCGACACGCGCAATCACTTCGCCGGTCAAGGCCTCGGCGCTTTCCACTCGGCCCATGTCTGCACCACGCGGCGCGGGTCTCGGGGCGCGTGCCGAACGCGGCAGCGCCCAGGTGGCATAGCCCGATTGCGCGATGGCGCGGTGAAACTTACCGGCGGCGAGCGGGCTCACCATCAACAAATTGACCGCCTGGCCGCCCGCCGACACCCCGAAAATGGTGATGTTTCGGGGATCACCGCCGAACGAGCGAATGTTGGCGCTTACCCAATCGAGCGCGGCAACCATATCGAGCAGCCCGAAATTGGCAACCTCGCTCGAGAGACTCTCGTGGGCCATGAAGCCGAGTGGACCGAGTCGATAATTCATTGACACGACCACCACGCCCTGCGCAGCCAGAATCTCGCCGGGAATACGACCATCGCCCGTCAAAAATCCACCACCATGAAACCAGACCATCACGGGCAGCGGAGTCTTGGCTTTCGAGGCGGGTGTCCAGACATTGAGGTAAAGGCAGTCTTCGCTCGTGATGAGCGGCGGCGCTGACGGCGCCCTCGGCTGCAGACAGGACGGTCCATAGTTCGTGGCATCGAGAGGTTCAGACGCACGGTCCGCATCGGACGCCTTGGCGAGCAGGCGCGGAGCCTGCCAGCGCTGCGACCCTGCTGGAGAGGCGGCATAACGAATGCCCTTGAACGCCAACACACCGGGAGCCGCATCGCTCCCTTGGAATTGGCCCGCGGGCGCAGAGACCACAGGCGCTGCAGCGCTCACCGATGGCGGTGCCAGGGCCACGAACAAGCAGACAACAGTCAACAGCAGCGTAGTCAGCGTGAACTCGGTTTTCATTGGCCCTCCCAAAACGCCCCTTCCGAACATTTTGGACCCGGGCTGGTGGATAATCCATCGCAACCTCAATCCGGAATCAAACGGGGAATGACATGACTGCGTTGCGGAAAGTCCTGCTGTGGTTTTTCGGTTTTGTCGTCGCAGGTCTCGCCGCAGCCTCGATGTGGTTCTGGTTCACGCCAGTCGGAATCAACAATTACGTCAACAAAATCACGGTCCAGCTGGCTTTGGGTTCGCCGCAGGCTTTGACGCAGGTCGGTCTCATCGACGACACGCTGCTCGACCTTCACAGCGGCAAACTCGACGATCTGACGATCGAGCATGAAAAGAAGATGCTCGCCCGCCTGCGCAATGCTCGCGCCGGCCTCGACCACTACGGCCCGGCGGGCCTCGAGGGGCAGGAGCTGCTCACCTGGAAGATCACCGCCTGGTTTCTGGATGATCTGATTCGACAGGGCGAGTTCGAACACTCGGGATATCGCATCAATCAGATTTCCGGTGCGACGGTCGACACCCCGCAGTTTTTGACGGATGGCCATGTCATCAAGAGCCCGCGCAGCGCTCAAAGATATCTCTCGCGGCTGACCGAGTTCGGGCGCGTGCTCCGGGAGGCCAAAGTCCGTGTCGAGGATGATCGGGCGAACGGTGTCGTACCACCCGATTTCGTGATTTCTCAGTCGCTGCTCGGCATGCGCGCATTCATCGACGGCGGCACCGAGAAGAACGCACTCGTCACCACCCTGCCCGCCAAGCTCGAAAAAGTCGAAGGGTTAAACGATGCCGAGCGCGCGAAGATCGTGGCTGAAGCACGGCAGATCGTGCAACGCGAAGTCATTCCGGGTTACCAGGCGATGATCGCGCTCTTCGAGGACATGCAGCGCACGGCCAATCATGACGCAGGCATCTGGCGCCTGCCGCAGGGCGAGGCGATTTACGCGGCCGCGCTCAAGTCGAGCACGACCACCGACCTGAATGCCGAGCAAGTGCACGAGCTCGGACTCTCGGAAGTCAGTCGAATCGAGACAGAAATGCTCGCCATACTGGATGCGCAAGGTATCAGCGGCGACACGCTGGCGGCACGAATCCAGACGCTCAATACTCGTGCGGACCAAGTATTTCCGAACGATGACGCGGGTCGAGCGGCGATGCTTGCCTTCCTCAAAGAAGTCGATGCGCGAGTGATAGCGGCAGCACCCCAGTTCTTCAGCACCATTCCGCCGCAGCCGCTCGAGATCGTTCGCGTGCCGATTTACTCGCAGGATTCATCACCCGGCGGTTATTACAACCCGCCCGCGTTAGACGGCTCTCGACCCGGTCGCTTTTATATCAATCAGAAAAATAATGCCGACAACCCCAAGTTCACGCTGCCGACGCTGATGGTGCACGAGGGCTCGCCCGGCCATCACTTTCAGTTGTCAGCGGCGCAGCTCATCGAGGGCGTACCGCTGTTGCGCAAGGTATTCCCCTTCGGGGCCTACGCTGAAGGTTGGGCGCTGTATGCCGAGCGTCTTGCGAAAACGGATATGGGTATTTATGACACCGATCCCCTTGGGGATCTCGGCCGTCTGCAGGCAGAGATGTTTCGTGCTGCCCGACTGGTCGTTGATACGGGGCTGCATGCCAAGCGCTGGTCACGCGAACAAGCGATTGAATACATGGTGGCCAAAACCGGCATGACCGAAGCCGAGGTGACACGCGAAGTCGAACGCTATGTCGTTTGGCCGGGGCAGGCGACCAGTTACAAGGTCGGTCAACTCGCCATCCTGTGCATGCGTGAACGCGCCGAACGAGCACTTGGCACGGGCTTCGATATCAAGGCTTTCCACGAGGTGCTGCTGATGAACGGCGGCATGCCGCTCGAAGTACTCGACGGCGCCGTTGATGACTGGATCAGGCGCACGGGGGAATCGACGGGCTGAGCGAGAAGTCCGTGCTTTGCATTACCCCGAACGCAGGATTTACATGCGTCACATCACGTCGGATTTATTGAAGGCGCGCTGTCCGCGGTGCACCCGAATTTGAATAGGTCGCCCCTTCTCACCAGAGATCGGAAAATAGATGAGATCACGGATACGATCTCCGTCCAGATCTTCGAGGATGTAATTGAACATTCCGATACCTGTCGGGTTGGCAGGTAGCATCGACGCTTTGACCCGATCAAAAGACCCCGAGCCGTCATTGAGATAAAACACCGGCAGGGGTGGTCGGCGAGTGGCCGTCGCATAGATCGTGATGTCCTGGTAGCCATCGCCGTTCACATCCTCGCAACTCATACGGTTGCCCTCGAGATTTCGAGAGAGTTCGTTGCGCACCACCAGCGGATTACGTTGCAACTTCCCGGCGCCATCCAACGAGAATGCGAACAGCTTGTCGAACCCGTCGAGATTGGTCTGCCCGTAAACGATGACTTGTCCTTTGTAGCCATCGACAATTTCATTGGCATTGAAATTCACGATGGCCTCGGGGGTGCTCACGGAGGTGCGACGCAGCTCGCAGAAAAATCCGAAACTGGGATCGATATAGTCTTTCTCGTCGATTCGCGTCATGGCCGCACCCGAGGGTTGAGCATTTCCGCAACAGAGCTTTTGGCCAACAAAACTCGGATATGAAAACTGACCTACAGGGTTCCAAGCTGCACCGCTGCGGACTCGAGCTCCGACACCCACTGATCTGCCGTCGTTGATCGACGTGATCGCCAACTGTGAAGCCTCACCCGCTGTACGCCTGCTGAAAAACAGCCCGCCGGCGCCGTCCAGCCAGTCGTAGCCCGCGACCGGCTGCCAAGCACCGCTCCAGGCCCAACCCTGCGCACGACTCGAAAAACTCAACTCGATGACGTCGCGCCCACCGCTGGCGTTATCTGCCATCGTGATATTTGAATGCCACGATGGAGTACCCCACTGAACGGCGTCATATCGTCCATCACTGCGACTCATCAGCGCGATGTTGTAAGCGTATTGGGTGGTCGGCGGATTGTTGATGCGCCGCCCGTCCTCGCGCTGGATGGCATAGATGACATCTTTTCTGCCGTCCTTGTTGAAGTCGTCGGCGACGTAGTATTCGGCGACCCCGCCAAGATCCACCGGTATCGCGCCAAAGAATTCTGCTGTTTTTTCCGTGAAATTTCCGGTGGTGTCTTGCTTGAAGATGTAGGCACGGCTGGGTGTCGGCCCGGTGAACTCGACACCGGCTGTCACGGGCGAGCACCAAATATTGATCAGAAGATCAGTGCGACCGTCTTTGTCGAAATCATTCGGAATCACATGTTGCAAACTGCGTCCGAGACCAGACTCGCCACAGACTTGCTGGTAGTAAGGCTCAAGGTCGGGTAACAACTGGGCTTCGGCCGCAAACGGGGTGTCGAGCACGAAGCTTGCAGATACGGCGCACGGCGCGGTGACGACCGCAGTCGTGTAGGTACTGCCACTCAAGGTACCGCCGCAGCCCGTGACACCGCCAAGCTTGTAGCCCACCGAGACTGCTACGGTGAAGACCCCGCGCGCGCCATGCTCGATTGAAGCACTTGCAGGGCTTATCGAGCCTCCGCTATTGGAGGTCGCAGAAACACCGTATTTCTTCAACCGAAAACTGACGCTCACCGAGCAAGCGGCCGATATCGGGCCGGTCGTAAAAGCGGTTCCGCTCAATACGCCGCCGCAACCCGCTGCGTCGGCGATCTCGTAGCCCTCGCTGATCGTGATGGTAATCGTTGCCGTGGATCCGCTGGTCACGCTGAGGGTGCCCGGTGACACCGCTCCACCCGTGCCCGCCGAGGCTGTCACCGTATACGATTGAGGACCACCCCCTCCGCCACAGCCGGCGAGCAAACTCAACGCCAGCAAAACAGTCGGTCCCGTGATGCCCCGAAATACGTTTTTTTCAACCATGTCGCGCAGCCTATCCGTTGCGATCATTATCGCGGCAACTTTTTTCATTGACGTTGCCCACGCTGCCGATGCGCCCCCACCGGACGACGTCTTTTTCGCAGCGATCAGCGCCAATCCGGGCTCTCTCGAGGATCTTCTGGCTGAGCCCTTTGCCTATAGAACCTCACGGGGTTCGACGATCGGCAAGAAGGCGCTGATCGATGAACTGCGCAGTGGTCGTACGCGGGTAATCGCGCCGCAGATCACCGAAACTTCGTCGACCACTCAAGGCAATACCACGGTCAGCGTTGGTGTAGTCACGTTGCGGGCCATCAGCGGCGAGGGCGAGCAAATCATCCGCTCGCGTTTTACCCATGTCTGGGTAAAGCAGCACAACCGATGGCAACTGCTGTTCAGGGAATCGACAATTTTTTGAATTTCATATCGACAGGCTTTGGGTCGGCAAACCCCTGGCAAGCCGCTTCTCGGGGTCGAAGAAGGGCGGCACGACCACCACCGCCTTGCACGGGCCAAGTTCGGTTTCGATGTCGAGCGGGGTACCGGCCTCAGGGGCTGCAGCCTCGAATTTCACGTAGCCGATACCGCAGTCGAGTTCCGGTGAGCGCGCGGACGAGGTGACATAACCCTTCGCGCCATCGGCAGCAAACACCGTCGAGCCGCGACGCGGCACGCCGTCATCGCAGCGCAGTCCCGTAAGGCGCAATGCTCGATCGCATTCGAGCAGCGCGCGGCGACCAATGAAATCGGCACGATCAAGATCGACGAAGCGCCCCAGCCCCGCCTGCCAAGGGTTGAGACCGCGATCGATGTCAGTGCCGTAATCGAGAATGCCAGCCTCGATACGACGAGCTGTCATCGAGGCGAGCGACGCCGCACGCATGCCGAAGCTGGCACCGCGCTCGAGCAGGCACTGCCATAGCGCGTCATTACGCGGCCCATCGATGGGCGTATAGATCTCGAAACCCAGCTCACCTGTCCAACCGGTACGCGAAAGCACCACGGGCTGTCCGGCGATGCTGCTGTTTGCGACACCAAAGTATTTCCAATCGGCGCCCGGTGTAGGGTCGGCGACTGCCTGCAGAATTTCCAGCGAGCGTGGACCTTGGACCTGCAGCACCCAGACACCCGGATCGCCGACGCGTACATCGAGACCGATCGAAAACGCCTCGAGCCAGGGCAGAAATTCGCCATCGGCCATGACATACCAAAAGCGATCTTCGGCAAGACGCATCAGCACGCCGTCCATCAAAAGACCGCCGTGCGGATCGCAGGCGAGACCATAGGCGGCGCGGTGGACAGCGAGATTACCCGTGCGCCGCACCAACACCCGATCGAGCAGCTTCACCGCATCGGGACCACTGATTTCCAGCGGACGCTCCGGCACGTCATAGAGCAGTGCATGACGACGCAGCAGCCAATACTCCTCGAGCGTATGACCACCGAGATCGAGTGGATAAAGTCGTTGGTTGTAGACGCCGTAGCGTGCGGCAGGCGTGTCGTAAAAACGAAAAAATGGCGAGCGCAGATTACGGTGGCTCGAAATATTGAGAATGCCCCCGGCAACTTTGGGCGCTGGTGTCGTGCTCATATGCTCCTCAAATACTGAAGCCGCCCAGCTTAGTCTCGAGATATTCCTCGAGACCCTGCCGTGCGCCTTCGCGGCCGAGGCCGCTATCTTTGATGCCGCCGAAGGGCGCTGCCGCGCTCGTGGGATTGATGTCGTTGATTCCGACGATGCCAAACTGCAAACCTTCGAACATCCGCATGGCTCGGCCGAGATTTTGCGTATAAACGTAGGAGGCGAGCCCATAGCCGGTATCGTTCGCCATGGCGAGCACCTCGGGTTCGGTATCAAAGACGATGACCGGTGCCACAGGTCCGAAGGTCTCTTCACGATAGATGCGCATCTCCGCGTTGACACCACTCAGCAGCGTCGGTGCATAAAAGAAACCCCGCGCGAGATCACCCTCGACAAGTCGCTTGCCACCTGCGAGCAAGCTCGCGCCGCGCGCAAGCGCGTCCTGCACCTGCAGCTCGACCTTGTCGAGCGCGCGCTGACTGAATAAAGGCCCGACCGTGCTCGCCTCGTCCATGCCATTGCCCGCGCGTTGCGCCATCACGCGTTTTTGCAGCGTCTCGAGAAAGGGGGTTGCAATACTTCGCTGTACGAAAATGCGATTGGGACTGATGCAGGCCTGACCGGTATTGAGAAACTTGACCGCGGCTGCGCCCTTGGCGGCGTGCACCGGATCCGCATCATCAAAAACAATGAAGGGGGCATGTCCACCGAGCTCCAGCGACACTCGTTTGAACTGCGCCGCAGCGCGCTGGTACAGCTTGCGCCCCACTTCGGTCGATCCTGTGAAGCTGATCTTGCGCACCCGTGGATCGGTGCAAAAGACTTCGCCGATGGGCGCCGGGTTCGAAGCCGTGACGAGATTCGCAACGCCGTTCGGCACTCCGGCCTCTTCGAGAATATTGAACACTGCGAGCGCGCAAAGAGGTGTGGTCTCGGCCGGTTTGAGTACGATGGTGCAGCCTGCCGCCAGGGCCGGTGCAACCTTGCGAGTGATCATCGAAATCGGATAGTTCCAAGGTGTGATGGCGCAGACGACACCAACCGGCTCGCGTCGCACCAAAAACCGCTGATCGGCTCTGGCCGAGGGAATCGTCTCGCCATAAACCCGTTTGGCTTCCTCGGCGAACCACAGCAAGAAATCGGCGGCGTATTTGACCTCGGCCTGCGCCATCTTGAGTGGCTTGCCCTGCTCTGCAGTCATGAGTCGTGCCAACTCATCGCGCTTCGACATCATGAGTTCATGGGCCCGATAGAGCTTTGCAGAGCGCTCGTAAGCTCCACTTGCCACCCATGCGGGGAAGGCAGCGCAGGCCGCATCGATAGCCGCTAGCGCCTCATCGGCACCGCCATCCGGGGCGCTGCCGATCTGCTCGCCCGTGGCGGGATTAAAAACTGCGAATCGCATCGAGGAGTTCATCGGGCTTCTCCGCCATGATCGCGTGACCCGCGCCTTCGATCTCGACCACGCGCTTGTCGGCGAGCACTTTGATGATTTCTTTGGCAAAACGCGGTGGCGTCATGACATCGCGCTTGCCAAGCACCAGCAGAACCGGACACTGGATGCCCGCGCAGGCGACGAGTCCGTTGGTATAGGCATTGCACGCGCGAAAATCGACGTGCATCACCCCGGGCTTCTGCCGCTGCATCAACCGACGGTTGACGCCCTGCACCCAGAACCCGGGACCGGGGCTCCCGGGATAATGCGCAAGCGAAGAGTGCGACCAAAGATTGACCATGGTCTGCGCAGTGGCTTCGTCATCGCGAGTGGCGGACAGCAAATCGTCAGAGACCTTCATCGGAAAGGCCGTGCCGACGAGCACCAGCTTGGCGATGAGTTCGGGATAGCGCGACGCGCACTCTAGGGCGATGAGGGAGCCCATGCTGTGACCCACCAGCGTGGCCTTCTGCACGCCTGCCGCCTGCAACAGCGCTGCGATCCAGTCTGCGAGCCGTTCGATGCTTTCGAGGGCAGGACCTGCCGAACGGCCGTGACCGGGCAGATCGACCGCGAGCACCGCCCGGCTGTGATGGGCGAGATAGCGACTCTGCAGTGCCCAAACACTGTGATCGTGCTCGGCACCATGAATGAAGACGATCGTCGGCGATGAGGCATCGAAGGGTTTGCCGCCGGTATAGACCCATGCCGTCTTGCCATCGATCTGGTACTGCATTTTGGGAGCCTTTCGCGCTCAGGCTTTCTGCGACACGCGCAAGGCCTGCGCGAGATCATCGATGAGATCGGCGACGTCCTCGAGACCGATCGAGAGGCGAATGGTGCCGGCACCGATTCCGGCTGCCTGCAAGGCCTCGTCATCGAGACGAAAGTGCGTGGTACTTGCGGGATGAATGACGAGCGACTTGGCATCGCCCACATTGGCGAGGTGCGACAGTAGTCGCAGTGACTCGATGAACTTGCGACCCGCTGCGCGACCACCGCGGATTTCGAAGGTGAACACCGCTCCACAACCCCGCGGCAAGATTTCTTTGGCCAGCGCGTGATCGGGGTGCGAGGGCAGCTCCGGATAGCTCACTGACTCTACCGCCGCGTGCTCGGCCAAAAACTTCACGATCGCTCGCGCGTTGGCGATATGCCGCTCCATGCGCAGCGACAAAGTTTCGACGCCCTGCAACAACTGGAACGCCGTCATCGGCGCCATGCAGGCACCAAAGTCTCGCAGTCCCTCACGACGCGCTCGCAGCAAAAACGCCGCGACCGTGGATTCTTCCTGGAAGTCCATGCCGTGAAAGCCGGCGTAAGGCTCGGTCAGTTCGGGAAAACGCCCCGACGCCTCCCAATCAAACGCGCCGCTGTCGACCAGCAAGCCGCCGATGGCGACGCCATGACCTCCCAAAAATTTCGTGGCTGAATGACAGATGAGATCGGCGCCATGATCGAATGGCCGCAAAAGATAGGGCGTGGTGAAGGTGCTGTCGACCAGCAAGGGCAGACCGTGTTCGTGGGCAATATCGGCGACTGCGCGCACATTGAGCACGTCGAGTCCGGGATTACCCAAGGTCTCACCGAATAACATTTTGGTATTCGGACGAATGGCTGCGCGCCATGCCTCAAGATCACGCGGGTCGACGAAAGTGGTGTCGATACCAAACCGACGCAGCGTGTAGTGCAGCAGGTTATGTGAGCCGCCGTAAATCGCTCGACTCGCCACCACATGCGACCCCGCCCCGGCGAGCGTCGAGATCGCCAGATGCAAGGCGGCTTGTCCGCTTGCCGTAGCGATGGCCCCTACCCCACCCTCGAGCGCCGCAATGCGCTCTTCGAGCACTGCATTGGTCGGATTGGAGATCCGCGAATAGACGTGTCCCGCCCGCTCCATGTTGAAGAGCGAGGCCGCGTGATCGCTGTCGCGAAAGACGTAGGCCACCGTCTGAAAAATAGGCGTGGCTCTCGCACCCGTCACCGGGTCGGGCTGTTGGCCTGCGTGCAGGCTGAGGGTGTCGAACCCGGGTTCGCGGGGCGAGGTCAAAGGCTACTCGGCATAGGCGTTGGCAATGGCCTCGAATTGCTCATGGATGGAGAGAAAGGCATGAGTCGCGCCGAAACCGGGATGTCGTCTCCGGCGAGGCCCTGCGGGTAACCGGAACCGTCCCAGCGCTCTTGATGAAACAAGGCTATTTCTTTGGCATAGCGCAAAAAGTCGCTTTGCATGCCGAGCGCACGCTCGGCGGACTCGAGGGCATCGAAACCGATCACCGGATGTGTCTTCATGACCTCCCATTCTTCCTCATCGAGCTTGTCTTGCTTGAGAAGAATCCGATCGGGAATGCCAACCTTGCCGATGTCGTGGATCGGTGCGGATCGTGAAATGGCGTCGATCGCCTCGGCAGCGAAATGATCCGTGAATCTTGGGGGATGGCGCAGCGACTCGGCCAGCAAGGCCATGGCCAAAATAATCACATCAGCGGTAGTCGGGCTCTCGCCGGCGGGAGCCGCATGAGTCATCACAGAAGACGAGTTTTTTTGTGCCGCCGGCAATGCCCGAGCAAAAGTCGGCGCACCTTCCACATAGCGCCGAGGCGTTTTGCGGCGCGCGGGGTATTGTTCAGCGAGATGCCTGTCCTCGCCGAGAGTTACTCCGAACGGCAACTCGGTCAGAAACGAGACGACCATTTGATCGCGGGTGACCCTCGCCACTGTCCCGTGAATCACGTGCTCAGTGCCGCTCAGCAGCTTTAGCGTGCCGCGGACCGACTGGCCAGAGGTGATTTTTTTGCCCGGGGAAGTTGCGATACGAAATCCGGTGACCGAAAGATCGATCACCAAGGAGTTCGCAGCGCCATCGCCGAAGGTCGGTCGATTCGACACCGGATATCGAACGCGGAATTCTTCGCGTTCTTCATCAGCGCCCACAAAACTCACGAGCCTCTCCTCATCAGAGTCTTGATCAACTCAAACCTTGATCACCTTGGTGCCGGCGATCAGATCATGCCACGTACGACGATCTTTCCTGAAAAAGCCCCAGGCGTAACCCAGCATGACAAAGTTTCCGGAGCACAGAAAACAGCGAGAAAGACACCAGCTCAGGCCCCTCGAGGGCTTCGAGCCGATCTGCCTCTTTGAGCAGCGCATCGATGGCGATATCGAGCTGTTCGCCGGTTTTTTGATCAAACTTCTTGGAATCAATCTTCAGTCCGTCTTGGTCGAGACGCAGCGCCTCACCAACACGTATGCGATCGGCGCTGATCTCGACGTCATCGCCGACTCGCACACCTTTGTCATCGATCGTGACGTCGTCAGCGACAGCAGCCGATGAATCCGTATCTCCGAGCTCGATCTGCACGGGTGATTGCGGACTGAAAAGCGCGCCTATGAAAAAAGCACAGAAGGCCGCATCAAGGGCGAGTGCGGCGATACGCCGTCGACGCCGCGGTGTCGGAGCTGCAGTCGCAGGCTGAGACGCGGTGCGCTCTCGATAGTCCTCGCGATCTGCAGGTCGTGATGAATCGCCCGAGTACGACTTGTTGGCACTGTCGCCTACGGGTTTCTCTCGGACGACTTTGTAGACGCGGATTTTTTCGGCGATACCCTTGAGCTGCAATAGTGCAACCTCGCTCGACGGGACCTCCATCTTGTTCATGGCGAGATACACCGCCTCGGTGAAGAACACTTCCCCCGTCTCGGCGATACCGTTGATTCGGGAAGTAACATTGACCGGCTCACCGAACACATCGTTATCAGCAAGGGTGACTTCGCCCGAGTTGATGGCGATGCGAATATCGAGTCGATCATCCGCACGATATCGGCGCGCGTCTTGCGCGAGGTCTTCGGTGTGAAGTCCTCGATATCGGTCAGCAGAATCGTCAGATTTTCGGTCTTGGCACCAGCCATAAAAAACGTCTCCCCGGGACCAAACTCTACCATCAAAGCCCCACGGGCTTACCGACGGGTCGACCCCCAGGTCGCCATGACGGTGCGGGTCAGGCGATCGACGAATACGGCCGGGCCCACGACAGTGACCGAATTGCCATCGACCCAAACGGAGAGCTTCATCCACCAGCCCCAAGCCAGAAAGGTGGCAATGTTCGGGCTGAACTGCAGCGCCTTGCCCCGCTTCGAAGGCGCACGCCAACCGAGTTCCATGACCGCCCACTCGAGCCACTCGTCGACGCCCCGAATGTCGGCGAAGACATAGCGCTTGGATGCGGGTCGGATGAGGTAGCAAGTCACCAAGCCGCCGATCAGCAGTACGGCCAGCAGGACCAACCAGAAAACCGAATAGTTAAGGCCAATCCCACGGAGCACCACATCGAGACCAGAGTCGCTTGGACGGGAGCCCGCGTTCGATACAAACCCGAGCCATACGCCGACTGCCGTCGCACCCAATCCGAGGACCACACTATTCAACATATGGATCATTACCGAAGTGGCGGGTGGCAAATCTTCGGTGTGAACCGCACCTATCGCAGAAACATGCGACTGTTTTCCGGGAAGCTTGCTCTGCTCGGATTCGGAAGGGGCCAAGTCGTAAAGCGGCGGGAACTCATAAATGACATGCCGCTCGAGATGCACACCCCGCCCGGTTTCGCCAGCGGCTGAAGCCGCGCAGCGACATTGATACCGTCGCCGAACAAATCACCATGACGCTCGATGACGTCCCCGAGGTGCACCCCGATGCGAACCGCCAGTCGCTCATCGCCTAGGCACGCGTTGTTGTAGGCGGCAAGGGCCTGCTGGATCGCGATGGCACAGCGCACATCGTTGGTCGCTGAATCGAAGGACGCAAAGATGGAATCGCCCATCCTCTTGAGAACTTTGCCGCCCTGAGCGGCGATTTGCTCGGCGAGGATCGCGTCGTGACGGTCGAGAATCCGCAGAGCTCGCGCTTCACCCTCAGCCATCAGTCGGGAAAATCCGACGATGTCGGTGAACATGATGGCAACCAAGCGGCGCTGGTGATCAAACTCATCTACGCAAACTGGAGGATGCGGGCTATGTCGCCGTGGAGAAATCGTTCCGGGACCGCAAACCACGGACGGAGGTCACTCTCACCGACACAGGCCGAAGCGCTTTCGTCAAATATCTCGACTCGTTGTCGGGGCTGCTAGGCAAATCCATCGCCTGACCATGAAGCTACTCATCCTTCTCCTGCTGATCGCCACAGGGGCTATCGCCTCGCAGTATTCGTACGCCGCGCAGGATATCGAGACAGAGATCCGCGACGGTGGAGTGCTTCGCGTCTGCGTCGTTTCGGATTACGCCGGTATCAGCCTGCGCGACCCGCGAAGTGGGCGGCTGTCGGGGCTCGACATCGAAATGTCCAAGCGTCTTGCTGCCAAACTGGGCGTGACCCCCCGCTATATCGAAATCGACTGGGTCGGTTTTATTGCCAACCTCGAGCAGCGACGCTGCCATATCGCCATGATGGGCATCTGGGTCAGTGCTGGTCGCGAAGAGAAAATCGATTTCTCTGAACCTTATCTCGCCAGCAGCGCGTATGTGGCTGTCGCCCGCGCAAATCGTCGACTGCAAACTTGGGCCGATGTAAACCGCCCATCCACCGTGGTCTCGGTCGTCAACACCCCCGATCTGATGCAACGCGCCAAAAACTTGCTGCCGAGCGTGACGATTTCCCCTCTGCCGCTGGCCACGGCGATGGTACGAGGCAGCACCGCGGCTGAGGTCATGAGCGGTCGCGCCGATGCGCTCATCGTGGATTATTCAATGGCCGCATCGCTGTGACGTAATAACACCTGGGCACGGGTCATCGCGCAGCCACAACTTTGGAGAGCCCGACTCGCCTGAGCGAGCCCGCCACCGGCGCAGACGCTCTCACGCGGCTCATCATCGAGGTGCCCATCATCCGCAGTGTTTCGCTCGTCGACACCGACGGACGAGTTGTGGCGAGCTCAAGCGCCCGCAACGTCGGAATGACTCTGACCGCGGCGGATCTGCCGACACTTGCCATACCGCTGCAATCCGATGAAGTGAAGTTCGGCGAGGCTTTCCCGCTCCGCGATCTATACGAGCTGAACTCTGATCGCATCCCGGTCGATATCGGATTTTGGACTGCACAGCGCAGCGTGCAGATCAAGGGTCGCGACTATCGCTGGCTGATCGCGATCGATCTCGGGGTGTTCCTCAACCTTTGGAGCGAGGTCGACACTGACGAGGCCACCATGATTTTGCTGGTGGATGAGAATGGCCGGCGCATCATCGATCATCATCTCAAAGAAAAAGCGTTTGCGGAGCGCGCCATCGCACTGGTTATCGAGCGTCTGTCGCAAGCGCGGCATGGCAGTATCGATTCGACAGATCAGCGTTTGCAAATCGCCCTTCAGGGCAGTGCCGCATATCCCG
>Ga0194129_10005506_pt1 | contig 16110 bp, 20 predicted proteins | sample TA2KigCa35mmetaG_FD_150862 | JGI IMG/M metagenome (GOLD analysis project Ga0194129, IMG submission 150862) | Freshwater microbial communities from Lake Tanganyika, Tanzania - TA2015038 Kigoma Deep Cast 35m | ecosystem: Environmental > Aquatic > Freshwater > Lake | place: Tanzania: Lake... | reverse complement strand
TACAGCTAATCCTGCAGGCCATATCACTCTATTATTACCCAACAATACGACAATTAAAATACCATATTGGCTATAGATAGAAATATTGTTTTATAAATAAGATGTACATCAAGGAGAATTATATGTCTAATCCAATTGAAGCTATGATAGATAGTGATGTTAATGGGTTTCGAACAGCAGTACATGATATACTTATGGATAAATTAGGCGCTAGGCTTAATCTGGAGAAGACAGCGGTTGCTGCAACTCTATTTGGCAAAGATAATCATGAGGATGCAGATGACGTTGTAGTTTCTCAGGAGGATGATACTCATGTCTAAATCGTTTCGAGACCTGGTCGAAGCAATAAACAAGAAGGCTAAGAATGATCTGGCTGTCGGCTCAGAAAATAGAGACAAGGGAACGGCCAAGTTCGTCGCGGCGCATGATGTCAAATCCGTTTATCCGGCGGATAAGGATGACGGTAAAACTATCTCTATTCTGAATGCTAAGAAAACCGCACCACATAGTGCAAAGCACGATAATGCCGTTGCCGGCGAGAGAAAAATAGTACATCAGGGAACATCTAAAGTAGTCGAAGATGTATCTTCTATGCTTACTAAGATAGCTAAAAGCGGTAAGTCTTCGATGGTAACTTTCGCCGATGGTGATACTGCTAAAGTTGATAGTAAGTCTGCCAAGAAACTACTTAGTATTCAGGCTAATCTTAATTCCGAAAATGGCAAGAAGTTCAAAGAATCTATTAATAAGAATGCGGCAGGACTTCTCAAGATGATGAATTTCTCCGCGCGCGTGAAGGGAGATAAGTAATGGCCGCTAATACTGCGAATGGTATTGTCGCAAAGCAATCCAAGGGCGGATTCGTCGTTGCTAAGTTTACGTCGGGTGGGTTCATCAAACCAAATCATGCGACTTCAACTGTCGGTGCAAATACCGCGAATGAAACCGTACAGTCGATGAATATCGTATCGATGCAGGTCAATTGCGGTGGTGCCAATTCTTGCTACTTTGAAATTCGCCGCGGCGCAAATACAATATGTGCGCTCGGCGGCGAGGATTATCTCGATCTATCAGATGGGCGTATGCTTGATACTGAGGGCGGTAATCCACAAGCAAATCTCGTGGTAACAAAGATTGGCAGCGGACCAAGCACGCTTATTGTAAAGCTCCATAAGATTTCAGCCGTATCCGGCGGATCAACATACTAGGAGATGCCATGAAATTAATATGCGAAATTCATGAGAATTTGGAATTTATCGCCGAAGCAACCGATGCGGGTGGAAAGAATTATTTTATTCAGGGTCCGTTCATGGAAGGTGGAATCAAAAATAAAAATGGAAGAATCTATCCCGTAGAAATTCTTGCGCGTGAGTGCGACCGATATAGCAAAGACTACATTGATCAGAATCGGGCTTATGGTGAACTCGGGCATCCTACGGGACCCACTATAAATCTCGAACGCGTATCTCATATGATTAAATCCCTAAAACAAGACGGGCAACAGTTTGTTGGCCGAGCCAAGATTCTCGACACGCCATATGGGCAAATCGTAAAAAATCTGATGAGCGAAGGAGCCAAGCTTGGCGTGTCATCTCGCGGCATGGGCTCACTCAAAGAAAAGAATGGCTATTCAGAAGTACAAAATGATTATTTTCTAGCTACCGCGGCTGATATAGTAGCCGACCCATCAGCGCCAAACGCATTCGTGAAAGGTATTATGGAAGAGCGGGAATGGATTTACAACAACGGTATATTTAAGGAAATTGATATTGATCGCGCAAAAACTGCGGTAAATCAAGCTATTCGCTCTAGAGATACGGAATCAACTATCCTTAAGATATTTGAATCTTTCATGAAGAAGTTGTAAAATTTCATTTTGTATAAATAATAAAGAATTTACAGTCCTATAAGGAGATATGATATGTCCGATTCCGATAATCAAGAAATCGCCAACGAGCTAGACACAGAACAGTCTGTTGAGCCTGCTGTCACTCGCCGTATTACAAGTGCCGATGTAGATGTGACTGCCGATGTGGCTGCCATTTTTGAGGGCGCTGATCTAACAGAAGAATTCAAGACCAAGGCTTCCGAAATTTTCACCGCCGCTCTCGTTCATAAGATCAACGAGGCTGTAGAGAAAATTGAAGCTGAGAATGAAGCCAACATCGAAGCCAAGAACGCTGAACTGATTGAAGCTCTTAGCCACACACTGGACGAATATCTCGATTATGTTATCGAGCAGTGGATGGAAGATAACAAGCTTGCAGTTGAAACCGGCCTAAAGGCTCAGATGACTGAAGAGTTTCTAACTGGACTTCGTACTCTTTTCTCGGAGCATTATGTAAATATTCCAGAAGGTAAGACAGATGTGGTCGAAGAATTGGCTGCTAAGGTCGAGGCACTGGAATCCTCACTCAATGAGGAAATTACTAAGAATATTGAATTGAAGAAGCAAATTAGTTCTTTCGAACGTGAAGTTGCTATTGTAGAAGTATCTGAGGGTCTGACTGATACGCAGATCGTAAAGCTCGAATCGCTTAGCGAAGCTATTGAGTACACCAATGCCGAAAACTTCAAGGCCAAGCTCAAGACACTACGCGAGGCGTATTTCCCAAGCCCTAATCCAACGACTTTCGCAACTCAAGTCACCCTAGATGACGAGCCCATCGCTGAAAATGACGCGGAATCAGTTCCCGTCGACCCTGCAATGCGGAACTATATGAATGCAATATCTCGTTCACTCAAGAAGTAATTCTTATAAATAAGACGAATAACAAAGGAGACCAATATGTCTGTTAATAAGCTAATGGAAAAGTGGGGTCCAGTACTTGGTCACCCCGATCTTTCTGAAATTAAGGATCATCATCGCCGTGCCGTAACTGCTCAGCTTCTCGAAAACCAAGAGAAGTCGGCTCGTGAACACTCATTTGGTTCTGGCGGTTATACTTCTCCCACTCTACTCGGCGAAGCTGCTCCTGCTAACGCAATGGGCGCTTCAAGCTCGACAGCCGGCGACGGCTCCGTCGATATATTCGATCCAGTGCTGATTTCTCTGGTTCGTCGCTCTATGCCAAACCTGATCGCATACGACATCTGCGGCGTGCAGCCAATGACAGGTCCAACTGGCCTGATCTTCGCAATGCGTTCACGTTTCAGCAGCCAGGGCGGCACTGAAGCACTCTTCAATGAAGCTAATACAACCTTCTCGCGTGCAGCCGCTGGCAACACAGCGTCACAGCTGGTTGTGGCTAACAGCTCCACTGGCAGAGCGCAGACTGGCAATGATCCTACAACTCGCACCTCTGGCGCAACTTCTGGAACGTATACTGTGTCTACAGGCGTTTCGACGGCAGCTGCTGAAGCTCGCGGTGATGGTTCAAGCAATGCGTTCCAGGAAATGGCATTCTCGATTGAAAAGGTTGCCGTAACCGCAGTATCTCGCGCTCTCAAGGCCGAGTATACGATGGAACTGGCTCAGGATCTCAAGGCCGTTCATGGTCTCGATGCTGAAACAGAACTCGCAAATATTCTATCTTCTGAAATTCTTGCAGAAATCAATCGTGAAGTTGTTCGTACAATTAACTTCTCGGCTTCTGCGGGCGCTCAGGAAAACGTGACGACTGCCGGTACTTTCAACCTCGATGTTGATTCTAACGGCCGCTGGATGGTTGAGAAGTTCAAGGGTCTTCTATTCCAGGTGGAACGCGAAGCTAACGCGATTTCTAAGACTACTCGTCGCGGTAAGGGCAACGTGATGCTTTGCTCTAGCGACGTTGCTTCAGCACTTCAGATGGCTGGTGTTCTTGATTACACTCCAGCACTCGCTAATCAGCTACAGGTTGATGATACTGGCAACACATTTGCTGGTGTTCTCGGCGGTCGCATCAAGGTCTACGTCGATCCATACTTCTCCTCTTCGGCCGGTGCTCATTATCTGACACTCGGCTATAAGGGGTCAAGCGCATTCGATGCTGGCCTATTCTACTGCCCATACGTTCCTCTTCAGATGGTTCGTGCGGTTGGTCAGGATACTTTCCAGCCTAAGATTGGCTTCAAGACACGCTACGGCATGGTCGCGAATCCATTCGCTACAACAAATGGAACTGGCGCCATCGGCGGAGTCGGTACGAACAACCAGAACCTATACTACCGCTTCGTCAAGGTCACTAACCTAATGTAAGGTTATCCAAAACAGCGCCAACTGTATACAGGAAATCTCACATTTCTGTATACATAACTTAGGGCTTGGAGTAAAATCCAAGCCCTATTTTTTGTCTGATGAAAACGCTAATATAAATATAGTCATACAAGAGGAATTTTAAAATATGAGCGTATTAGCCAATCAGCCCACCAATCCAAATTTTCTAAGCCCTCTCGGCTTTAAATTTGTCATTAAGAAACTGCCCAATGTAAACTATTTCTGTCAATCAGTACAAATACCTACTATTAGTATGGCAGTCATCGAACAATCATCTCCGCTTTTAACTATTCCCAGAATTGGTGATCGAATTACATATGACTCACTATCTCTTAGATTTCGGGTCGATGAAAACATGGCCAATTATCTCGAAATTCATAATTGGCTTACTGGGTTAGGGCATCCAGTAAGTTTGAATCAGACGCGCGATTTATCGCGGGCTTCGAATATTCCAAACGTGCGAGAAGGTTCTCCTCTTTCTATGATTAGCGATGGTACACTTATTGTTCTATCTTCGCATAAGAATCCAACGGTAAACATATTCTTTCGCGATATGTTTCCCACATCTATTACCGAATTAACATTTGACTCGACCGCAGCCGATGTTGAATATCTGGAAGCTACAGCATCATTTCGGTATCTTCGATATGATGTGGAAGTATTGACTTGACAATGATTTTTTATTGTTATATAATGCCTTATGAAAAAAACAGAAATTATAGCCGAATGGAAAATAGATTCCCATATCGATGATAAGTTAGATGTGGATGATCTTGTTTTGATGCGTAATATGTCATTACATAGCAAGTATGTGGAATGGCTTAGTCAGGCCGAGGATGTGCGCCGTGGCCTAGAAGTTCATCGAAAAACCTTATGGCGAAAGCTATATGATTATTATCGTGGAGCTTCTACCGAAGAGGATCTTAAGGAACTGAACAAAGAACAGAATCGACGCAGGCTGTCAAAGTCAGACGTTAATGAATTTATAGAGACAGATCCTATTATGATAGAACTTGCACGTAAACTAGACATTCAACTTGAAAAGGTTCGCATATTGACCGATATAGTCAGACAGGTTGGATTTCGTAATAATTCAATCGGAAATATTATGTCTTGGCGAAAATTTACCGCCGGTGGTTAATATAACGATAGACAAGATATCGGAAAGTTATATTCGCTTACAATGTGATGATTCAATATTGCGCGAACTCTCCGACCGATTTACTTTCGATGTGCCCGGAGCCAAGTTCTCGCCCTCATATCGTCATAAGATATGGGACGGAAAGATACGCTTACTCGATTCGCGAAAGCGGACTTTATTTGCTGGTTTGGCCTCTAGTGTAGTCGAATTCGCAAATGAACGTAATTACACAGTATGCGATAATACACAGCTATCAGTCACGACTAATTTTTCAGCCAATATAGCTGAGCAATTTATAGCAGCACTTCAGCTTCCCATAGCACCGCGCGATTATCAGTTGCGTGCATTTATTCAGGCCGTAAGAAATCGGCGCGCTGTTCTAGTATCTCCGACAGCTAGTGGTAAAAGCCTGATTGCGTATATGATTACGCGATTCTATAATAAGAAAACATTAATAGTTGTACCTACTGTATCTTTGGTATTGCAGCTTGTAAAGGATTTTAAGTCATACGGATACGATGAACCCATACACGCCGTGATATCCGGTGTAGAGAAAGCTACTGATGCAAGTATAACTGTATCCACATGGCAATCTATCTACCGCGAGCCAGCCGAATATTACGACTCATTTGAAGTTGTCATAGGCGACGAAGCCCACATCTATAAAGCCAAGAGTCTTATCTCAATCATGACAAAAATGAGTCACATTCAGTATAGATTTGGTATGACCGGCACATTAGATGGCGCAGAAGTAAATGAGTTGGTTCTTACTGGTTTGTTTGGTGTAATTGAGAAAGTCATCGATACTGCGACTCTTATGGAGCAGGGATCGTTGGCCAAATTAAAAATCAAGATACTAGTATTGAAGCACGATAAAGAAGCAGCTAAATTGCTACACAATGAACCCTATCATAGTGAATTGCAATACATTATAGAATCACCTGAACGAAATAAATTCATTGTGAATTTAGCCAATTCACTTAAGGGCAATACGCTGATTCTCTTCGCATATGTCGATAAACATGGGCGAATACTTCATGACTCGATAAAGACGCAGTGTACTCATGATAACGTATTTTTTGTATCGGGTGAGGTTGAGGCCGAAGATCGGGAAACTATACGATCTATCGCAGAACAGACTAATAATGCAATCATCGTAGCCAGCTATGGCTGTTTTAGTCAAGGTATAAATATAAGAAGACTTCATAATATTATATTCGCAAGCCCGACAAAAAGCAAAATCAGAACACTTCAGTCTATTGGTCGAGGCCTCCGATTATCAAACGATAAAGATGAATGTAGGCTCTTTGATATTGCAGACGATCTAACGCACCGAAATAAGAAAAACTATACACTGAAGCATCTTATTGAAAGAGTAAAATTATACAATGCCGAGTCATTTCCATATGAGCTTCATAACATAGAACTGAGAAGATAAGGAGAAATTGATATGAGCACAATTTATATCAAGACCTATGCGGGGGAAAATCTATTGGCTACACTGGTCGATGAGACCGCAAACACTATTGTAATTACTAATCCTCTTAAAATAGATACATTTGCGACAGTTGGTGGCATGGTGACTACTATATATCCATGGGTGCCTATTCGCGAATTGATGACAGGTAATTACACTCTAGATAAAGATGCGATGATTGGAGTTATGGAAATACCAGAACATGTTCAGGCGAATTACGATAGAATAATTGACCAAACTCATAGCGATAATTATCGTATGCCATCTCTATCTGATGAAATGGCAAATGAATCTGATACTGAGGACGAGCGAATAACGACAACTAGAATTCTTCACTAATTTATTATGGAGCGCTCAATGTTACCTGCCGCTAAGACTACTGTTGCGTCCGCCGACAAGAAAACCGAACGCGCGAAGTCTAATCACTATGTCGATAATAAGCGCTTACATAGTGCAATGATATCTTATAAAAAAGAACTTAGGCGAGCAAAGAGAAATAATACTCTTCCGCCGCGGGTATCTAATTATGTGGCTGAATGCATCATGAAGATTGCTACGCATTTGGCGCATAAGCCAAATTTTATCGGGTATTCGTTCAAAGACGAAATGATATGTGATGGTATAGAAAATTGTCTACAATATATTCATAATTTTGATCCAAAGAAATCTCAGAACCCCTTCGCCTATTTTACTCAGATTATCTTCTATGCCTTTCTGCGCCGAATTCAGAAAGAAAAGAAGCAGCTATATACCAAGCACGCGGCCACACAGATGAGCATCTTAAGCAACACTATATCTGATACTCAGGAACACGATGATCCTCGTGGAATAGATCGCCGAGATACATCGTATGGCGAATGGAGTCAAGACCAGATGCTTCGCTTCATGGAAGAATTTGAAGCATCGAAAAGTAGGCGAAGTAAAAAAATAATTGTTGACTCCCAGCCAGAATAGGCGTATACTGTATATTATGAAAATTGCCGTTATAACAGATACTCATTGGGGCGCGCGGTCGGACAGTCGAGAATTCCTTGACTATTTCGTTCGATTTTATAATGAGATATTCTTTCCAGAAATTCAGAAACGAGGCATCACTACGATACTCCATCTGGGCGATATTGTCGATAGGCGTAAGTATATTAATTATGTGACACTTCGTATGCTGCGCGAGCATTTTATGAAGCGTGCCGAAAATCTTGGTATTGATATTCATGCGATTGTGGGCAATCACGATGTTCCATATCGAAACACAAATGAAATTAATGCCCTACGCGAGACTTTCAGCAATCAGCCCAATCTTCATTTGTATTCTGAACCAACTGAAATGACATTCGATGAATGTAATATACTTCTAATGCCTTGGATTAATTCGGGCAATTACACAGAATGCATGAATATCATTCAGTCCACTCGTTCGCAGATCATGTTTGGTCATTTGGAAATCAAGGGATTCGAAATGCATCGTGGAGTGGCCTCCCATGAAGGGTTCGATGCTGCGAAGTTCGATAAATTCGATATTGTAGCCAGCGGGCATTTTCATCGTAAATCCACACAAGGCAACATTCATTATCTTGGTGCACCGTATGAAATGACGTGGAATGACTACGATGATTCACGAGGCTTTCATATCTTCAATACTAATACACGCGAATTTGAATATATCATTAATCCACTCCGTATGTTTCATAAGATATGGTATAATGATGAAAATAAAACTATGAATGAACTAATCGAGCATGATTTTCAATATCTAAAAAATACATATGTGAAGGTTGTCGTACATACTAAGACAAACCCGTATTGGTTTGATTTGTGGCTCGGTAAGATATACGAAGCCGGACCCCTAGATGTTGATATCGTTGAAGATCATAATAATCAAGATAATCTAAGTGATGCCGACATCATAAATAGTGCAGAAGATACTATGACTATTCTAAGAAGCTATGTAAAGAATCTTGAAACCGACATCAACAAGACCGAACTCGACGCATTAATGCGATCACTATACGATGAGGCCTTAAGTATGGAAACTGATGCTGCATGAGACGATGAATGTCTGTACAATTTAAGTGTGTTCGGTGGAAAAACATTCTTTCGACGGGCAATGTATTTACGGAAATAAGGCTTGATAAGTCTCCAAATACGTTGATCGTGGGCTCAAATGGCGCGGGTAAATCGACTATTCTCGATGCTCTATGCTTTGGGCTATACGGTAAATCTTTTCGTAAGGTCAAGAAAGATCAATTGATCAATACGATAAACAACCGCGATGCTGTCGTAGAAGTTGAATTCGATTCATATGGTAAATCCTTTAAGATTATACGAGGATTAAAGCCCAGCATATTTGAAATATATCAAAATGGTGAGTTACTTAATCAGCCGGCCGCCATAAAAGATTATCAGGAAATTCTCGAACGAACCATATTACGTATGAATATGAAATCGTTCGCGCAAATTGTCGTTCTGGGATCGGCCTCATTTGTGCCCTTCATGCAATTATCTACCGCGAATCGCCGCGAAGTTATCGAGGATCTTTTGGACATTAGAGTGTTTTCGATTATGAGTACTCTACTTAAGACTCGTATAGCTGAATTACGAGAAACGTATCTAATTAACAATAAAAATATAGAATCTACTCAAAGTTTAATATCTATGCAAGAATTGAATCGCGATAGGGAGACTCGCGATAGTAATCGAGTGATCGAGGAATGCAAGAGGTTACAATTCACGATTAACAATCGTATTGCAACGATACAACAGCAAGTGAATGATATTGAACAAGAAATCGATACACTAACTGAAACGATAAGCGATAGTGACGCTATTAGAACAAAACTATCCGATATTGATAAGATCGAGTCGAGTCTGGAAAAGAGACTTCGTGCCACAAAAAAAGTCATTGCGTTCTATCGAGATAATGATACCTGCCCCACATGCATTCAGCCAATTGGTGATTCTTTCCGCGACAATCGAATCCTTGAAAAGAATGCAGTGGTGGCCACAATCAACGAGGCTATGATAACACTATCAAATCAATTGAATACGGTCACCGACAGACTAAATGAGATAACCTCAATTCAGAATAGAATTTCGATTAAGCAGAAAAATATAAGCGCATTAAATGCACAGATAAAAACAGATCAGCGTGAAGTGGCTATTCTTTCCGATCGCATCGATGAAGTATCGAAAAAAGAAATAACGGAAGTGGCCGTAATGATCGATGATCTTAAACAGAAACTTGATGGCTTTAATGCTATTCATGAGAGTACTATTCGGGCCCGCGAAGTGCATGATATCGGAAGTGTTATTTTGCGAGACACCGGTATCAAGTCTCGCATCATAAAGCAATATATTCCCGTTATCAATGCGTTGGTAAACAAATATCTTGCGGCTATGGATTTTTTTGTGAAATTTGAATTGAATGAGGCCTTCGAGGAAAAGATTTTATCGCGCCATCGCGACGACTTTACATACGAGTCATTTAGCGAGGGCGAGAAAATGCGTATTGATTTGGCATTACTGTTCACGTGGAGAGCAGTAGCACGAATGAAAAATAGCGCCAGCACAAATCTTCTAATACTGGATGAGGTATTTGATGCGTCACTTGACACCAATGGCTGCGATGAGTTTCTAAAATTGATTCATAGCCTCGATAATACAAATGTCTTCGTAATATCACACAAGGGCGATATTCTACAAGATAAATTTAGAGCGTCTATTCGGTTTGAGAAGCATCACAATTTCTCAAGAATGGCTTAGAGACATATACATTTATAATGAATGGGCAATTTAAATGAAAGCATTTATAACAGGAATCACAGGACAAGATGGCTCATACCTGGCCGAGCTATTGCTGGATAAGGGATATGAAGTTCATGGCATGATACGCCGATCCTCATCATTCAATACGAAGCGCATAGATCATATTTTTGATCGAATCACTTTACACTATGGAGATATGACAGACGGCTCAAGTCTATTAAATCTTATTGCGATGATTCGCCCAACCGAAATATACAATCTCGCGGCTCAGTCGCATGTTATGGTTAGCTTTGCAAACCCAGAGTATACAACACAGACCAACGCATTGGGTATATTGAAAATTCTTGAAGCTGTTCGTATTCTGGGCCTGAATACGCGGATCTATCAGGCCAGTAGTTCTGAAATGTTTGGAAGTGCACCTCCACCTCAACTAGAGATCACACCATTTCAGCCCTGTAGCCCATACGGTACTGCCAAGCTATATGCTCACTGGATTTGCAAAAATTATCGGGCATCCTATAATATGTTCGTCGCCACGGGAATTCTGTTCAATCACGAAAGCCCAAGACGAGGTGAAACTTTTGTGACGCGCAAGGTGTCCAAGGCCGTGGCTAACATATGGCACAGAAAGCAAGAATTCGTCACGCTTGGAAATCTTAACGCACTTCGAGACTGGGGTCACGCAAAAGATTATGTTCGAGCCATGTGGATGATGCTACAACAAGATAAGCCAGATGATTATATTATTGCCACGGGAGAGACTCATAGTATTAGAAGTCTAGTCGAAGTTGCTTTCGCCGGCGTTAATATACATATTACATGGAGCGGCGAAGGTCTTGATGAAGTGGGCACTGATCAGCATGGAGTTGTTCGCGTGAGAATCGATCCTCGATATATTCGCCCAAATGAGGTGCATAACTTATGCGGCCGACCATTAAAATCTGGGCACAAATTAAACTGGCAACCAGAAATATCGTTTGAAACTCTTATTCATGAAATGGTGATATATGACATCAATGAAATATCCTCTAGCAAGTGATAGCTGGAACTGGGAAGAGAAGCTAGCCATTCTTAAGGTCATGTGGAATGGCCGATATACCATGGGATCCGAAGTCGCTGAGTTCGAACGGCGCTTCGCTGCCAAAATGAATATGAACCATGCGATCATGGTTAATAGCGGTAGCTCGGCTAATCTTATTGGGCTAAGCGCAATGGTTCTAAATAAAAAATACAATATTAATCCGGGAGATGAAATCATCGTTCCTGCCATAAGTTGGAGTACTACGTATTTTCCATTGACCCAGCTTGGATTAATTCCTGTATTCGTTGATGTTGAATTGAACACATTCAATATTTCCATAGAAGAAATCAAGAAAGCTATTAGCCCAAAGACTCGCGGAATATTGGCCGTAAATCTTCTTGGGTTACCCTGCAGCCTTATTGCACTAAGAGAAGTATGCAAAACTCATCATATTCATCTAATCGAAGATAATTGTGAAAGCTACGGGGCTCTATATGAAACTAACTTGTTTACTAAACACGCAGGAACATTTGGCGTTCTAGGCACGTTCTCCTTTTTCTTTAGTCATCATCTACAGACAATGGAAGGCGGTATGATCGTCACAGACGATTCGTCGTTGGCTGATTATATGCGATCATTACGCGCGCACGGATGGGTACGCGATCTTAAGACTAGTGAACTCTATACCAAGACGGGTGATCCATTCGAGGATAGTTTCAAATTTGTGCTTCCGGGATATTGCGTGAGACCTCTTGAAATGAGTGGCGCCATCGGGCAAGTGCAGCTTAAGAAGATGGATAGCTTCATAAAGAGTCGCCGCGCAAACGCTGAAATTTTCACTAGTGAATTTGGCAAGAGTTTTATCATTCAGCAAGAAAGTCGCTCACAGAAGTCGAGTTGGTTTGGATTCGGCGTTGTACTCAAGGGTTCACTAGAGGGTCGTCGCGCTGAAGTAATTTCGATTCTACGAAAAAATGGTATAGAGACACGCCCAATCGTGACAGGAAATTTCGTTAATCAGCCCGTTGTAAAAAGTGGGCGCATTAATAGTCGTATTTCAGGTAATTTAACAAATGCGGAGTATATAGATCGTAATGGATTCTTCTTCGGTAATGATCACCGGGATTTAACAAGACACATCATATATGTTCGTAAATTGATTGATCAATTAACATGACAATTCTCGTTCTTGGCGGCCAAGGTATGCTGGGCTCTGCGTTAGTAAGAAGTCTCGCGAATCAAAAAGAAGAAGTCATTACTCATAATCGAGCGGCCTGCGATCTAACAGACTCTTGGAGTACGTATGATTACATCAAGCACATTAGGCCAACTACAATATATCACGCGGCTGGGCTTGTTGGTGGTATTCTATCAAATATGAATAATCAATATGAGTATCTATTTAAAAATGTGACGATGGCGAGCAATGTGATAAATGCCGCCGCCACATTCTCTGTTCCTAATTTGTTTTATATATCATCATCGTGCGTATACCCAGCTATTTGTGCTCAGCCTATGAAGGAGAATATGATTTTTGATGGGTATCCGGAAACGACTAATCGCGGGTATGCGTTAGCCAAACTGGTCGGAATGAAACTAACCAAATATGTGCGGAACGAGCGACAATTAAATTATCTAACAATGATTCCGTGCAATCTATATGGACCGAATGATGATTTTTCAATTGGCGGGCATGTCTTAGCTTCTTTAATTAAAAAAATATGCGATGCTCAAAGACTTAATCAGAAGACTATCACTATATGGGGATCAGGCGCGGCTTTTCGTGAATTTTTACATGTAGACGACTGTGCTTCGGCCATTACTCATGTAGTCAATACGCTATTCGAATCCAAGAAAGTCCCACCCGACTATATTAATATCGGATCAGGAAAAGAAATATCTATTATGAATTTAGCTCTTCTTATTCGTGAAATAGTCGGCTGGAATGGCATGATACTACGCGACATGTCAAAGCCTATGGGTATGTTGCATAAACTTCTTGACATTCAATATCTAAATGACATACAATGGAAATCAAAGATACCACTCCGTGAAGGAATAGAACGCTTGGTAAACGAATATAATGCGAATCTACTTGAGGGTCAGCCACAATGAATAAATTGTTGCATAAGTACGATTCATCGCTAAAGCAATATTGTCCAGAGTTTGATTTCGAAAAAGGATATACATTAAGCAATGGCGATACTATCGATGGACTAGGATTATTTGATATTCTACGTGGAGTAATGTGCGAGAATCGTGGTGTCGGATTGTCGGCATCGCAGATAGGCATCATGACGCGCGCATTCGTTATAGGAAATCCCTCGGATCCCGATAATATAATTGCGGTGTTCAATCCTCGTATAGTAGATACATCTCAAGAAATCGAAACGTATGAAGAGGGGTGTTTATCGTTTCCTGGGCTTTACCTAAAGATAAAGCGACCTGTCAGTATTCGGGCGCGGTATACGAATCAGCATAATGTTACAGATACCATGAAGTTCAGTGGATTTACTGCTCGAATATTTCAACATGAATATGATCACTTGAACGGCATTCTCTTTACGAATCGCGCTAACTCATATCATCTGGCGCTAGCGCAAAAGCAATTGAGATCCCTCAATAAATTACGCGAGAAAAACAACCAGACCAGAAGAAAATCTTATGCCTGATAGAAATACACTCATTGTAATACCCGCGCGATATGCATCTACCAGATTGCCCGGTAAGCCGCTTGCCATGATTCATGGAAAGAGCATGATTCAACATGTCTACGAAAAAGCGGCCGCAGTAAAAAATGCCTCAGTCGTGGTGGCTACTGAAAGTACTGCTGTTAAAAACGAAGTCGAACTGTTTGGTGGCAATGCAATTATGACATCGCCGTATCATAATAGCGGCACAGAACGCATGACGGAGGTAATGTGGAGATTCGATTCCTACCCGGTGTATGTCAATTTACAGGGCGACGAGCCGATGTGTCGCTCCGATGATATACAGTTGCTTGTAAACACCATGCAGAATGACGCAACATTGGATTCTGCTTCTCTATATCATAAGATATCGCGTAAGGAGGCAGAGAATCCCAATACGGTTAAGGTCGTTATGAATAACCATGGTAATGCCATGTATTTTAGTCGATCTATTATTCCCTATTCTAGATATGAATTTGAGAATCTGGAATACAATAAGCATGTTGGAATCTATGCGTATACTTTCGTATCCCTTAGAGCATTTCGTAACATGCCAGCAAATTCTCTTGCTAGAGTTGAATCTCTGGAACAATTGAAATTTATTTCGGCTGGATACGATATGAATATGCTCCAGATCGATCCCACAGGTCCAGCAGTTGATACGCAAGAAGACTTAGATGCTGTTAGGAAGTTAATGGCGTGACGAGCCTATCTCACATTAAGTTGGTCATATCAGATGTCGATGGTGTCATGACCGATGGCCGGCTATATTACAATCATCAAGGTGACTGCATGAGGGCGTTCCATGTTCACGATGGGCTTGGCATAAAGATGTTGCAGAATAGCGGCGTGAAGTTCGTTATCATAAGCGCATCGAAAGAATCTGCCTTCATTTTGTCTAGGGCCAAAGACTTGGGTATGCCATTGGATATTAATACTGTCGTGTGTAATTCTTCAGATAAGGGAAAGGATGCGCGACGAATAATTGAGTCACTGAAAATACCAGCCAATCAAGTTGCGTGTATTGGAGATGATCTAACGGACATTTCCATGTTCGCTGAATGCGGCGTGTCATTTGCTCCGGCAAATGCAATGTCGGCTGTTCGCGCGGCCGCAACAATCGTGCTGACAAAAAATGGCGGGGAAGGAGCTGTTCGGGAACTGGTCGACCTTATATTGAGGCCAGAATACTCGATATTTGCCTCTTGATCTGCAATCGCGCTAGATCAATTTTTATATAACAGTTTAGTTTTCTTCTATTTTTCTATTTTTCGCTTTTTTCCGATTTGACCAATGAACAGAATACAGGAAATTTCTTTATTTTCGGATAGTACTGTTTCTATCAGATAGACTTCCTTAGTAGTTGAATCTATTTCCGTGTACATTTCAAGTTTAGACTGTTGCTTTGTTTCGCTATTGCTGAGCGCATCAATCGAAAAAAACTTCATATATTTGCCAGTGTCGGGAAATTCTTTTTGAAAATCTTCAGTAGCCATGCATACCACACGTTTCCATACCATCTGAGGTTGTGCGGCAATCGGAGAGATAATGAACATCGTCAGCATTGTCAATAGAAATATCCTGAGACTGAACATTTTTTCTTTCCTGTAAAACGAAATAACCTTCTGGCGGCTCGTCATGTATTTATTCAATCCCATACCTTGGGCTGCGGCGCCATAATCCAGTAACTTTGCGCTCGAGGCTCCTCGTTATTTGCCAGCAATGGTAATAATATTACAGAAATAGCATAAAGAACGACATAAAAAAACATTGACAAAACAGCATATTCTATGGTACATTGAAAATGTGTCGTGTTTTAGC
>Ga0194129_10005504_pt1 | contig 16119 bp, 4 predicted proteins | sample TA2KigCa35mmetaG_FD_150862 | JGI IMG/M metagenome (GOLD analysis project Ga0194129, IMG submission 150862) | Freshwater microbial communities from Lake Tanganyika, Tanzania - TA2015038 Kigoma Deep Cast 35m | ecosystem: Environmental > Aquatic > Freshwater > Lake | place: Tanzania: Lake... | reverse complement strand
AACGAAACAGAATTAGTCGCAGTGGCTAGTCTAGTCCCGTCCACCCACATAGCCCAGTTGTTAGAATTATTTCTGCTTATAACTAAGTGATGCCAAGCGTTTCTAGTTGAGGTACTCGATGCTTGCACAATTACCCCTACACCACCAACACTAAATACAAATTTGTTTATTGCTCCACTGTAACCACTATTACTATAATCTATAATCCATCTACCTGATGTGCCAGCAGAATATTGAGCAAAAATACTCACATCATTTGCTGTTGTTGCAATGTAAACCCACATTTCAATCGTAAACGCTGAAGTTGCTGGCACCACAGCAGTAGTTCCATACACCGAATCAGTACCATCAAAATAATTCGCCCACCCCGTCTGTGAGAACGGTGAGAACGTACCCTGTGTGGTATTGCCATTGCGGGTGATTAGGAATTGATTGGCACTTGAATCCTGAAAGCCATGATTGTTGTGAGGTTGACGATATTGTAAGGTCAACAATTGTGTGTTGGTGATGGCGGTGAGTGGTTGAGTTGGTGGGGTGAAGGCTGCGGTGTAGACAGCAGTACCCTTGATAATTCTAAAATCAGAAAAATAGCCTGTTGGATTAAAGGCGGTAAGATTATCACCCGCAGTAGCTATGTATACGGGTGCGGTATTAGCGTAGATAGCGCTAGAACCTAAAGCAGTGCTTGTCCCACCTACTGCGCCATTCAAATAAGTTGTTACCGTTGATCCCGATCTTGTGATAGCAATATGATTCCATTGACTTGTTATTAAGGTGCCTATATTTAAAGCGTTTAAAGTCCAAGAACTGCCTGTAGTGCTTGCATAAAATTTAAGATCGTTACCAGCAGGAACTGAAATTAAATAATTAAGATTTGATGCAGAAGTGTATCCTGTTATAAAAGCATCCGCATTATTTTGAGCAACCGTTCCGTAAAACCAAAATTCAATCGTAAAGTCTGACGAACCTAATTGTAAATTGCTGTTATAAGCAACAGTCAAATAATCTCCAGTACCATCAAAATACATGCTTCCCGAATCACCGGTATTGGTGATCCCAAAAGGATTAAAACTACGCACAGCTACATCACCGTTGCGAGTGATCACAAAGTTGTTGGTGCTAGCGTCTCTAAAGCGGTTGGTGTGACAGGTGAGAAGTGAAGTTCCTGAAATTGCTGTAAGTGGTGCGATTGGGGGAGTGAAGGCTAAGGTGTAGACGGCAGTACCTTTTACTATCCTTATATTACTTATGTACCCATTATAGGGACCATTGAGATCGTTTTGCCTAGCCCCAATAAACAATGAGGCACCTGCAGCCGCATTAAATGCCACGGTATAATTTGTAGTCGCAGTTAAGACACCATTCCAAAATTGTAATAAGTTGTTACCTGATCTTACAACAACTGCATGATTCCATTGAGTATTATAAGTAGGTATAGCCGTGGACCACGACGGCACTTCGGATGAGCCTGGTTGCCGTGCTTGGAAAAAAGATTTTACAACTCCTGCGTCATTGTATATGTACCATTGCCAGGCTTGATTTGACTCGTTGCCTCCTCCAGGTATATACTTATGAATTAAAGATAGGACTGCTCCTGTAGACGACAAAGTGGTACCAGCCCAGACCCATAATTCCATAGTAAAATCACCAGTTCCAAATTGAAAAGCTGTCGAATCTGGCACTGTTAAATAATCCCCCGTCCCATCAAAGTAGTTCGACCACCCAGTTCCATATGGCGTAAAGTTTGTAGCACGACTATCACCTACCACAGTCAAATTGAAGTTATTCACGGAACTGTCGCGTACCACAGTATTGCCCTGTTCACCACTTAACAGTAACGTGGTCAATCTAAAATAAGCATCACTTACTGTGATAGTTACTGTGAATGTACGAGGGCTATCTTGTAGTTGTGCATCTGTAGCAGTTATGGTAAATGTATAAGTAGTATCTACTGTGACTGTGGTAACTGTGCCCGTTATAATACCTGTGGCTGTGTTGAGACTTAATCCGGGTGGTAAACTGCCAGATGTCAGTGTGTAACCGGTGGCATCCGCAGCCACTAGACTCAAAGTTATAGCAGTATTATCGTATTGGTCGGGTAATCCACTGGCAGTTTGCCACGCTGGAGATGCACTAGCTGTGAGTCCGGGCACACGAATAGCAGTGCCGCCATCGGGATTGATCACATAAACAATATAAGTACCTGCTGCTAGGGCAGGCACTGCGACTCGTAAACTAGTGGTGCCAACAAACGCCACACTGTTGGCTGGCGTTTGATTAAAATATACCAAACAACCAGCAACAAAATTAGTGCCTGTGACCAACACATGTCCACCTGCGGTGTCCACAGCAGTGTCATCTAATACTGTCCATGAGCTGTTGGTAATTTGAATATTTGATATTTTAGGACCACCACCAGTGCTGACCTCTCCAGTTGTGGCCACATTCTGTCCACCAACTGTGGTACCAGCTGGCAAGTTCACGGCTGTACCAGTAGACGACAATGTAGCTGCACCTAGTCTTATACTATTACCCGACAAATAAAGATCACGCCAACGCAAACTGTTGGTACCAAGGTCATAAGCTAAGTTAGCACCTGGAATTAAGTCAGTGTTAACCGCAACATTAGATAAATTGTTTAACGATTTAGTGGCACCAGCCATGCCAATGCTGACCGGTTCAACCCATTGATCAGTGTCACCGTCATTGATATAAATGCTTTGGCGTAGTGTTTCTGAATTCAGCCAACGGTCACCTAAGCTAGGACTCTGTGGTACTGCATTACTGTAGGTAAACAGTGTGCCGGTATTGGCATTGGCCACAGTCACCAACTGCCATTTGGCACCAGTCCACTTCCAAGTAGCTCCATTGTAACTATAGAGTTGATTGGTTGTGGGACTATTAGGAAAATTAGCTGGCATGATCTAGTATTTACTTTAACCTGTGTGGGCCGGTGGGCGGGGTGAAGTTGGCGGTGTAACGAGCGTAGCCCTTTGTTATTCTAAGATCATCAAGGTACCCTGCCCAAAAATTTGTTGTGTCGTACGTACCTATTCTAAGTGGTGAGGTGCTATTAAACAATGAGTTAGTTCCAGCAGTGTATGTTGAACCTAAAATTCCATCATGAAAAAGCCTTAGGTTAGTTCCGTTTCTCGCTACAGCAATATGATACCATGTATTAGCTGCGAGACTTAGTCCGGTTATCACTGGATTAACATATGTAGTGCCATTAGTCGAATAACTAAAGTATAAATGATAGTTACCAGCATCGTTATAGTAATAAAAGGAATAACTTTGCTGCGACGACCCCCATTTACCACAGATTCCTCTGATAGCGCCGGTTCCAGGTAATGTATCAAATCTTACCCATGTTTCAATAGTAAAATCCATAGACCCAAATTCGTAGAGATCAGAGTCAATTGATTGTAAATAGTCCCCAGTGCCATCAAAATACATAGCTCCCGTGCCAAACTTAACTTGTACACTACTAGTCTTGGCATCAGCCACAGTCTCTACGACCGTACGCCCGGTACGATCTAGGATGGCAGCGTCGGTGAAGTTTAGCAATATAGATGTATTAGCCACAGCAGTAGGTGGTGCTGTGGGTATAGTCAGTGTAGTCAATCCTGCGTTATAAGGGCTACTGCCTACTATAGATCTTAGACCAGCAATATTTCCTGGCCAAAATACTGAAGCAGCACCATCTTGATGAGCACCTATTCTAATTCCACGATCAGTCGTCAAGTTAATAGCATTTGTATTTGTAACTGTAGCACGTCTTGTACCATTAACAAACAGACTCATGCTACTGCCAGTTCTACACCATGCTACATGCGTCCATTGATAAAGCGGAAAAGCTGCGGTATCGTCTAAAGATTGTACAGAATTAGTAGCCCCATTACCATATTGCACACCCATGCGTCCGCTGGTTATTACTCCAACCCCAAATATAAAGCCCCAATTGTTAGTAGTGACCTGACTCAGTACATAATTAATTGTTAAACTTGCGTTGGCATAGGCCCAAAATTCTATACAGAAATCTTGCGATGCGGCAAACTTAAATGCCGGATTATAGGCCATTTCTAAATAATCCCCGGTACCATCTAAATATAGTGATCCACCGTGGACAGCAGTCGAGTATACTGCGGTGGTTGCTGGCGATAATGGCATCATACGCACAGGTCCACCAGAGATTGTAAGGTTGTTAGGCGAACTATCTACTAGTCGGGAAGAATTTAGTAAAAATACTGTAGCTCCGGGGATAACACCTAAACTTGTACTAGGTGTGAAATTTCCAGTGTATAAAGCTATACCACGTGTGATCCTTAGACCAGTGATATGCCCGAATATACAATACTGTGCTGCTGTAGAATCAACAAATCCACCTATTCTAAAGTTTGTGTCAGTTAAGTTGTTAGTAAATGAACCACTGGTTTGTAATTGTCCATTCAAATACATAAAAGCTGTATTACTAAGTCTGGTTACAGCTAGGTGTTGCCAACGCATAGGTGTTCGACCGCCCGAAGTTGAAAGTATTGTTGAGCTAGCTGAACCCAATAAAAATCCATTGCTGTTTTCCCTCAAAAACCAACCAGTACCACTCATTACTCCACCGCGAGTGTCAACAAAGGCTCTTAGGCTAGATCCAGTGTCTTGTGGGTAGACCCACAACTCAACCGTAAAATCACCGGTACCAAAAGTAAGTCCAGTAAATGGTACAGTTAGGCTATTAGAACTTCCATCAAAGAAATAACTATAACCACCTGGTGAGAATGGAGAGAATGTGCCTTGGCTGGCATTACCCGACCTAGTGATCAGGAATTGATTACTACTAGAATCCTGAAACCCATGATTGTTGTGGGGTTGACGATATTGTAAAGTTAATAATTGTGTGTTGGCGATGGCGGTGAGTGGTTGGGTAGGTGGAGTAAACGCAGCGGTGTAGACGGCAGTGCCTTTGACAATACGAACGTTTGAAATGTAGCCAAAGAAAGGATACGACGAACTTGAAGAAGCGCTTCCAATTCTAACTAGTGCGCTTGTTGTTCGCATATCCTGAGCGCCAACACTGGCAAGGCGAACTCCGTCAACATAGAACTCAATATCTGCTCCACTACGCTGCAACACAAAGTGATGCCATGCGTTCAGCGAAGGTGCTGCTCCTGTATATACAGTCAAATTACTTGAAGCGCCGTAGTAGACATAAACATCCCAATTGCTTCCTACCGTCCCTATAGCCCAAGACTGACCTGGAGCATATTTCATAACAATACCAGTGGCTGTTGGATAGCTGGTCGGGTACATCCACCCTTCTATGGTGTAGTTCTGGCTACCCATGTCAAAAGCTGCATTATCAGCAATCTCAAGGCTATCCCCTGACCCATCAAAATACATGCTTCCCGAATCACCGGTATTGGTGATATTAAATGGATTAAAACTTGTTACTCTTGGACTTCCTTGTGATATGGTCGCTGCAACATTGCCTACTAGATTAATAAACCTGTTAGATTGATTGGTAAGTAACGATGTTCCTGCTACCGATGATAGATTTGTGGTAGCAGGAACAAAATTAGCAGTGTAAACAGCAGTACCTACTACGATCCTAGTATTACTTAAATAACCAGTGAGTGGCCTAGTACCACCAGTGCCGTTATCACCCATATAGACAAATGTTTGACTGCCACTCCTGGTGCCAGACACAGTCCCTGTTGTAGCAACATTGCCGTTAATCCACATTCGGCCAGTGGTGCCTTGTACTGTACCAGCAAGATGAAACCACTGATTAAGCACAGGAGCTGCAGGGGAGTAAATGTCAAAATTATTTGCCCCGGAATCATTTCTAAGTAAAAATCTTAATTTTTGTACATCATTGTCAAATGATAAAAGTAAATTAGTAGTAGATGTTCCTTGTTGAATCATGTGTTGTTGACTACTTAATGTAGTCATATAAACAAATGTTTCAATGGTAAGGTCACCTGAACCTATAGGAGTTAATCCGGATATAGTTAAACCAGAAGTTGAACTAAAATAGGTACTCCATGCTGTACCATATGGTGTAAAATTCGTGGCACGACTGTCACCTACCACAGTCAAGTTGAAATTATTCACGGAACTGTCGCGTACCACAGTGTTGCCCTGTTCACCACCTAATAGTAATGTAGTCAACTTGAAGTAAGGATCACTTACTGTGACAGTGACACTAAATGCTCTTGGCGAATCTTGATTCTGCGGATCAGTAGCAGTCACAGTAAAGTTATAGGTGGTGTCTACAGTTACTGCTGTGATTGTTCCTGAAATTATACCGGTGTTGGCATTTAATGTTAATCCTGGTGGCAATGATCCTGCTGTAATCACATAACTCACAGCTTCTGTGGCCACTAAACTTAGGTTTATTAACACACCATCGTAGATATCACCCAATGCACTACCAGTTTGCCAACTAGGACTGGCACTGAATGTGATACCATTGACACGCAATGCCACACCACCGTCGGGATTACTCACATATAAAATATAAGTACCTGCTGTCTGTGCCCCAAATTGTACACGCAACTCAGTACTGCTAACAAAACTCACAGCACTGGCCGTAGTGGTACCAGCCACAACCTGACAGCCTGAAACAAAATTGCTACCAATTATTCGAACATATCCACCCGCAGTGTCCACCGCAGTGTCATCTAACACTGTCCATGAGCTGTTGGTTACTTGAACATTGGTAATTTTAGGACCACCACCTGTGGCCACATCACCTGAACTAGGAATATTCTGCCCACCAACAGTGCTACCAGCTGGCAAATTTACAACCGATCCAGCTGCTGTTAAAGTGGCACCGCCTAATATTATACTGTTGCCACTCAAATAAAGATCACGCCAACGCGAGCTGCTGGTACCCAAATCATAGCTGACATTACTGTCAGGAATCACGTGAGTGCTGACACTGGTCAAATTTGTGCTTGATGCTCTGGTTATGGGTTCAATCCATTGGCTACTGTCACCATCATTGACGTAAACATACTCAATCATGGAATCACTGTCCAGCCAACGATCTCCGGAACTAGGCGATCCTGGTGCAGTGTTAGCGAATTGAAAGCTGCTGCCTGACCCTGTGCCAGTGGCGGTCACAGTAATTTGTACATTACCAGACACTGTGTTAGCTGTGATACCAGCACCAACAAAATTAATCCCGGTTACTGTGCCAGTGACCAGTGTGCCTTCATCATATACAGCAATATTAGCAGATGTACCAGCTGGGCCAGTGGCTCCCGCCGATACCGGCGTAGCTGGTTCTACCCATTGGTAAGTATCACCATCATAGATATATACAAATTCACGCAGTGTGTCGCTGTCAATCCAACGATCCCCTATGGTACCACCAGGTGGTGCTGTATTACTAAAAGTAAAATTTCCCCCGCCACCCCCGCCACCTGTACCACCAGCTGGTTCAATCCAGAATGTATTATCCCCATCATTAATATAAACTAACTCAATCAAGTCATCTGAATTAATCCAACGATCACCAACCACTGGATTAACCGGAGCTATATTGCTGTAGGTTAGTGTATATCCGGTACCACCTGTGCCGGATATGGTAATTGTGACATTGCTGCCGTTAGCAGTGGCATTGACTGCACTGCCAACAAAGTCTATTCTGGTCACAGCAGTGGTTAATACTGTTCCTTCGTCGCTGACTATGACATTAGCCGATGTGCCAGGAGTACCTGGCGAACCTGCTACTCCGGTGGCTCCGGTGGCTCCAATTGGTCCTAAGTCGCTGACATTGATAGTGCCCAACATGGTGTTGTGATACTGACAATTATAATACAAGGTATTTGGTGCATTATGGGGCACCACAAACACAATGGTGCCATTTTGTGCACCGTTATTGGTAATACCTGTGTTATAAGCGTCGTCTGTGCCCAAGGTCTGGCTGGTCTTGATCCAAAACGGATGCCCTGCGGCATTGATTGTGAAATAGTAAGTGAATCCGCGTATCACATTCAATGTGGGATTCACAGAGCCATTGATGATATAGTTACCACTGCCGTTATTGGTGACAGCAAAAGTAACACCACCTGTGACTCCAGTGGCACCAGTTGCTCCAGTTGATCCATGTACACCAGTGGCACCACCCGGTGAACCTTGTGGTCCAGTTGATCCTTGTGGACCAGTGGCACCAAATGTGTTGGCCACACTCTGTACTGTGATTTCAGAACCAGTACCAGGAGCAACAAAAAATGTAATCCAATTGGTATTACCTGTGAAATTTACATTAGGAACCTGATAAATGCCATCAACGTGCGTGACCAATTGGCTGACATTAGCCACATTGCCCTGCAGATTAAAACTGACCTTACTGCCAGTTCCAGTAAAAATGCTAGTAAATGCTTCGGTGGCACTGGCTAAATTTGTACCGGGAGCACCGGGGTTGCCCGGGGTACCTGCTATACCGGTAGAACCTATAGGACCAGTGGCACCAGTGGCACCTATAAACGCTGTATTGGTAAGAATTTGCCAATAACGACCGTTCCACTTCCAAGTGAAATCGTTAAATGAATACGTTTGATTTAACGTGGGATTTGACGGAAAATTATAGGCCATATCTTATATTTATTGGAAAAAAATTAACATGATCTTGTCTGTTTAGGTAAAATTAAGAATACCTTCGCCTGCTGTAAATGTATAAACTTTGTAGCCTGGCCTAGTTGTACTCACAGTAAAAGAAATTCCGGCTGTTGGAACAATGCTATTGGCACTAGGAACTGCAATAATAATTACACCGGATCCCCCAGATCCACCAGGACCAGTGGTTCCGTATGATCCGCCTGGACCTCCATAACCGCCTCCTCCTCCGCCGGTATTTACTGTTCCGCTTCCAGCCGATACACCAGTACAACCACTGCCGCCTTGTCCGCCTCCTCCTGCACCACCGGTCGCTTGTGTGGTTGGACCTTCACATCCTCCACCACCTCCACCACCATAATATACATTAGTACCAGTTATAGCGAATTGCCTGCCTGCGCCACCTGCTCCGCCGTATCCGTTACATTGATGGTGATAAGTGCTATAAGCATTAACTCCAACTGCGCTGGCGCCTCCGCCTCCGCCTCCAGCACCAGCACCCTGGCCACCTGTGCTGCCATCCCCGCCCGCTGATCCATAGCCAGTAAATGGAGCCTGGCTGGTTTGAGTAAATGCTGTATAAGCACCACCGGGACCTGTTCTACCCCCAGAACTGCCTCCGTTACTGTCATGCCTTCCACCACCAAAGGCTGTGTAAGTATTAGCACCAATGGTAATTGTTGAATTTGATCCTGCTCCTCCGTTTTGATCACCGTTTAGTCCAGCACCACCTGCACCAATTGAAATAGTAGCAGACCCAGCAATAGCAATACTATTCGTGAAGATTATGCCTCCAGCGCCACCGCCACCACCCCCGCCGCCATAGTAAGCACCTTTGCCTGCTCCCCCACCGCCAATAACTAATACCTCTGCTGTAATTGGTGGAGTTGTTGTGGTAGTAGAAGTGCTTGTAGTAGTTGTAGGTGCTGCTGTGGTAGTGGTAGTGGTAGTGGTTGTGGGTGCTGCTGTGGTTGTGGTTGTGGTTGTGGGTGCTGTGTCAGTAGAAAAGGTAATTGTACCGGTTCCACCTGACACAGTATAAATTTTGAATCCAGATACCGCTGTGCTAACTGATGTTGTCAATCCTGCACTAAATGTGGCTGTGTATACACTGGATATTTTGAGGATGATAATACCAGATCCGCCTGCCACACCAGTGACTGATTCACCGCCTCCACCAATCGCACCACCACCTGCTCCGCCCCCTGTGTTAACAGTACCAGCAGTACCTGGATACCCACCACCGCCACCATTGGTATTACCTGCGTTGCCACCGCCACCTAATCCACCGGATCCGTCTGTGCCATGGTTGGCTGTGCCTCCGCCTCCGCCACCTGCGTAGTATGTGGCTATGCCAGAGATAGAACTTTGTAAACCTATACCTCCGTTGCCGCCTTGTGATCCACCTGCGCCACCTGCGCCACCTGCGCCACCGCCACCGCCACCGCCCAGTGGATCACCTGGTCCACCAGATCCACCTGCGTTACCCTGTCCCGGGGTACCTGCTCCACCTGTTCCATAATTAGGCCATGCGGCACTAGCACCTGATCCAGAACCACCCGTACGACCGTTTAAACTTGCGCTATCCCCGCCACCTCCACCTAGGGCTATAACGCTTACACTGTCTCCTACTATACTACTGTTACCACCATTGGTGGATATAGCACCACCTGCACCCACTGTTACTGTATAAGCGAGTCCTAAGGTTAAACTTTGACTGTTTGATTGTAATACACCGCCACCGCCACCGCCTCCAGCTCCGCCGGCGGTATTAGTCTTAGAACCGCCACCGCCGGCTACGACCAAGTATTCAACCGTAAATGAGATAGGTGCTGTTGTGGTTGTAGTAGTGGTAGTAGTAGTTGGTGCTGCTGTGGTAGTGGTAGTAGTTGGTGCTGCTGTGGTTGTAGTAGTGGTAGTCGTAGGTGCGGCAGTAGTGGTTGATGTTGTAGTGGTAGTAGTGGTAGTTGGTGCTGCTGTGGTTGTAGTAGTGGTAGTAATTACTTCAGTGTTGCCGTAAATAAAACCATTTGGTTTTATAGCACTTGATCCATCTATATTGTAAACATAAAAATGTTTAATACCTGTTCCAGGTGGTGTTACAAATTGAAAAGTTATATTAGTAACCAACGATGAAGCACATTCTGTGCTGTCTACATAAGCTAAGATGCCAGGATTGAATCCAGAACCATTTACTGTAACTGTCTCACCGCCTAAATTGCTAGCGTTTGATCCATTTGGATATTGCAAAGTAGTGATCCTTGGGCCTGTCGCTGTACCAACAAGAGTGTTTCCTACTAAAGATCCTTCTGGTAAACGTACAACAGTACCTACTGAAGTAATTCTAGCAGTACCCAAATGTAAACTATTGCCACTAAGATACAGGTCACGCCAGCGGAAATTCGAATTACCGATATCATGTATCTCGTTTGAATCGGGTACTAGACTAGTATTAATAGCAGTATTGTATAAATTATCTAGCCTAACATTAGCTCCAGCTTGTCCTTTGCTGATTATTTCTACCCATTGATAACTATCACCGTCAAAGATATAGATCAATTCCAACATTGCATCTGTGTCAATCCAATGGTCGCCCACGTTTGGATTTACTGGAGTAGTATTACCAAAGAAATAAGTGCCCGGTCCGGTACTACCAGTTGCGCCCGTGACACCTGTGCTACCAGTGGCGCCACCTGGACTACCTTGTGGACCAGTTGCACCTGTACTTCCAGTGGCACCTTGGAAAATTATAGGTGACCAACGTTCTCCGGTCCAACGCCAGCTATAGGTGTTGTAGGTATAGACTTGACCTAGCGTGGGATTTGGCGGAAACAGTAAAGGCATTTTAAATTATAGTACCAGTTTATTTACTAACCATATCTTCGTATGCGCGGACGAGGCCAAGCGGCACCCGTTGAGGGTCGTAGTTTCATGTTTATTTTTGGAAATACATTTCCAGTGCTGGGTCTTTCTTTTCGATAGGCAGCAAATTTATTAGGACCTCCATAAAGAAGATTATAACTTAAATAATTACTAGCACCATACGCAGTGCTGAATACACCATCAGCTAAAACACCTTGATAAGCCGTGGTTGTTATATACTCTAGAGCTTGAGCAGGTGTCATATTATGATACGTTTCTAACGCACAAGCCAATAATCCGCATACCTGTGGACTGGCTATACTTGATCCTGACGATTTTTGCTTGAAAAAACTGCCATTTCTAGGATCACCTGTGCCGGAATTGTATGCGGCCATGATATTACTACCAGCAGCATATATATCTGTACGTGGTCCTGCATTGCTGTAATCAGCTTTGCGTTCGCTGACTGTGTGGTCAATGGCACTAACACAAATAACACCGTTGGCAGCACCCGGGCTAGGACCACGCATATAATAATTTAAAGTTAATCCGGATCTTAATATATTGCCATAATTAATACCACCATCACGATCGTTGTACATGTAATAATTTCCAGCAGCACCAACTAGAATAATCCCATCGTTGATAGCATCGGCCATGTCTGCGTCAATGCTGCTATTACGTGCCATCCACAACATGTCTGATCCACTGGCTGCCACAAGATCAAAGTTAATACGATCCGTCACAGTCCAGCCATCGGCTGGTTTATTATACTGCACCCCTTGGTAATAGATGATGTCTATACTGTTTAAGGCTATTGAACCAGTGAATCCCCAACTCATGTTGCAGATTGTGGGGTTTTTACGCCCGGTTTTAGGATTAATAGCCTTGTTTGCATGCCATACACGTATGTAGTTCATCAAATCATAGATATAATTGCCATATCCTGTGGCATTGGCTGTACTAGCAGTATATGGACTAAAATTATATATGTTCGCGTCTTTGGCCCAACCGTATCTACTACCACAGGCAGTACTGCCTACGTTGTTGCCGTGGCCATTGTCTGCTGCTCCTCCAGTTAAAAAATCATATACATAAGTACCAGCTGCAACACTGCGAACTTCTTGATTATAGCTGAACCAATTAAATTGATTTAATCTAGTACCACCTGTGCCATCATCGTTTATTGCCCATTCAGGATGCCCTGGCACCATATGTCCATCAATAATGACCACATCAACATTTCGACCAGTATTAGTTAATTCTATGCTGCCTGATATGTTAGCAGTACCATCACTGCCCCAATTCGCAGGCTTCGTGGGTGTTGCACCACGATATAAACCCCAGTTTATATCATCGGCGCCATTGGTACCCGATTTATCCCAGTTATTACTGCTTTGTACCAGCATGGCGCGTATTTCTAATCCAAGATCTCGATAATGTCGCTCTACTGTTTCTACTCTAGGGTCAGTCGAAACCCTGACAGCTTCATCATCAGTCAAGTAATAATGTGTGCTACGACTCATTGGTCTACGATAGGCACATTCAATTGACCTCACAGGCACGCTGTCTGTGCCATAAAGACTTTCCATTTCATCATAGAAACGATCTAAGTCTTCGCCTTGCTTGAGTATGACTATGTATTCGCGTTCTTCACTCATATTATTCCTCAGTCTTGACCAAGGTCAATGTCACTGTGATAGCATTAGTGGCACCACTTAGATTGGTCACCGCCAATGGAATCGCAGTAGTCACAGGATTCTCATCCGTAAATCCTGCCACTGCTGGTGCAAATGTCACTGTTTGTGGCGTAGTATTGGTGATAACTTCAGCAATAACACCAGTATCTGGTGTTGGATCTGTTCCAGAAGTTCTAGAACTGTCAGCAGCTCTAGCGGCAGCATTGACATAAACTCTGACCCAAGCTGGATGACTGCTGGTCAGCTTGTACATGATATAGCCTTTCAAACCAGTTATGCTGACATTACCAGCTATATTTGCTGCCAAACTACTTGTAGTACCGCTGTAAGTAGCCCTTGGACCTGCGACTCCACCACCACCAGACCCTAAATTACTAGTAAATATGTTTCCCACCATATTAGAATGGTACTGGCAGATATAATAAAGTTGACTGGGCGCATCCAATGGCACAGTAAACGTAATCAGTCCATCCGCTGCACCATTGTTGGTTACGCCTGTTGAATAAGAACTGCCAGTACCGGTAACTTGATCTGTTTTAATCCAAAACGGATGTTCACCACTGGTACTTACATTAAAGTAATAGGTAAATCCGCGTATCATAAAAAGGTCAGGATCTAAACTACCATTAATTGTATATGACGTACTACTACTAGCGGTAACAGAATAAGAATAGCCGCCTACCGGACCTGTAGCACCTGTACCACCCGGCGTACCTTGTGCTCCAGTCGCCCCACTGGCTCCTTGTACACCAGTGGCTCCTTGTGGACCAGTCGCGCCACTGGCGCCTACAGGACCCACAGGCCCAAATACCTGTAACCATTGGTTAAGACCGGCGTTACTATAATATATAAACAAGTCGCCAGTGTCACTGTTAAACCAAAAATTACCACTAGAAGGGCTTCCGGGTGGTGTAGTACCAACACTGACTGTAGATCCAGGTCCACCCGGACTGCCACTACCTCCTCCCCCACCAGATCCTATGTTGGCACCTAGCAATGCTGTGGTCAATGCCGAATAAACAACATTACTGGTCAAGTTGTCGGTGGTCAATACACGCACATTTGCTGAATCATCTAGACCTTTAACATTAAACTTTTTAATCGTCATTTTACACCTTCACGTATGTTTTTTGTAACTTCACTACATTGCCGGATCCTGAGCCGGTACCATATAAAACCACATTGTTGCTGCTGATCCCAGTGCTAAATGTCATCAATTGTGAGTTTCCTGTGTACACAGTACCATAAGTAACCAATTGACTTTGTGCTCCGTTGTGTGTAATCAAAGCTTCTGTGGCTTGATATTCATTACTTTGGGTAACACTTATGATGTATTTGGCTGTTCTTATATCTGCTGCACCGAATTGATCAATTGCCACTGCTGAAGTATTTACTGAAATACCCGCAGGATTGCCAATGATAGCCCCAGTGGTTAAAGTAATATTTGAAGAAACTGTGGCATTTCCCCCCACACCGCTAATTACATAAGGTGCGCCATTGGCGTAAAACAGTTTATCGGTGTAGATTCCATGCACTGCAATAAGATTACCGGTGGTAATGTTACCAGCACATTCAATACCACCCACAATAACAAAATCATTAGCAGTAAATAAACTGCTGCTACCACCAACTTCAACCCAACCATTTGCCAGATATACACTGAGTTTACCATTGTCATTGTCTAACCAAAGGTCGCCCTCTATTGGATTAGCAGGTGCGTTGCCGCTAACAATAACTTGAGAACCACCCCCTCCTCCCCCAGCAGCAATCAGTGTACCGCTGTGCTGTAAATTAATTTCACTGGTCACAGCAGGCGGCGAGTAAAAACTGATGTGTGTGTTATTTGCTACAAAACTAACACCAGGAATCTGGTATATTCTGTTGACGTGAACTATCAAACTGTTTTGACCAGCTATATTGCCAGCTAATTGGTAATGATAACTTGAGCCGTCGGCAGTGATATTCTGACTAAACGGTGCATACCAACGGCTTTCAAGGTCTATAACTGGTGTAGAATTCTGTACAATGATTTCAGCATTCGCTGAAGGTGCTGTAAAAAATTCTAAAGTGCTTACATTCGCAGTGAAATTCAATCCTGGTTGCTGGTAAATTCCATCAACGTGTACAACCAAGCTGTTAGAAGAAAATACATTACTGGGTAATGAATATATTTTAGTAATACCATTGCCCAAGAACTGTTGAGTAAATGGCTGTGCTGTGGTATCATAGAATGATCCTGCATCACCCTTGGGTCCCGTTGATCCTGTGGCTCCTGTGGCTCCTGTGACACCAATGGCACCAATAGCACCTGTGGCACCTGTGGCTCCACCTGGCGAGCCTTGTGGTCCAGTGGCACCAGTTGAGCCAATGCCTGTGGCTCCTGTGATACCAGTGGCTCCAGTGGCACCAGTGGAACCCGTAACTCCCGTGGCTCCCGTGGCTCCACCGGGGTCACCCTGAGGTCCAGCAGGCCCCGCAGCTCCTGTAACACCAGTGGCTCCTGTGGCTCCACCTGGCGAGCCTTGTGGTCCAGTGGCACCTTCTGCACCCGTGTTACCTTGTGGACCTGTGGCTCCAGTGGCACCACCTGGGTTACCAGTATCTCCTTTCGCACCAGTTGAACCCGTAACTCCCGTGGCTCCAGTGGCTCCACCCGGATCACCCTGAGGTCCAGTGGCACCAGTTGAGCCAATGCCTGTGGCTCCTGTGATACCAGTGGCTCCAGTGGCTCCAGTGGCTCCTGTGATACCAGTGGCTCCAGTGGCACCACCTGGGTCACCAGTATCTCCTTTTACACCAGTGGAACCCGTAACTCCCGTGGCTCCCGTGGCTCCACCGGGGTCACCCTGAGGTCCAGCAGGCCCCGCAGCTCCTGTAACACCAGTGGCTCCTGTGGCTCCACCTGGCGAGCCTCGTGGTCCAGTGGCACCTTCTGCAC
>Ga0194129_10005498_pt1 | contig 16127 bp, 14 predicted proteins | sample TA2KigCa35mmetaG_FD_150862 | JGI IMG/M metagenome (GOLD analysis project Ga0194129, IMG submission 150862) | Freshwater microbial communities from Lake Tanganyika, Tanzania - TA2015038 Kigoma Deep Cast 35m | ecosystem: Environmental > Aquatic > Freshwater > Lake | place: Tanzania: Lake... | reverse complement strand
TTTATATAAAAATTAAATTTTAGACATGTATATCATAAACAAATTCATCTCTATCAACATAATATATTTGACAACCAAAAGGTATTTTACATTCGTGAAATTTATTATTTTATATATTGTAAAATTTTTTATATATTCAATAATTTAATAAAAATTGATTAAAACATCGAATATAAATATATAAACTATTATAAAAAATGTCAATAACAAACAAAAACGACGATTTTCATTTTGAAGACATTGAAAATATAAATAACAATTATGAGAAGTATTTATCATTATTTGTAAAAATTAAATTTTGTTCACAAATCAAAGAATTATTTAAAAAATTATCACAATGCATAAATTTAAAAATTTTAGTTATAGAAGGACCTGTTTTTAATTTTAAATTTTCAAAAAAAATAATGAATTTAACTAAATTAGAAGAAATAATAATAATTCCACCAAAAGAACACAACCGATTTGAAAATAAATTTAATATAAATGATAGTTGTTTAGATTATATTTCAAATTTACCTAATATAAGACATATATGCATTAACGGATATTATATTAAAAATATTTCAAAAAGTATTAAAAATTGTAAAAATACACTAACACATTTAGACTTGCAAGATAATAATATTATTACTGAATTGCCTGATGAGTTATTTGAATGCACAAATCTTAAATATTTAGACATAAGTGAAAACTATATACATAAAATTAATAAAAATATTCACAAATTAGAAAAATTAAATTATTTAAATATTTTACAGAAAAATATTGAAATGGGTCATGGAAAAATACCAAATGAAATAGGTGGATTATTTAATCTTACTCATTTCAAATCTATAATAGATGGTTCTTTTAAAAAACATTATAAGCATGATAATAAAATATTAGTTACATTATCTAGTTATTTTAATCCATCTTGTTTAGATAAAAATATTACACATCTTAATATTTTGGATATGTATAATTCGGGTTATACAGGCAATTTTGAATATTTAGATAATTTACCAGAAAATTTAATACACTTAAAAATAAATCCTCTTTTAGTAAAATTACAAAATCTACCTATTACTTTAAAAACCCTAAGTATTGCTATAAAAAAAGATTACAATGTTGAAAATAATATTAAATTACCTTTTGGATGTCAACTCGAAATAGAATATATAGAAGATAATCCTATATTTAATGATAGTGCTTTTTTATAAAATATATATTTTTTATTTTTCATTAAAGATTTTCTATAATTATTATTTTACACCTTTGGAAATTTAAAATGCCGATTTGATAAGTTATTAAAAACTGACGACATATTAAAGGTATAAAAATTTGGTTATATCCTATCGTATAATAGGAATGAAATTTTAAAAGGTTTATAACTGTATTATTATCACAATTATGGATTTAAACCATTAATAATACATACCTTGAGTAAATCCTTATAGATTTCTTACTATTCATTACTGATATTTAGTATGTTTTATTTCTTTAAATTATTTTTAATAAAATCGGCATTTTAAATTTCCAAAGGTGTAAAAATAAATTTATATTTACCAAATGCAGGAACACCAATTACTACAAGTAGTCTTACTTGGTCTGATGTGGATACAAATAATAGTGTTGCACAATATGCTACTTCAGGAACAATAACACAAGGTAATGCTACTAAAATTACGGTTTATCAAAGTACTTTTTCAGGCAGAGGTTCAAGTACTTTTTCTAATTTAGGGCATGTGTTTGCCGATTTATTACAAATAAATAGCGATATCAATAATAATTCATCAATATTGGAAATAACAATTAGGGGAGCATTTACTGGTTTAGCTACTAAAATATATGCAACTTTATCGTGGACAGAAATCTATTAAGTAATAAAATGGAATTATTTATATTAAATTATAATATAAATGACAACTTTACAAAATATCTCATATTTACCTAATACCTCTCAAGATGACCCAAATAATTCAGGAATATATAATAAATTTAATTTATCGCCTAAATTTACTATAAATGGTGTTTTTACAGGCATATCTACAAATACAAATGGTTTTAATTCTTTAATTGTAAATATTAGTACTAGTACAATGTCAAAATCTTCTGGTTTATTAATACAATTTTCTGACACAGGAACTGATTTTGATAGTAATGGAACCATTAACTATTCCACAGTTTATTATTCGGATACTGTATTAACTAGTGATTTTGGTGATGTATTTGAAATTCCAGACTCTAAATTTTTTATTAAAAGTTATCCTATACTTAAAAAATATTATAGAATTTCATATACACCTATGATACAACCAAATATTTTAATTATTTCATCTCGTTTATCGACAGATAATTGTAATACCAATATTAATTCAATTGATACATTTACTAACAAAGAAGAAAATATATTTGATGCTTTAGGAAAATTAAGAGTAAGTTATCCAAAAACATTAATTGATATAAATTTCCCCACTGGAACTACAGGCTCTACGGGTTTTAATGTAAATTATTTAGAAGTTTGTCAAGGATATTCTGGTAGTTCTGGATATACAGGATTAAGTTATGGAAATTCATCTTTAAAATTAAGTATTACTGGACAAGTAAATGAGATTAGTCAAAGTAGAAAATATTCTATATATCAGCCAGGCAAATCATTATTATTTGTTGGTTCGGGAATAATACAATATAATAATAATTTTTTTTCTGGACCATATGGATATGTGACTAAAATAGGATATTTTGACAATTATAACGGATGTTATTTTGGCTTTGACGGAAATATATTTATTCAAATAAAAGGTCTTGAAATTAATTTGGGATTTATTCGTAGTGAATGGAATATAGATAAAATGGATGGAACTGGTCCAAGTGGTATAACACTTGATTTTACCAAAATGCAAATATTCGTAATTGATATGGAATGGTCAAATACTGGTAGAATTAGATTTGGATTTTATCTATTAGGTAAAATTATTTATTGTCACCGAATTAATGGATTAAATAATGATATAAATATTTCATTAAATTTACCAATTAGATACGAAATTGTTGGATTAAATGGTTGTACAGGCAATGCAAGTTTAACTCAAATGTCTGCAACAGTTATATCTGAAGGTGGTTATAATCCGACTGGAAATTTATTTAGTTTTACTTGGATTTCTACTGGTTCTGCTTCTACTAACGAAAAACCATTATTTGCTTTAAGAGGAGGTGGAAATAATTATTATCATCAAAATATAATCCCTACACAATTAAGTTTAGGTTCATCAAATTCTTCTGATATTTTTATTTATAAAATACGCCTTTATTTAAATCCAAATGACGCACCAATTAGTAATTTAGCAGTTTGGAATTCACCAGATAATTTTCCAAACTATGGGTCTTTAAGTGTTACACAAGGAACTACAGGATTTAGTACACCTTATAATTGGAATAATTCTATAATTTTAGATACTGCAGTAATTTGTGGTTCAAAAATTATAAAATATGACAATAAAAATACAAATATGGAAATAACTGGTGATGTTAATAATATATCTTCAATTATTGTTATAACTGTTGAAAATGCAACAAACAATATATACGGAACAATAACCTGGAAAGAAATTTACTAGAATTTTTAATAAATAATAATAATTAAAAAATGTTGAAATTTAATATAAATAAATAACACATTATATAATTATTACAATGTCTAATCCCAAAAAAGATTATTATGGAATTCTTGGTGTTTCTAAAGATGCCTCTCAAGAAGATATAATTAAAGCATATAAAACCTTAGCACTTAAATGGCATCCCGATAAAAATCCCAATAATAGAGAAGAAGCTGAACAAAAATTTAAAGAAATTTCCGAAGCCAAACACATTTTATCAGATCCTGAAAAAAGAGCCAAATATGACCAATTTGGAATGTGTGATGGTGAAGGTCCTCAATTTGAAGAAGGTTTTCCTGATATTTCTGAAATTTTTGGTAATATGTTTGGTGGAGGAATACCTGGTATGGGAGGATTTCCAGGTTTTCCAGGAATGGGTGGATTTCCAGGAATGAATGCAAGGGCAAAACCTCCAAAACCAACTCAAGAAATAAAAGTTAAATTAACATTGCGGGAAATATATTCTGGATGTGATAAATTTATTGATATCCCTGCTAACAAAAAATGTGATAATTGTGAGGGATTTGGAAATACTGATAAGAAAAATGATTTATGTTCAATGTGTAAAGGCAAAGGTATGAAAGTTGTTGTATCAAGAATGGGACCAATGATTTCACAACAAGTAATGCCATGTGATGGATGTAGACAAACAGGTGTTGTTAAAAATAAAGATAAAGAATGTAGAAAATGTTCTGGCAAGGGCGTATTACCAAATGTGAATAATAAAAAAGTAACTATACCTAAAAATTTTGATTATATGACTAAAATGAAACTTAATAATTATGGAAATTATGATCCAGAAAGTGAAAGTTCTGCAGATGTATTTATATTGTATGAATTAAAAGATACTAATCTTTATAATATGGAAGTTATTAATCAATATGATATTATTTTAGAACATCAAATTAATATTTGGGATGCATTTTCGGGTTATTCTATGTATTATGAACATCCAGATGGAAAAAAATATTTATTCAAAATGGAAGAAGTAATTAAACATGGTGATGTTAAATATATCAAAAATTTAGGATTACCATATAGTGAGGATAATAGTCAAGGAAGAGGAAAATTATTTATTAAATTTAAATATATTTATCCAGATACAATTATGGATTCTGATAAACTTAAAAATTGGTTAAGAGAAAAAGAAACACCAAAAAATTTAAATAAATCTGAATATAAAAAAGAAAAAGTTCATAATATAAAAGAACAAGAATTTAATAATTTAAATTCTGGACAAAAACGTAATACTGAAGATACATCAGATAGCGATGAAGAAAATATGAGAGCACGATTTAGAGGACATCCTGGTATGGGAAGACAAGGATTCCCTGGTGGTCATGGAATGCCTGGTATGTCTGGAATGCCTGGTGGTCAAGAATGTCATGTTCAATAATTTTTTATAGTTTATAATTGATATAAAATTATATTATATACTTTATTATAATATAATGGAAAGTATTTTGCAAAAGACTGACAATAAAGAAATTACAATTTCTTCATTACTTAACGAAATAACTAATTTGACTGAAGAAAATAACGTTATTATTAAAGATATTCATGAATATAAAAAAGAATTGAATGAACTAATAGCTAATCAAAATAATGAATTTATAAATTTATCTCAAACAGAAATAGATGAAAAATTAAATAATATTTTTGAGCAAGTATTAAATGAAGAAGAAACCAATATTTCTATGATTGAACAAAAAGATGAAAATATAGTAGAAAATATTAATCAAAAAGAAAATATTAATAATGTAGATGAAACTGATAATAACTCTGAATCTACTATTGATAAAGATGATTTAGATTACAATTCTGATAATTCTGTAATAAATAATAATGAAAATAAAGTAGAAAATACTAACGACACTATTAATTTTATGAATATTTCTCTATTTTCCGAAGTAATTAAAAATATGGATAAAAATAAATCATCTGAAAAAATAGATATTAGTAATATGAAAGATGAATTAAATAAAATGAAAAGTTTATTTGGTAATTTAAGAATGGATGATTTTACAGATATGATTGATAAAATGACTAATTTAGATAATTTTAATAAAAACGAAACAGAAGATTTGGAAAGTTTTATTTTAGATAATGATAATAAAAATTCTGATGCTAAATTATCAGATGCAGAATCATATGATATTACTGATGATGAAAGTAGTGAAATTGAAAGTAGTGAAAATGAAGATAATACTAAGGATACAAATGTGGAAAATTTACAAAATAATATTTTTGGTAATTTCGGTAATTTATTTAATTTAGAATTTTTGACAAATAAGTTAGGTTTAAAACAAAATTTAAATAATAAACAAGTTGAAGAAGATTTAAACGATTTTGTGGATGATCAGGATGAAAATGAAGAATGTGAAAAAGTCGAATGTATAACAAATGATAACAAAAAACTTGATGAATGTTTAAACCAAAATACAAAAATATTTGACGAGTTAACAAACATGATGAAAGGGTTGGGACTTAATTTACCTAATTCCGAAAATATAAATAAAGAAAAAAAGGATTAATTTTTATTATATTTTTTTGTTAAATAATTTACAAAAAACATACATATTTACAAAGTCTTTCTATAGAAATGACTTGATAAAAAAGCAAAAAAGTCAGGGATTGGGTTTTCATATTTACTTTTGTCTATTACAACACCCGATGATGCCAAGAAAAGTAATCTTGCAAATGCTACAAGAACACACGAACCTTCACCACGTACTTGATCTACAATGCGTCGAACTACAAAATTTACACTCCATTCACAAGTCGATGCCACAGAATTAAATTCTGATATAGTTTCAATTTCAATTCTACGTTTCCAAGGATCAATAATATCAACTACATGCGATACATTATTTTTAATAAAAACTCTGGCATGTCTATTCCAACAACCAATTGCTATTGTTTGCGGAGATTTAATAAATTCTAATAACTCCTCAGAGTTTGTTAATTGTTTTGAAAAAACATTACTAAACTTTGGCAAAGATGCTATTGATGTAGCTATTTTACCAGTAATTTCTTTATCAACGCCATTTTTCCCATATACGTAAATACCATCGCCGCTCTTAATTGGATTTGAAGAATTTTCAAGGTCTTCAACTTCAACTATATCCTCAAAATCTTCAGGAACTTCAAACAATACTTCCATACCCAAAATGCCTGATGTGCTGGTGGTGTATTCTGGAGTTATTTTAATGCGATTGGTTTTTAAGTAAATATCCAACATTCTCAAATGTAATGCAATGTTTTTCATTGTTTTAGCAACAAAAAAAGGATACCACTTGGAGTGTCTTGTTCCTGTTCTTGGTGATATTGTTTTACCTGTTTCTATGTCAAGTATTTTGGGTAAATACATATGATATTTTCTCAAATCTGAACCAATAATATAATATTGTGTTGTTTGTCCTGGTTTAGTTACTGTTCTCACTATTATATCTACAATAGGTCTATATTGTAATGATATTAGTGAAAGAACCATATCTTTCATCTCTCTCTTGGATCTAGCATCAATTTCTTCAATTAGTTTTTGATGAAAAACTTGATTTTTTTCATATTTATAGACTAGATTAAAGGTCTCCTCCAATACAGGAGTCACAACCCCACGAAAGATGTTGCGAATTATAGTGGCAAGTTCACTTTGATTGAGTGACATATTGATGGTATGATAATAATAAAATATGAACTAGATGACATTCAATAATATAATTATTCAATTTTTTTTATTTTTTTATTGATTTTATCCCAATTTAATAATTTAAAACTTTTTTCTAAATATGTTTTTCTTTCATACATATAATCCAAATAATAAGCATGTTCCCATAAATCTATAACTGCTAATATTTTATGTTGTGATGGTACTACAGCATCATGTGTAGTTATTATATCTAATTTATTATCAGTATATATAATCCAAAGCCATCCTGAGCCAAAATGTTTTGTTCCTAAATCTACATATTTATGATAAAATATATTTAAATAATTATCTGAACTAAATAAATTTTTTTTATTATTGCAAAAACTTTCAATTGATTTAGTAAAAGATGTCATAGATGACCAATAAAGTTCATGATTATATATTTGTGCAGCATTATGAACTATGTCCGAATTTTTGTCAAATAATTGAATAGTTGTTAATAGAAAAATTTTTCTTAATTTTTTATTTTCTGCTGATTTTATAGATTTATTATATAAATCACCTAAGGTCTTATTTTCTTTTAAAAATTTATTTAGATTATTAACATATTTTAGATAATGACCTTTATAATGTGCTTCTGTTTGTTTTTCTTTTATAATTGGCTCAAACATCGAAAAAAAAATTTTAATAGGTTCTAACATTTGTATATAAAAAACCGATATAAAAATTTTTATTTTAAATTTTTATTTTTTCCTTTTTTATTAAGTTGTACTGATAAAGTTTTATAAGTTATTCCCTCATTTAAATCACTTTTAATTACAGAATCTGAAACTAATCTCATTAGTACTTCTACATTTTTTAATTTAAATTTTATTCCACAAAAATCATCAATAAAATAATTGACTTTAATACCCCAAGAACTTTCAGGATTAATACTTCCATTATCATCAATTGGAAAAATTGTGATTGTTATATTTAATATTGGTTTTTCTTTTATAAATGTATAATCTTTGTGGAGTAGAATTGAATTATTTAAAAATCCTTTAAAATTACATTTTTCTAATTTGTTTGAAATATCATCATTAAAGTTTATTTTAACACTTGCTAATTTTTTTCCTTTATAATATTCACCTTTTTCTTCTAATAGATTGTCTCTAATTTCTTTAATTGAATGAATAATATTTTTTATTTCTTCCTCATTTTTAATTATTGTTTTAGTTAATGGTTTAAAATCAATTCTATCTGCTAAAACCCAAAATACATTTGTCATTTTTTTCTCTTCTAATTTTTTTTTTATTGACATTAAATTATTTTTTATATTTTTTAATGAATTTTTATTTTTGCAGTTATTCTTACTGGCTTTTTTACTTATTTGTTTACTTTGTAATTTACTAGGTATTTTACTTGCTTTTTTACTATTTTTTTTGCTATTTCTTTTATTATTATTGGAAATCATTTATATAAATTAACGTATATTTTTTAAAAAAATTGAAAATATATAATAATATTCATAATAATTATAATAAATATTAATTATGAATCAAAATTCTTTTACACAAAATGTAGAACTTATCAGTATTTTTAATAAAATTTATCCTGAATTAAAATTTGAACAAATGGATGAAACTTTAGCAAAAGAAATAGTAGAAAATGTTTTGGGTATGAATATCAATGATTTTTTAACAAATAATACTAAAAATATAAATAATGAAATTCAAAAAACATTTGATTTAGCAAATGAACATATACCTGAAATGTTATTTCCAACAAAATTAATAACATTAAATGGAAAAATAAAAGATATACCAATAAAAATATTAATAGATACAGGTGCAAATAGTAATTGTATTTACAAAAAAAAAATAATTCAAGCAGGTTTGGAAAATATTATAGATGAAACCGCTAAAAGTGTAGTTACTGGTATTCAATCCAATAAGGAAACTTTTGGTAAAATATGGTATACAGATATAGAATTAGAAATTATAACTCCAGAAAAAAATAAATCTTATGCTATGCTAGGAATAAATTTAATTGTAATTGATGATGAAAATAAAGAAACTCCTTTTGACCTTATTTTGGGATTAAATTTTATGAAGTCATACAAAATGAACATAGATTTTTTAACCAATACAATTACATTAAATGGGAATATAAAACTTAAATTTGAATAAAAAAGTTTATTTATATTTTTTATGAAGTACTAGTGTTCAATAAGCATTCTTTTAAATGTTTCAATGAACGACGATCTGGATCTAGTGTTAATAAATCATTAATTATTAAATTAAACTTTTTTTTATTAATGAATTCATTATATTTTTCTTTAGGTTCAAGTAAATTTAAAAAATATTCATAAAAATCATTATTTTTTAATATTTTAAATTCATTTTCTAAATTTTTTTTAAATTTCTTTACATTTTTCATATTGTCAATTGTTTTGTTATTATTATTTAAATAATTAAAACAAGCAATTTGTAATATAGGAATCATTTGTTTTACTGTCAAATCAATATTAAATTTTTTACATAATTTTCCACTATAATGCGATAAACTATTTGAACAAATTAATTCAATTAAGCTAACTGCAAGTGGTATGTAAATACCGGTATAATTATAATTTGGATTTTCATAAATCCTTTTCTCTTTATCGAGTTCTATTGTGGAATAAGTTTTTACTATTTTACATTGTTCACAAGGAGAATAATTAAAACATTCCATATAAATATCAATAAGTTTTATTTTATTTTTAGAAGTAATTGTTAAATTTCCTAACTTAAAATCTGTAATTAATAATCTATATTTGCATGAATGATGAACTATATTATATAATTGTACTAAAATAAATTTTAATTCTCGTAAATTTAAATTATGTATTACAGATTTTAAAGTATTTCCACCAAATTCCATTATACAATAATAATTATATTTTGATTCATATGCAGTTGATATTTCTCCACAACAATATATTTTTATAACGTGTCTCTTCAAATTTTCATTTTGACATAGAGACTTATATCTTTGTAATAATTTATTTGGTAGTTCATTTTCACTTAATTTTAATGCATAATATTTATCATTAATTTTAATTTTGAAAACTGAACCATACGAACCCTGACCCAAGAAATCTATTATTTCTATTCTTTTGCTAATATATTTTTTATCTTTGCTATATTCATTAACCAGGAACTTTGGTAATTTATGAATAATTGAATTCTTAAATTTGAATTTAATTTCTATACTACTCCCTATGTCTAAACTATTACTAAAATCACTTATATTAATTAAAGCCATTAATTATATTTACCTACTATAAATTATATATCAAAAAAAAGAAAAAATAATATTATTATTTATATTTCAATTTATATGATATCTATATATATATAATTTTATATCTTAACATTATTACTATTCACTATCTATATATTTAATTATATCAATACTTAAAATAATTGAAAATAATAATTAATATTATTTAGAGATATAATAATATTATATATAATTATGTCTGAAAGTATTACCGATAATTCTATTAACACTTCAACTGATACTACTACTTTTACAAATAGTATAACTGAAAGTATAAATGATACTATTATTATTACTACTCCAGAACAACTAAATTCAGAAACAATTAATTCAGTTGAAACAAGTAATGTAGTAGAAAATGTTCAAGCAATAGAAAATGTTCAAGCAATAGAAAATGTTCAAGCAGTTGAAACAAATAATGTAGTTGAAACAAATAATGTAGTTGAAAATGTTCAAGCAGTTGAAACAATTCAAGCAGTTGAAAATGTTCAAGCAGTTGAAAATTTTCAACCAGTTGAAACAAGTAATGTAGTAGAAAATGTTAAAATAGAAGAATTAAATACTGAATTTAAAGAAAAGGCTCAGCATTATAAAATAAAAGAAGAAAGTGATCATGAAAGTCTAGAAGAAAGTGAGGAAGAAACAGATGATTTTACAAAAAATAATTATGATCCTCTTACTGCAATGATAAGTACTTTATTTCAAGATTTAATAAAACCAATTACAGGAAACAATGATAAAAATAAAGATTTAACTAATTTAATCGAACAACTTGGCAAAGATAAAGATGATACATCTAACTTTTTTGGTTTTGATATTAAATACGATCCAGTTACTAAAATGACAGCTTGTTATATTAATCCTGATTTAGAAAAAGAATTTAAAACAGATAAAGATTTTTTAAATTCCCAATGCTCAAAAGATAACATTCAAAAAGAAAAATGTGTTCAACAAAATAATAATACAAAATCATCAATAAAAAACAATAAAAATATGGTTGACTTTTATTGTTCTACAGGAGACTTAGATAGTCTTAATTCTTATTATGAATCAGTGGATAAAGATGAATTTGAAAAAAATTATACTGCAATTTCTATGGATTCTGCTTCTCTAACAAATAATGTCGATGTATTAAATTGGTGGTTAGATAAACATAATAAAGATAATATTGAATTAAAATATTCAAGCAATGCACTTGATAATTCAAGTAAATTGGGATTAATAAATATTTTGGATTGGTGGTATAGTTCTAATTTAAATTTAAAATATACTGAAAGAGCAGTTGATTTAGCTAATATAACAGCACAAATAAGTTCACTTAATTGGTGGTTAAATAAATCAAAAGAAGAAAATTCTAAAGTTGAATTTAAGTATTCTCAAAATTCATTTAACAGATGTAAACTTGAAGAAAATGAAATAATGGATTTAGTTAAATGGTGGAAAGATAATAAATTAGAAATTAAATATTCCAGCGAATTTATTGATTTTATGGGCGAATCTAGAATGTCTAAATTACACAAATATTTAATGGATAATAAAATGATTAAACAACATGAAACTTTAAATATAAGACCAAATCGTATGCCTCAAAGAAATGTAATTAATATTATGGATTTAATTAATGGAAAAACTAAATCAAAACCAAATTACGATACAACAGGATTTCCTGAAGAAATTATTAAACATATTGAAGAAAAAGAAGCAGAGTTGGATAATAATATGTTGATAAATGGAAAAGCAAAAGAGTATATCGATAGTTTGGTTAAAATACCCTTTGGTAAATTTAGAAATGAAAAAATATTTAAATTTATGGAAGATTTTATTAATAAAGTAAATTCAGCTATAAAAGAAAAATATGAAGAAACATCATATTCTGAAAATAATGATAAAATTCAAAGTTTAGTTATTTTAAAAAATGAATCTGATATCATAAAATTTTTTAAAAATGATCAATATAAAACCACATATAATAAATTATATGACTTATATTTAGAATTTATTAAATTACGTGTAAAATATTTAGAATATATTGATAAAGTGTTAAATGATACTATATTTGGTCATGATACTGCTAAAAAACAATTTAAATGTATAATTTCTCAATGGTTATCTGGTGGATTAAATAAAGGTATTGTGATAGGTGTTCAAGGACCTCCTGGTGTTGGTAAAACATCTTTAATTAAAGGAGCACTGGCTAAATGTCTTGTTGACTTTATTGATTATAATTTAGAAGATTTTACAATTAAATTAGTTGAAGAAACAGAAAATAATCCAAGACCTTTTAGTTTTATTTCACTAGGTGGAAGTGCAAATGGTTCAACATTAATTGGTCATAATATTACTTATCATGGATCAACACATGGAGATATAGTAAAATGTTTAAAACAAGCTAAAGTGATGAATCCGATTATATTTTTTGATGAATTAGATAAGATATCAAAAACAGAAAATGGTTATGAAATATCTTCAGTTTTAACACATATAACTGATCCTGTTCAAAATGAACATTTTACTGATAGATATTTTACTGAAGTACCAATTGATTTGTCGAAGGCTATTATAGTCTTTTCCTATAATGATAGTTCTAAAATTGATAGAATTTTATTAGATAGAATTAAAGAAATTAATGTTAGTGCAATTTCAGTTAAAGAAAAAGTAATAATTGCAAATAATTTTTTAATACCAGAAATTTGCAAAAATATAGGCTATTCTAAGGACGATATAACATTAACTGATGAACAAATAAAAAATGTTATTCTTGAATATACTTTTGAAGCAGGTGTTCGTAAATTAAAAGAGAAACTTGAAGAAATTATAAGAAGTATTCATTTAGATAGATTAATGAAACAAGATATATCGGAAATAGAAAGTATTGAAAATAATTACATTCAAGAAGTTATGAACGAACATCACAAAATTAATTTGAAAAAAATTAATAAAGAAGCTAAAGTTGGTTGTATTAATGGGATGTATGCTACCTCAAATGGTTTAGGAGATATAATGTATATTCAAGTTAAAAAAACTTATAGTAAAGAACCTTTAACATTACAAACCACTGGAAGTTTAGAAAAAGTAATTTCAGAATCAATGAATGTTGCTAAAACTGTTGCTTGGAATTTATTGAAACCTGCCGAAAAAAATTTACTTTTAAGTCAATTTTCTTATACTGGATTACATATACATTGTCCTGATGGTTCCACAAGTAAAGATGGTCCATCCGCTGGAGCGGCAATAACATGTGCAATTTATTCTTTATTTTTAAATAAACCAATTAAAAATAACATATCAATGACTGGAGAAATTGATTTAGATGGTAATATAACTGCAATTGGAGGTCTTGATGCTAAATTAAACGGGGCTAAGAGAGCAGGAGTAAGAATTGCTTATGTTCCTGAAGAAAATCGCAGAGATGTCGAAATTTTAATAAAGAAAATTCCCGAATTAATTGATGACAACTTTAAAGTAGATTTTCTTAGTCATATAAGTCAAGTAATTACTAAGATATTCTGATAAAAAAATTGATTTATTTATTTAATATTTAAAGATATATATATATATATAATTTATTATTATGAATACTACAAATCAAGAAATTCCTCAATCAGTTATTTGTAAACAAAGTACTGACAGAAAACCATTAATTGTAAATGGTTTTACTGGAGGTTACAACAATTGTTTAAGATACCTTCATCATAGCGTTAAACCTATTGTAGGTGTTGTTAAATATGATTTTTCTGATTGGAAATTATTTCCCACAAAACCTGAACAAGCAAAAGAATTAGCTTTTAAATGGTCATCTTCAATTGAGAAGAAAAAGAGCTTTAATGGTAAATCAGTTGTTATTTTCTTTCATTTGACCAACAAAACTATTCGTGTAGAAGTAAAGCATAAAGCTGGTTATGTTTTAGAGATACCAGAAATGGCCGTTGGTTATTCTAATGAGGAAGTAAATAAAGAAGTTAATAGATTGACAGAAGAAAAATCTATAGAATAGATACTTTTTTTTATATAAATTTTACTATAATAAAATGTTTTTACTATAATAAAAAAAATAAAAAATACATAAAATAATATAGTTTATATAAGAATAAAAGTTATACTATTAAGCATGTTTGGAAAAATTAAATCAGTAGAAGAAACATTTGAGGATGAAGTCCAAGAAATATATTCTAAAATAAGTGTACCTGTTAAAGAATTAAATCAGGACCAAATATTAAAAATTGTTAAAAAGAGATGTATTGAAATTGGTGTTCAAGTTATTAATACTATTTATGCTTTTGAAAATGGTTGTCCTATTTGTCTCAATGATTATACCAAGGACACGTGGACATTTTTACATCCTTGTGGACATTTATTATGTAATGTATGTTTAAAAAAAATTAATAACTATGCTAATTCACATCAAATAGGAAGAACATGTCCTATTTGTAGAGCATCTGCTAAATAAATTAATTCAAATAGTCATAATTTAAATAATACAACCATTAAAAATAGTGGTTTTGGTAATACTTATAATAATCTTAATACTAATTTATTCGGTAGTCCTTTCGGCAGTTCTTACGATAATAATTCTAGTTTTGAACCGCAATTAATATTAAGTAAATCACCAATTGAAGAAACAGAAATAACAGAACAATCAGAACCTAAATTAGAGTCTCATATAAGTAAACAAACATTTGAAATTGATGGTATTAATAAAACCTTTGGTAATATTTCTATTATTGCTGATGAATTAAACAATTATCAAGGAAAAGGAAATGATTTATTAATAGTTTTTGATGTTTCTGGTTCAATGAGTAGAGTTGCTAGAGAAGGTATTTCTATTCTTAAATATGTTGTCGATTGTTTAGATAGTAAAGATAGATTATCAATAATTACATTCGATACCAATTCTAAACAATTATTTGGATTACAACCGATGATTTCAACAATTAAAAATAGTTGTAAAGAATTAATTGATAGATGTTTTACAGGTGGTTCTACAAATATGGAGAGTGCTATAAAATTAATGATTAAAGTTAAAGAAGATGGAATGATAAATAGTCGTCCATTTAAAATAATTATATTATCTGATGGAAATCCAGATACTGGTAAAGAAGGTTATAATTTAATTCCTAGACTTTATGAAGGGGATATAAAACCAGAAATATATTCTTGTACTTTTGGAGATCATGTAAAAGCAGATGTAATGAAACATTTTTTAACTGAACAAAACTTGTTAAATTACAATCATATTGAAAATATGAACCAATTTACACCCTTGAAGATTTAAAATGAGACAAAAATCAAAAATAAATCTTTAAGGTTTATCCATTACAGGAATATGTAAATTAAGAGTATGTTATAGCGACAACTATAACTGATTAGTTTTTAATCCTTATTATTATATAAGCATAAATGTTTTTATAACGTAATACCTATATTAAGGGAGTAAATCATTATAGAACTTATAACTATTCATTACTAATAACTTAAATTATTATTTCTTTAAATGGTTTTATTTTTGTCTCATTTTAAATCTTCAAGGGTGTAAATCA
>Ga0194129_10005496_pt1 | contig 16131 bp, 7 predicted proteins | sample TA2KigCa35mmetaG_FD_150862 | JGI IMG/M metagenome (GOLD analysis project Ga0194129, IMG submission 150862) | Freshwater microbial communities from Lake Tanganyika, Tanzania - TA2015038 Kigoma Deep Cast 35m | ecosystem: Environmental > Aquatic > Freshwater > Lake | place: Tanzania: Lake... | reverse complement strand
GTTCATCATCGTCATTATTGTTGTTGTGAATACTGTCATAATACTGCTCCATCGTAGGATAACACTCAGAATCATCATTGTCATTGTCATTGTCATTGTCATTATCAATAGAGTCAGTATTGTCTTGAGTTCTATTAGAATGGTCAAAATGTCTATAAAAGTTGTCACATACCTTACAATCAGCTTTTCTATAACAAGGATAACAAAACACAATTGAATAATCTTGACATCGCTCATTACAATATTCATCCGCAAATGGAATATCAGGGTTGCCACAATGGTGACAAGTTTTCAAATAATCAACAGCCTCAGCAATAGATAAATGGTTTCTGTCAGCATACTGAATAATATAATCTTCGTGTTCATCAAACGGCGGCCTAGGTGCTTCATCTTGTTCATTAATTTTAGGTTCCTTAGAAAGTGCTTCCAATTGAGCGTCAATATGTTCCAAATGTTTATTAATTTTAAGCATAGCAGGTGGTATAATGCTAAGCTTGTCTATAGGTATATAGTCGTCATTACAACTTCTGTTATTTAAAAAGTGCGCCATATTGTAGTAGTTCCGTGATAGTTTTGTCGTTCGTGTTGTTCGTTAAATTAATTTAAAATGTAGGTGTGTTAAGCCTTAATACGAAAAAATAAATTTCAATTTTTTGCGAAGAATGAAAAAATGGAAAAAACTGAAATACAATTGTGCGTCCGGATTGTGCGTCCGGATTGTGCGTCCGGATTGTGCGTCCGGATTAGCGCATTTGTTAGTTCATCGCCTTTTTTATACTCAAATTAAGAATCAAAATAGAAGCCAATGTATACAATATAGTATATTATGTAGTGTATTATTTTTTTAGCAAAGCTTATAACTCATTTCTAATGTTTTGCCACTGGTTTCTTATTTTTGTTAATTGTAAACAAAAGCAAACAATTTGTTAGTTCATCTTTAAAAAAGAGCCAATTTAGACTCAAAATAGAAGCCAAAGTATATAATATACTATATTATATAGTGTATTATTTTATAACTCATTTCTAATGTTTTGCCACTGGTTTCTTATAAGCTATACTAACAAATATATCCAACAATTTGTTAGTTCATCTTTAAAAAAGGACCAAATTAGAATCAAAATAGAAGCCAAGTATACACATAGTGAATATTATAGAGTATACTGTATAGCACAGTGTGTCCGGATTATGAGTCCGGATTAGCACATTTGTTAGTTCATCGCTTTTTTTAGACTCAAATTAAGACTCAAAATATAAGTCAAAACATAGACTACAATAAATATATAGAAACTATTTAATATTATAAATATAATGAGCAACCCAAATAATGAAAATATTTGTTTTCTGTTAGAAGAAAAAGAAGATACTAACAAATCCGAACCAAACTTTAATTTAGATCTATTTTTAGACGAAGTAGAATCCAGTGTAGATGAAAAAATATATGAGATGTACACAGTAAAAGAGTTGTTAAGAATATGCGAATATTATGGTCTAGATAAGAATATAAAATCAGCAAAATGTAGAAAATGTGATATCATAACAACACTAGAATTTTTTGAAGGGCAACCAGAAAACGCTGTTCAAGTATATACTCGTAAAAAAATGTGGTCATACATGGAAAAATTAGCAGCGGATCCAATCATGAAAAAATATATATTGTGGGGCTAATATAAGAAAAATAAAAAAAAATTCCACTTAAATTAATTAAATTATAAAATAAACAATACAATTATGGTATAATTTCACTAGAAATAGCCTTCTTATTAACTTGAACAGTATCAACATATTTCTCAAGACTCCTTGTATCCTCAATAAATCCTCCCATTTCAAATCTAAATACAAACACTTCCTTCTTCTGACCAATGCGATGACAACGGGCAATTGCCTGCTCTTCAACCGCTGGATTCCAATGGGCACTCACAAAATATATCTCATTATAATTCTCCTGTAGATTTAAGCCTTCACAGCCAGTTTGTATCTGTAATATAAGAACCTCATTTTTCATAGTCAAAATATCATTCCGCTCGCCATTACTAACCCGTCCATCAAATATAGCAATCTTTGTAATCCCAATAGCACATAATCGCTTCTCAATTATATCTATTTCGGCTTTAAAATGACAAAACACGATTTTTCCGTTTCCATTATCTTTTCGTTCTATCATCTTCTCAATAAACGCATCCATTTTACTATTATGTTTTAATGCTTCATTATAAATATCAAAACATATATATTTTTTATCATATTTCATCCAATCACACCACTCATCTAATTCTTTAATAACTTTTGTCATCATACTAGGTAAAATACACATCTGACGGGAACGTATATATATTGGCAAAGGTCCTTTATCATCATATAACATTCTACATAAGTATTTGTCTTTTCTTTTCTCTGGATGTCCTTCAAATCTAAGCCAAGAATGTAATTCCTCTGATAATTCCTTTTCAAAAGTATTCTTCCAAGGAACTATTTGTTTCTCACTAAATACATCTGGTATTTTAATTCCGACTTGTGTTTTGGTGCGTTTTAAAACATATTTTTGGGTTAATATAGCGCGATTATCTAAATTTCTATAGAATACAGGTGGCATTTTTAATACTGAACACAAATTATGAAAATCCCGACTGCTATTTTGTATAGGAGTTCCAGAAACTAGCCAGCGTATATTAGCATTTAACATTTTAACACTTCTAGAACGAGAATTTCCGTTTCTCAAATGATGCGCTTCATCAAATATAATGCGCGACCAATGAACTTTATGTAGGTCTGTTATAACTTTCTCAGTCAAATCTGGAGCAATTTTAATCATATCTAGTTTCTTTTTTGATATAGTTATTGCGCCATAAGTAGTAATTACAATTAGTGAATTATTGAGCTGTTCAACTGTAATTTTTTTTTTATTTGTGCCGTGATATAATAGTGGAATATGTCCGGTAGTCCTGGAAATCTGATTAATCCACTGGTCAATTAATATTGGTGGCAAAACAATAAGCGTTCGTTTAACATAATTACACAACATAAGACCAATCATCGTAATAGTCTTTCCAAGTCCCATTTCATCTACTAAAAAGCCGCCTCTAATATACGCATCTTGTTCATATTTGACAGTTATTTTTTTTCTTTTCTTTTCTGGGTCCTTTTCTCTTGCTTCTATTTGCGCTAACTGTTGTAATTCATATATATTTGGCGGATTTAATTCATTTTGTAGACACCATTTGACGCCGTCATATTGATATTGCTTCCTATCCATTCCACTATATTCCAAATATTTATCAAATCGTTCCATTCTTTCATTTATTATATTATTATCCATAGTCAAGTAATCTATTTTTTTTTAAAAAGTGAAGCAGTCTATAATTATCCTACTTTCAAAAATTTGTGAAAATATATTTCAATTTTTTACAAAAACTAACAAAATGGAAAAATAGAAAGTCCGGATTATAAGTCCGGATTAGACGCGCCGCCAGAAAAAAAAACACTCATTTAATTAAAATTATACAAATATACAAATATACAAATATACAAAATATTCTTTTTACCATTCCTCATCAATCCAAAGAGCTCTCTTAGCTAAATTTTGCGACGTATAATCAACTGGAGCAGGTACAGATTCGTGTTCATAAGGATTTTCTTCATAATTATCAGCATCAACTAAATCATCATACTGAGGAGGCTCCAAATCATAATCATCTAGGTTAATACTAGAACACATTTGTTTGTATACGGGCTGAGCTATGTGAGCAACAGCAGCAGCTCTAGACGCCCAACTGACAGCAGCACAATTACTTTTAGACACTGTCTCAACTTGTGTCTCAACTTGTGCCTGAATTGGCATATCTTCATCATCACTATCTTCCATCAACGCAGCAAATTTATTTGTTTCTTTTTTATCAATCTTCGCTATAACTGGAGGCGCTACAACAGTGCGCTTTGTTAAATCTTTATTGTTCTTCTTCAATGTAGGACAGTATTTCACTGTGTGACCAGATTTGTCGCAATATCGGCACTGAAGCGCCAACAAAGTAGGGCAGGTAACAGGAGCATCAGGACTGGCATTTAATCTTACAAAGTGAGCAGTATCAGTCTTTCCGGCATCAGCACAAACTTTACAGAATGGCTTCTTATTATTGTTATTATTATTGAAATTCTTGTTGTTATTGGCAATAATTCTGGACATTTTCTTTTCTTCTCGTTTCTTATTAAATTTAATTTGTTAAAGGATATGGTTAGTATCTAATAAATTCATTTTTTTTCAAAAAATATTTTTTCAATTTTTTTCAAAAACTAATTAAAATGAAAATATATTTATTAGGTTGATTGACAAAATAGATGTCATTATTTTATCAATCATTTCTATGTTTTTGTTACTCATTTCTTATTTTTGTTATTGATAAACAAAAGCAAACAATAATAATATAAAGACATAGTTATAGTATAATTATAATAATGTCTGAGTTGAATATAGTAGACTTAATAGAGAACAACCCAATAACACGGTTAACAAATACCTACCAGAATAAGTTGTTAACAAAAATAAAAAGCAATTTTAATGATACAGAACAGCAATTATTTATTTCATCATTCTACTGTTATTTAAACTATAATAAATGTGATTTCATAATTGACCTAGATAATATATGGAAGTGGTTAGGATTTAGTCAAAAAATACGAGCAAAGGAATTGTTAGAAAAAAATTTTAAACTAGATATTGATTATAAATGTTTGCTTTCTCTAGACCGAAACCAAACAAATACAGGGCGTGGTGGTCACAATAAAGAAAAAATAATGTTAAATATTAAGACCTTTAAATTATTATGTTTAAAAGCAGGGACAACAAAAGCAGGACAGATACATGAATATTATTTAAAGCTAGAAGAAACATTACAAGAAGTAATTGAAGAGGAAAGTAATGAATTGAAACAACAGTTGGAATCAAAAGAACTTCAAATTATAAATCAAGAAAATAAAAATAAAATAGACCAAATTGCTTTAAAGGAAAAAACAATATTAGAACATTTTCCAAATAACACACAGTGTATTTATTATGGAACTATAGATAACCTGAGTAATAATGGTGAAAAATTAATCAAATTTGGAAACTCAAATAATCTAAAAAATCGTGTATATGCTCATAAATATACATATTCAAACTTTTGTTTAATTAATGCGTTTAAGGTTGATAATAAATTACAAATAGAAAATGCTATAAAAGAACATAAATTATTAAATGAAAAACGACGTGAAATTACATTAAAAAATAAAAAATTTAATGAATTACTTACAACTGAAAATATGACATTTAATGACTTAGACAAAATAATAAAGGAAATTATTAAAAACATAGAATTTTCACCCGAAAACTATATAAAAATATTAGAAGAGAATAAAAATTTAAAAAAACAAATAGAACAAATTAATGAAACAAATCAAACTAACAATGTTATATTATTAACATTGGAAAACAATAGATTAAAAGAAGAAAATATAAAAATAATGAAAAAATATAATAAATTTAAAACTCAAAAAGGCTTGTGTGATAATAATGACGAAGAATACTCAGGAAATACTAACACTATAAATGATATTATAGATAGTTCTGATAACATAAATAATTATCAAGAAACAATACATAACTTAAAATCTTACATAAAAAATAAAGATGGAACTTGTACTGTTGGTGGTAAAATATATAAAAGTTTATATGGTTCAAGAAAAGATGTATGGGAAGGAATTGCATTTCAAACAACAGGTAAGTTAATAAAACAAGAACTTATTTTGGGTAAAAATGGTAAAATAATTTCAAAAACCAAAAGTATACAATCATTTAAAACAAATAATTTTTTAAAATCTTGTAGTTTAGATTAAAAGGTAATGGCGTCATTTTTTTCCATTTTTCATAAGTAATCAAAAAAATTGAAAAATATTTTTTCACAGAAAATTATGTTATTAGTTATGCCAATAACCCTAAAATTAAATTTTAAACCGAAATCAAACCAAAACCCAAGTCAAACGTAGTTTTAAGAATGAACAAGTCTGTTATGAACGCTATTGAGATATTATCTTCTAAATATAACTTCTCAGTTGAGGATGCTGTTAATATTTTGACAATGAATAATAAAAAGTCTAGATCAAAGGCTAAGGTAGTTGAGCCTAAAAGAGAAGTTGAGGATTTGTTTGCGCAGTTAGTAAATGATACTGAGGATGCTTTTGATGTTGCTGTAAAGGAAGCATTAGATAAAAACCCAATAAGAAGTATTGAAGAGGATAATGAATTACAGAAGAGAAATGAAATCGTATTAGATAATATTTGTAAAAAAATAAATGGTGAGTTTGTGTCTAAGTCTGAGTCTACTGAGTCTACTGATAAGAAGAAGACAAAGAAGCCTGTTCTAACTGCTGAAGAAAAGGAAGCTGCTGCTGAGGCTAAGAAGCAAGAGAAGTTGGCTGCTGCTGAGGCTAAGAAAGCTGAGAAGTTGGCTGCTAAAGAACAAGAAAAGATGGCTAAGGAGTTAGAGAAACAAGCTGCTAAGGCATTAAAAGAGTTGAAAGCAGAGGAAGCTAAGAAGGAGAAGATGGTTAAGGAAATGGAGAAATTAAAGGCTAAGGAGTTGGCTAAGATTAAGCCTACTAAGGAGGAGTTGGCTAAAAAGAAGGAGGAAGAGAAGTTGGCTGCAGCTGAGGCTAAGAAGTTGGCTAAGGAACAGGAGAAGTTGGCTAAAGAGGAAGCTAAGAAAGCGGCTGCTGAGGCTTTAGCGCAGCAAAAGGAGTTAGAGAAGAAGGCTAAAGAAGAGGCCAAAGCACTAGCTAAGATTAAGCCTACTAAGGAAGAGTTAGCTAAAAAGAAGGAGGAAGAGAAGTTGGCTGCTAAGGCTGCTAAGGAGCAAGAGAAGTTGGCTGCTGCTGAGGCTAAGAAGTTAGCTAAGGAACAAGAGAAGTTGGCTAAAGAGGAGGCTAAGAAGGCAGCTGCTGAGGCTAAGAAGAAGGCGCCTAAAGCTAAGGCTTCTAAACCAGAGCCAAAGGTTGAGACCAAAGTTGAGGCTAAGGCTAGTGAGGAAACTCCTGTGAAAGTGACTGTTAAGAGAATTAAGATTGGTGACCAAGAGTATTTGAAATCGCAGTCCAATATTTTGTATAATCCTGAGACTAAGGAGGAAGTCGGTATGTATGATGAGGCGACTAATAGTATCAAGCCTCTCCCTGATGATGATGAAGAGGAGTTAGAGGAGGATAACTACAGTATGTAAATGTATAAATAATATAACCTGTATTTTGTATAAATTGTGTGTTTAATTAATTAATATAATGTGTTTTTTTTTGCTACTCATTTCTAGTGTTTTGTCACTCATTTCTTAAATACCATATTTAGCACATTTACATACAAATAGCACTATATATACTATTATTTTTGCTAATCATTTCTACTGTTTTGTCACTCATTTCTTAGACGCTATATGGTGTGTATACTGGACACCTAAATGATGCCATTGTGACGCTAATTGGACGCCAAATATAGGAACCGGATTAGACGTCCGGTATAGACGGCGATAGCACAGTGATACAGTGCTGTCAATTCATTTCAACACGGCGACAAATTGGGCAACAGTTGTAAATCATTGGTTACAGATCAACTACCGCATTAGACACAGATCAACTACCGCATTAGACACAGATTAACTGCCACATTAGACACAGATTAGCTACCGCATTAGACACAGATTAGACGCCTATATAAACTATAATAAAGTATTTTGTATTTTATTATAAACAAAATTTGGACAATTAGGGCTTATAACCTCAACGATGCTAACGTTACGCTCTACCAATTGAGCTAATCGCCCGCAATTATATATATTAAGTTTTCTTTAAATACTTTTTTTCGTAAATAATATATCTAAGGATTAAAAATTATAGAACTGCCATTTGAACCAACTAAACGCAATATACGGTCATTGCCAAGATAAAAAACATACACAACATCTTTCAATACAGATAATGTATTGCCATAACTTATGCCTTTACTATCCCATAAACCAAAGACACCATTACCATCAGAGCCATACACAAATCCAATTCTAGCCGCATTATTAGGACCACTATAAATTTTACCATTAGACCATATTCGTGTTCCAGAATCAGATAAATATATAGCCAATGAACCATCTATTTCTAATCTCAAATAATACAGACGATTTTGAGAATATATCTTAGTATATTCTTCTGTATCATCATTACTAGATGGTATTTTAAAGTTATATTCATTTGATACTAATTGATTTTCTGGAATATCTGATGTATCAATTGTATATCCAGGATAAGCTATAATCTCTGAATACGATGTTCCAGAAGTCCATGTCTGAATACCAAAACTATTAGCACTAGACCCGGCACTAGAATCATAAATAGCCAGTTCTCCAGTATTTCCTAATACTAATTTATAGCCAGGAACACCAGCATTACTAGTTCCAAAATTAAACTTAATACCACTGCTATCACGCACTCTTAATACACCATCAGTATCAAATGTTACATAAACAGAACTAACAAATGAACCAGTATATTTATACAAACAATAATATAATATAGCAGTATTAATATCTTTACTAACAGTTATACTAGTATAAGTTGTATCAATAATGCTATTTATATTTAATGAACCATTATCAAGACTAAGAGTATAGTCGCCACTAGAAGACGTTAAAATACGCCCACCATAATAAGCTGAGCCACTAGGCAACAAAGTATTTTCAAATGTGCCACCAGTTGTTAAATATGATGGTAAATATGATGCCAAAGTCATAGCAGAACCAGAACTATTGTTTCCAATAATAGATAGCATATTTGTATCACTTAATACTAATCTAAATCCAGTATAGTTTGTATATCCAGATATATTGTTAGTTACATTATGTAAAATAGTTCCCATAATATTGTAAGCAACAATAGCTCCACTAGTTGTTAACATTAAATATGATATTGCGTCATATGAAGTTAATGTAGTATAACTAGATGTATAAAATGTATACACTGGTTTTGTAAATCGCGCATCAAAAACACAAATAGACTGTGTCTTAGCTACAGTATCTACAATAATACCAAAGAATGAATAGCCAGAAGGTGACCATAAGAATGATTCAAGTTCGCTTTCATCTTGTTGCGCATACAAACAAATATTAGACTTTAATATACCATTTCTATCATCAGGAACAATTAATAACGCATCTACACTACTAGAACCCTTACTAGTAAAAATGGGTGTGCCAAGATTATTAATTATGCTCAATGTACCATCACTTCCCCCTGAACCATCATCATTAAATGACAATGTATACGGACCAGGACCAGAATTCAAAATATTAGTAACTGAATAAGCAGTAATATCAGATATACCAGGAACAGTTACTGTTGTATTATCTTGAGCCAATACAGTAACATTTTGAGTCATTAGATTTCCGGTGCTAGCAGAAATAAATAAATCACAACTACTAATATATTTTGGAATACAAATAAATGATAAGCCACAACGTCCACTGCTATTATATGCTTGAAATCTAAAAGTAGTATTACCAGGTTGTAAAACAAAATCATATTTTAATAAATTGTTCCAAGAAGATGAACTATTGCCTCCAATAGAAACACAATAGTTTCCATTAATAAACAATTCACACGAATTAACAACACTAATCCACAACTGCGCCCAAAATGGTTTTCCAGTAGTATTATTATAAGTATAATAAAAATTAAATGTTCCAGAAGTGCCGCCGCTGCCTGTAGTAGAATTTGCGCTAACCCACACAACCTGAACATTATTTGCTATATTAGACCCATCAGAGAATGTATTTATAACATTATTATAAATATTTGACCAATATCCGCCAGCAGCAGAATTATTTGTATAACCATTGCTAAATAATGAACCAGAATTATAAACAGATTTAGAAGTTCCTCCTGATGTTGTAGCAGTTAGTCCTGATTGTCCGCTATAAAATAATGGCTGACATATATTTTTAAAAGATGTATTGTCAATCCATTTATAATTGCCATTAATATAACTCATAATACCCAAAGTTCCAACATCCATAGACAAGTAGTAATATCCATTAGTAGAAATAAGTCTTGGAGGTACATATTGATTATAATATTCAAAAGCCTGAAATACACCACTATTAGATACCCAGTTTTCTGTTTGCCAAGAGCCAGACCCCCATAAAAATATTACAGAACCATCATTGTTATTCTGATAAAGACATAAATTACCATCATCTTGCATATTAAGCGCATATGAAGATATATTTGAATTATCGCTACTATTATCACTACTACTATTAAAATTCTGAAATAAATAAAATATTTCTTGACTTATACTAACAATTCCATTTACTACATTTTGTATAGAAACATCAATATATAAAGAACCAGTGTCATTATCTATTTTTAGACCATTACATTTCTGAATTGTCTGTCCAGAACTAAGAGCTAATCCAGATGACGTCCACATTTGTCTTCCAGTTCTATTATCCTTAACATAAACAATACCATTTTCACCAATACTAGCAGAAAAATATCCATTACTAGATGTTAAATTAAACAATTCAAACCCCGATACAGGCATAAAATTTTTTAAAGCACCAGTAGTAGCATCAGGGTCAGTAATTAATTGAGAGCGCAATTCAGGCTTTTCAAAAATAATCTTTGAACGCACTGTAGTGTCAGCTTCATCATAAAATACTGCTTTGATACTTTTATCACTATTAACAAGAGCAATAGTAGCAGTCGCACCACTATATAGTAAATTCACAGGATTATGAATTGTGACATAATCACCTTGTCTAGGAACAACTGAAGATAGACCAACAAGACTATTTCCATTATTAGTAACTAATGTAGAAACTCCATTAACTACCGCATAATTATCTTGACTAACAGTAGTTTTATCAGCCTTTCCAAGAGACCAGCATTTATTATTGTTAGTATCAATAATAACTAAGTCCCCATTATTTGATAGTTTAAATGTATAAGGTGCCACAAATGGTACTACAGTTAGTATATTATTATTAATATCAAATACATTTGACAAAGTCAATAAACTACCATCTTTTAAAATATCATAAACCTGAGTACCTGAACTATTATACAATCCAAGCACAAAAGTAGCAACATTATTTGTGCCTATAGTATAAGAAAATTTTAAACTTACTGCTCCTGAAGCAGTAACACTATAAACTAATTTATTACTACTATTACTTGTGTTACTAATACTGTTGCTAGATGTAAAACTTAATACGCCATTAGAAGCCAGTGATAAATTATACAATCCATTTAATGAATATAAACTGCCATAATTACCATTGTTTCCACCGCTACCCAAAATCATAGAACCATTTGTCAAAAATAAATATATATTTGATACTTCAGACCACAAAATAGAACCAACAGCATTCATAATTGTAATATTTCGGTCATTTGTAATAACCATTTGTAAAGGATAAATTAAAGAACTAAAATTAACAGATTGTTTTAAAATTTTAACACGTTCTGCTCCTGTCGTATCTAATAAATGTAGTTCAATGTAATAGGTTATTGTAGATGGTTGTGGAAATGGATTAGTTACTGTTGATTCTAAAACTCTAAAACGTAAAGAAGCAGCACTAGGATTGCTAATTACACTACCAGAGGACCAAAATGTAGAACCAGTTCTATAATCATTTGCTACAAGTATACCACTAGGAAGTAATGCCAAATAATAACACCCATTAGTAGACCATAAATTTAGTAAATTATTAGATATATTTGTTATATCTGGATTAATACTTAAATACGCAATACTATTTATATTTGCCAAAGACATTATGGTTCCTGTATTTTGCTTCAATACAGAACTAGTAATACCATTTGTATTCTCATCTTCAAATCGTGTAACTCCAAATGTAAAACCATCACTACTAATAGTATCAATAGAAGCCGTAAAATTTGAACCAAGACTTGGATTTGAAGATGAAATACTTATAATATCACCAATTCGGTATTGTTTGTTATTAACCTTATTCGCATATAGACTAAAATAAACACACAAGGGTCCTCTTATTCCTTGTCCACTGCTGTTATAATATATATTACCTTTGTTGAAAAATACTACATAATTATCAGTTGAATATGTCATATCTAAATCAATAATAACAGTATCAGTAAAAGTTCCAGTTTGTATTCCATGAATATCATAAGAATAATAAGTATAGCTTATTGGCCCATAATAAATATGATGCCAATAATTCTTATTACTACTAGTGCCATCAATTAATGATTCAGATGGAGCAGTTACATTAATCACAATATTAGAATTAGAAGTAGAACTTAATGATGTATTCATAACTAATATACTATTTGTCAAAACTTTCCACACACCAAATATAGTAGCTGTAGAATTCGGCACAGGACTTGCTTTGAAAAACGCATCTAATTTACTCGTATAATCAGAAATTTCTTGGACACTTGAAAATAGCATAGATATACCGTTTAAATTTGTATTCAAAAAATTTAAATTAGAATTAGTATAAGCTGATGAGTTTGAGCTATATGATACTGCTCCAGATGCCCCAGGATAGCTACTAATTGCGCTATCAATCCAGGACTCATCAGGAACACTTCCACTGCTATCAAGGTTAAATTTTTTCTTGTAAATCATTACAGTAGAATAAAAGTCAAATAACCCAGTATTAATATTATATACATTCTTAAGACCATATAGATAAGAAGATTTTACGTGCCAACTATTTTGTCCATCAATTGAACCTATTGTATTCAAATAATCAAGCATTTTCTGAACCTGTGTCCCAGAATTGATAACCCGATTATATATTGTAGGTAAATAAGTAAATATATCAATAAATGATAAAGCTTCTCCACCAATATTATAATCACCAAATATCTTCTTACTCAATTTATATCCTAATTCAGAAAACCCTCCAGCTAAAATAAATGAATACAGAAAATTATATTTAGAATTAAAAGGTTTGCCAGTGTTTGTATTCATATTTAAAAATTTTTCATTAAAAATAATTACGTTATGGTAATATTCTTCTTTAGAAAAATAATTTAGTATTTGTTGAAAGTTTGAGTCATTTGTACATTTAACAACAAACACACTTTTAGCAAGTGACTTAGCAAAATTCTTGCCATCTATAGGATTTTCAGTTAGCAGAATATCTAGTTCTTTATTAAAAATACTTCCGTCCTGTAAAATATTCAATACAAAAGGTTTAAATAAAACTTTACCTGGACAATAATTATTAATAACACTAGTAAATGTATCAATATAGTTTTGTCCTGTAAATGATTTTGAGTCGCAAATATAGACAATCTGATTAAATACTTGCCCACTAGGCAATGAGTCATCAACATAATCAAAAAATTTATTAAAAACAGAGTCAGGGTTCAAATCAAAAAACTGATGAAAATTAAATATAATTTTTTTAATAATAAAATTAACATTATCTAGAACATCACAAGATGTACGTATCATATTTTCTGGAATGTAGTTGTCTATTCCTTTTATATGTATTGTAGACCCCGAGTTAAAATACACAGCATCAGTTTTCTTTTCAAACCATGAACACAAGCCTAAAAATACAGAGGACTTCTGTGTTCCAAAAAATAAGCGGTATCCCTTGTTATAATATTTATCTAAAATAGCTTCTATATTACTGCTTTGAATAATTTCTATATCAATTGTGTCTAATATATATCCAATATTTATTAAATATTTAATTAATTCTGAACATCTAGGTTCAAAAAATTGGTCAATTAAAAACACAGACCTGTTGTGAATCAGTATATCTTCATTATTAGAACCAAGATTAGAACCAAGATTAGAATTATCAAAAATATTATTAGCACGTTTATACTGAGCAATTCTAGTTCCTTGTCCCCGGTTATTTACAAAATTTTTTAAACCTTTGCCCATTTATAATCTATATAAACATATTATATTTAATATAATATAATATCTGACGTTATTATAAATAAATAGATGCCACGGTGTCCAGATAAAATATCAACAGTCCCAGTAGCCAATTTATTCTCATTTAATTTTCCAATAAATATGAGTGGTACTGATACAGTAAATATAAAATATAGTACTAAACCAATAGTATTAAGCACTAAGCCTTTTAATTATGATATTTTAAAAATGAATACTGATAACAATGGAATTAACGATCCAAAATCAAAACATTGGCCAAAAACAGTAACATGGAAAACTAAAAATGTCACAAAGAAAATAAAAATTCTTGGAAAGAAATATGAAATAAAAATTCCCATTCCAACCCCAACTCAGACATATTATGAAATATATACATTAAAAAAAAGTGCTCAACTAAAATTCTTTACAATTCCAGCATTCAAATTTGAAATAGACTCGTCATTAAACTGGCAAGGAAATACAAGTTGTAGTTTTACGCTGTCTTGTGAAAAACCAGGCTCCTGTCTTTTACAAGGCACGTCAGCTCAATTAATTGATAATTTTTATAATGATGGAAAACAAATACTACAAATACAAGACCCAGCAGAGCGAACTAATCGTATCATAAATATGTTAGGAAATCCTAGTTTTCTTCTATATGGTTCAGCAACAACATTATTAACATATCTTTTAAGAGATGGACTAACAGCAAGTTTTACAGTTTTAAAAGCATCTGGAAAGCTTAATTGGACATTAAATTCATTCTATCTTGAATTTGGTGACCTAAATATAACAATTCCAAAATTCCAAATTGTATTAGATTTTAATGATATATTAAAAGACCCAGTTACGGGTGAAGAGCATCCAGTTACTGTTTCTGGAAATCCTGATGATGGCTTATCAGCCTCTATTCAACTATTATCAATACCAAATGCTGATTTTTTTGCGCTAATGCTTACATCTCTTCAAAATACATTAAATATAGCAAAAGGTGCTATTGGAACACCAAGTTATGATGCTGCTTATATAAATGGATTAGAAACTGTATTGGCGCAGCTCCAAAATGGTGATGACAAAGTTACAAAGTGGATACAACAATATTTAGGTATATCATTTACAATCATAATTTCATTTATTTTTTGTCCAGCTGGTATGTCAAGTGTGCCGCCAAGTCCATTTTTTCTAAGAATAGAAATAGATTTGAATGTTAATCCTTACAAAATATTAGATGATTTATTTAAAGGGGCTGAAATAATAGAAAATACATTGTCTGAGTTTGAAAACGAGTTTCTTGATGGTGTTAAAAATATTAAAGGAACCGCTTTTGCTCACCCAATAGAAAAAATGTTACAAGGAGCACTTAATAACGCAAATAAAGAATTACAAAGTGCTACACAATCAGCGCAAAAAATGATAGACAATAAATATTTGAATAAAATATATAAACCAACATTTGCGGTAAGTATTCCTATTGAACCGCCACCTTGAAGAAAAATTGAATTAATTTTCACTGTAAAAAAGAAAGTACTTAAAAAATAAAATTTATATTAAACTAAGATTAAATAAACCAAGATTATATTAAATAAAATACAATGTCTTCAATTAAAAATGAATGCTCTATATGCCTTGAAGCAATTGAAGGCAATATAAATATAGTAATAACTGAATGTGGACACACATTTCATTGTAGTTGTATAATGGCAAATATATCTATTAACAGATTTAATAACAGTTTCAATTGTCCAAATTGTAGAGCAAAAATGGCTGAAGAACCAAGTGATGAAGAAACAGAAGATAATAATTCAGGGCCTTGGACTGATGATGATTTAAGTGAATATGAAGATAGAGAAATATATGAGGACGATATACTAAGAGGATTTCGTATGTTTAATAATCGGATTAATGGTATAGAACACGAATACGAAGATATTGGAGATGAATATGTATATCAAAATTATATTATAAATGAAAACAATAATATAAACTTAGTCGCAAACAATAACGCAAACAATAACGCAAACTCTGATGATGATGATGATACTGAGGATGACGATGATACTGAGGATGACGATGATACTGAGGATGACGATGAAGATGATAACAACACCGAGAATGAAGATGATAACAACACCGAGAATAAAGATGATAATAATACCGAGAATGAAGATGATGATAAT
>Ga0194129_10005494_pt1 | contig 16135 bp, 16 predicted proteins | sample TA2KigCa35mmetaG_FD_150862 | JGI IMG/M metagenome (GOLD analysis project Ga0194129, IMG submission 150862) | Freshwater microbial communities from Lake Tanganyika, Tanzania - TA2015038 Kigoma Deep Cast 35m | ecosystem: Environmental > Aquatic > Freshwater > Lake | place: Tanzania: Lake... | reverse complement strand
GGTCGACTTCGCACTCGCCAACTTCGTGCTGCTCAGCATCAACCTCTTCGGTGACGCCGGGACGCCGCTCATTGCGATCAACCGTTGGTCGGTGTTCATCACCTACGTCATCGTGCTGGCGGTCCACGGACTGCTCAACACCTTCGGCGTGAACCTGGTCCGGGTGCTCGGTGATGTGAGCGTGTGGTGGCACGTCGGCGGGGTCGCGGTGATCGTCGTGGTCCTGTTCGCGTTCAGCGAGCCCGGCAACCTGGGTCTGGCCAACGTGCTCGAGTTCCGCAACGGGACCGGGTGGTCGTTCCCGGGTGCCGGTCTGTACGTGGTGCTCGTCGGCCTGTTGCTCGCCCAGTACACGATCACCGGGTTCGACGCGTCGGCGCACGTATCGGAGGAGACGGTCGGTGCCGCCGTTGCCGCACCCCGGGCGATCGTCCGGTCCATCTACATCTCGGCGATCGCCGCGCTCGTCCGGTCCATCTACATCTCGGCGATCGCCGCGCTCGTCCTCAACATCGCCATGGTCCAGGCGATCCCGGCGGCCGCCTACGACGAGATCGCCGCCAAGGGGATCCTGGCCGGACCGGAGGTGTTGCTGCTGGCGGTCACCGGCACGCTCGGCAAGGTGCTGGTGATCATCTCGACGGTCGGCCAGTTCTTCTGCGGCATGGCCTCGGTCACGGCCAACTCCCGGATGATCTTCGCGTTCAGCCGGGACGGCGGACTGCCCGGATCGTCGCTCTGGGCGCGGATCAACCCGCGAACCCGCACGCCCACGAACTCGGTCTGGCTCGGCGTGGGGCTCGCTGTGTCGATCGGGGTGCTCTCCCTCATCCAGACGGACCTGGCGTACCCGGTCGCGTTCTTCGCGCTCACCGGCATCGCGGTGGTCGGCCTGTACCTCTGCTAGGCGATCCCCGTATTTCTGCGGCTACGCAATCCGGACTTCGCCCCGGGCCCGTGGAACCTGTGACGGTGGTCGCGCCCGGGCGGTTGGAGCGCCACGGTGAGCCACGGCCACACTCTGGGGGTGAGGCCGAGCTACGCAGTCACCGAGGAGCTCACTGCCGCCGACGCCGAGGTCCGCCAGCGTTGCGCCGCCGGCGGCCTCCTCGCGGCCGGGGCGGCGACCGGCGACCGGGTGGCATTCACCGCGACTGCGGGCGCAAACCTCCTGTGCGCCGTGCTGGGCGCGCTCCGGGTCGGCGTGGTGCCGGTGCTCACCCACGCCGGACTCCTGGACGCTGAGCGGGCCGAGCTTTTCGATGACGCCGACCCGCTGCTCGTCGTCGACGACGCTGCGCTCGATCAACTGCTGCGCGGCCCAGCGACCGAACTGGCCGTTGCGCCGCTCGCCCGGCCGATGCACTACACGTCCGGCACCACCGGGCGCGCCAAGGGGGTCTGGAGCGGCGTGCTGGACGAGGCCGAGGCCGCTGCCCTGCTCGCCGAGGAGGTCGAGCTCTGGCAGTTCGATGCCCGCGACGTCCACCTGGTCTGCTCGCCGCTGTACCACTCGGTCTCGGTGCGGTGGGCGGGTGCCACGCTGCTGAGCGGCGGCACCGTCGTCCTGCAGGGCCCGTTCGACGCCGCACGCACCCTCGCCAACATCGCCGAGCTTCGACCGACGACGACGTTCATGGTCCCCGCACACCTGCAGCGGTGCTTCGCCCTGCCCGAGCTGCCCGACCTGGGCGCTTTCCGACTGGTCGCCCACGCCGGCTCGCCCTGTCCGGAGCCGCTTAAGCGCGCAGCGGCCGATGCCTTCGGTGCCGACGTGCTCTGGGAGTTCTACGGCTCCACCGAAGGTCAGTTCACGGCGTGCTCCAGCCCCGAGTGGTTCGAGCACCCCGGGACCGTCGGCCGGGCCCGGCCCGGTCGGTCGCTCGCCACCGACGACGACGGCACCGTCTGGTGCGAGGCGCCACGCCACGCGCGGTTCGAGTACTGGCGCGACGCCGAACGCACCGCTCAGGCGTGGCGGCCGTCGATCAACCCGGACGCGCACGGCGAGTTCACCGTGGGTGACCTGGGCCGACTCGACGCCGACGGCTACCTGTACCTGGACGGTCGCCGCGACGACCTGATCATCACCGGCGGCGTCAACGTCTACCCGGCCGAGGTCGAACGGGTGCTTGGCGACCTACCCGGTCTGGCGGAGGTTGCTGTGTTCGGGGTCGAGGATGAGCGCTGGGGTCAGCGGGTGTGCGCTGCGGTGGTCGGTCGCGTCGATGCTGCAGCGGTGCAGGCCTTCGCCCGCGACCACCTGGCCCCGCACAAGCGACCCAAGGACGTCCGGGTGGTCGACGAGTTGCCCGTCACCGCCACCGGGAAGCTCCGCCGCAACGTGCTCGCCGAGCAGCTCTTCGGCCCCGGCGCCTGACCGCTAGCCGGTGTGGTGCCAGTTCTCGACTCGACGGTTCACCTGCGCGACGTGCTCGGTGAAGGTCGTGTACCGCGTGTCGTCCGGTCGGAGCAGACCGAAGTTGTCGCCCGAGAAGCCGTCGGACCCGCGGTACGGGTTGTCCATCCACTTGTACCAGTGGTACCCGACGGCGTACGGACGTCGCGAGAAGGTCTCGACGAACCGGTCGTAGGCCAGCGCCCGGTCGGCTTGAGTCATGACCCGGGGCGCCCAGTTCTTGATGTTCCAGTACCCGGAGTCGAGGCCCTTGAACGAGAACTCCTCGACGAGGACCGGGACGTCGACTTCCTGCGTGATGGCGTCGAGGTCGTCGAGCCACGCGTCCGGCGCGTAGGCGGCCATCGCAACCACCTCGAAGTGCTCGGCCGCCGCCCGGAACAGGATGTCACCCGGGTAGTGGTGGAAGCGTGGTCCGAAGATGAGGTGGTTGGGATCGACCCGTCGCACCGCATCGACGGCGACCGTGGCGTACTGCTCGAACGTCGCGAGCATGAACCCGTCGGTGACCGCCACCGCCGCCGGCCCGCTCGGGATCAACTGCAGAGGATTGAGGGTGGCGAGTTGGTCCCAGTTGGTGAAGCCCGTCCCCCAGGTGGAGTTGAACACCGCGAGGCTGCCGGCGGTCTGCCGGAGGAAGTCGATCGCCGCGTTCCGTCCCGGTGAGCCGCTCGGGAAGCCGATGTAGTGCTGGAGCAGACTCACGCCGGTGCTGTTGAAGTGGTCGGCGCCCCAGATCAACTCGTTGTCGAGGAAGTAGCCGAGCAGGTACGGGTCGTTGGCGTACGGCGCCCACTGGTTGGCCATCAGGTCACGGGCGTACTGGACCCACGTGGGGGACCAGTAGTCGGTCACCTTGGTGCCCGGGTACCTCGGTGAGCGCACCGACGCCAGGTCGAGGATCACGTGCCCGTGGGTGCGGCCCGTCACAACCGAGCCACTGCTCCATGGTCCGACCGTGTTGAAGCCCCAGTCGTCCAACCGGTCGTGCGTGGCGGACGCCCACGTCGACTCGTCCCCGTACTTCGTCACCAGGACCTGGTGCAGGTCGTCGTCGGCGAGGTTGGCTCCGAGCCAGTTCACGTCGGTCGCACCCTTGGAGAACATCGGGTTCCCGTCGGGCGTGACGAACCACCACGCGCCGTCGACCTGTTCCACCCGGAAAAAGGGGCCGGGGGTGAGTCCGTCGAACTGCGCGGGAGCGTTCGCCCAACCACCGAAGCGGTCCAGTTCGACGGGTTCGGCCGCGTTGTCCGCCTGCAACTCCGCCAGTCGGCCGGGCTGACGGGCGGCGTCGAACGGAAGCGGTGCGTAGTCAGGACTGCACGCCGCCACCACGAGCAGTACCGCAACAGCCAGAAGACCGCCGCCGAGTGGCCGGATCCTCACATTCATGGCACCCCTCCCCGGGTCCGTGCCAGTCTGGGCTGATGGTACCTGACGGCTGTTCGGCAGGTCACATGCCTGCTCGTCGCTCTCACCGAGAGCAGAACGACCCGACGTCGTCGATCATCACGGTCGAAGTGACTGCTGTGGCGACAGGTGCAATCGGGCGGCAACGATGCGATCATCTCCTTGGCGTTCCCGACGCAGGCGGGCGGGACAGGGCGACGAGGAGCTGGGCGATGCGGACACGACGAGCGGGCGCGGCTTTGGCTGCCATGGTGGGACTGGTCCTCGTGGCCGCGGCGTGCAGTCCGCCGTCGTCGCCGCCGGCAGCGCTGAGTCAGCAACCACCGATCGCTGTCAACGGCATGGTCCAGGAGGGTGCGTCGGTGTGGGTGGCCGATCTGTTCGGCAAGCAGGTGGTCCGGTTCAGTCCCGACACCGGGACCATCGAGGAGCGCTACGGCATGGACGTCGGCGTCTGCACCGCCGACGACCCGGTCGTGGTCCCCGGTGGCGACGTGGTGGCCACGTGCCCGACCGAGGGACTCGTGATCCGCATCCCTCGTGGCGGCGGGACCGCCACGACCCTCGCGAACGTTGGTCGCGGCGTGAACCCCATTGCGCTCGAGCCGTCGGGCACGTCGGTGCTCGTGGGATTCGGTGCGGGCGACGACGACCGACTGCTGCGCATTCCGCTGGACGGCGGACCAGTCACCACGGTGGCGGCCGGTCTTCCGGCGCTCAACGGCTTCGGCTTCGGGCCGGACGGCCTGCTGTACGTGCCCACCGGCGGGGTGCCCGGACTGTTCGGCACGGGTGGCCTGGGTCGGATCGACACCGCCACCGGTGCGTTCACCACCATCCCCCTGACCTTCCCCGACGAGCCCGGGAAGATCGGTCTGCAGTTCGCCGTCGGAGCCGACGTGGCGGCCGACGGCACCGTGTTCGTGGCGCAGGGCCTCAATGCCGCGGTGTACGCGGTTGACCCGAGCACGGGTGTGGCCCGACTGGTCGGGCGCTCGCCCGTGGGCGTGGCCGACAACGTCGTGGTGCTCACCGACGGGCGCGTGCTCCTGTCGAACTTCACCGGCGGCGCAGTCACGGTGTTCACGCCGGGACCGGGCGGGACGTACACCACCTCGGAACTCCGCGTCGGCGGCTGACCTCCACTCATCGAGCACGCAGTCGGTCGCTTCTGCGGTGGAGCGACGCGAGGTGGTCTGCTGCACTCTCGGGCCTGCGCAACTCCGGGTGTGGAGGCCCGCACCGTGATGGACTCAGACCACCTCGATGACGCACTGAGGACCGGGGGCGTCGGCCAGACGCCGGTCCGCGGTGACGAGTTGGACGCCGAGGGCTTCCGCAAGGGCGACGTAGCAGCTGTCGTACGCGGTGACGTTCGCCCGCAGCTCCCACACCCGCCGCATCAGCGGTCCGGTGGGGTAGACGGTGATCGGGAACGACACCAGGTCGTCGATCGCTGCGTCGGCCTGCTGTCCGGTCAGCCGCCCCAGGCCGACGTGGCGGCGCAGCACCGAGGCGACCTCCACCCGGAGCAGGTCCGGCCCGGCAACCGTCTCGCCGCGCAGGCGCTCCCGGAACCGCTGACCATCACTGCCGGCATCGGCCACCGCCGGCGCGAGGACCGACGCGTCAACGACGAGCACGTTCCGCGTCGAGGATCTCGATCACGTCCTGCGATGACAGCGATCCCTTCGGGCGCCGCTCGATCCGATCCAGGACGTCCTGCACGGTGGGTGTCGCGGCGATCGCCGCCAACTGCGCGGCCAGGAACTGCTGCAGCGACTGGCCAGCCTGTTCGGCCCGGCGGACCAGCGCTTCGTGCACCTCGTCGGGGACGTCTCGGACCTGCACATTCGGCATGAATGCATAATACATGCACTCACTGGGTGCCGTCTCGGCGGAGCTAGGTACGGAGCTCGAGATGGCTGGCGTGGTCATCTCGATCGTCACCGCGATGGTGCTCGCCACCTCTGCCGGCATGAAGCCGCGCCGGCACCGCACCGGCCTCACTGCGCCGACCGCCGTTCTGGCGATGTCCGTGGCGACGCTCGTCCTGCGACTCACGACCGTGTAGATGCTTCCGCGGAAGCGCTTCGGTCACCGAACGTGGGATCCGGCACCCACGGCGTCACCGAGTGTGGTGGGAGCGCTTCCGCGGAAGCACCCCATGCGATTCGGGCCCAGTCGGATACGCCACGGGTCCTGCGCTCACCCACTCCCGGCACCGGCGAGACAACGCCAATCCACCGCTCGTTGCGTGGTCACCCGATCGCTCCCGGCCGATCTCCACCCGCGTCGTACCAACGAACCTAGGTGTAGCTGAGTTCCGGTCGCTCGACGACGACCGACTGGAGGTGGTGGAGCGCGATCGACGGTCCACCGTCGTCGAGGGCGATGTGGACGAATCCCAGGTATCGGTGCGTTTCTTCAACGGCCAGAGCCAGCCGGCAGCGCTCGATGCCGCGGCGATCAATGCGGTCCGCACGGAGATCGCCAGCCTGCACCGTCGTGAACCGTCCGACGACGCATTGGTCGCCGCGCTCCCCGGCGCCGGCGCCCCTGGTGTGGGCACGTCGGCCGCCACCTGCATCGAGCGCTGAGGTTCGTCGACCTCAGCGGGCGACCCGACGGTGTCGGTCAGGTGCGGCGGGGGATGACCGTCCAGGTCACCGCGGGGCTGACGGGGCCGAAGAGCTGCGACTCTCCCAGCACCAGGCCGGATGCCGCCGACGCACCGTCGGGGACCGTGAAGGACATCAGGCCGGTCGACCCCTGGACCTCGGGCAGGTCGGCGAAGGCGAACCGGTCGCCGTCGAACGGTTCGAGTCGGAACACCATCGCGCCACCGGGTCCCATCTCCAGCTCCAGGCCGTCCGCACCCGACCGGACGACGACGTCGCCGTAGTACGCGTTGGCGTACGTGCCGACGTAGGCCGATGCGTCACGGGCCGGGGCCGGCGAGGCGGGTCGCTCCAGCGGCGGCGGACTCAGCAGCGGCATGAACCCCTCGCCGTAGAGCGAGGTCCAGTCGGCGGTGGGCGCTCCGTGCACCAGCGTGTCCACGTAGGTGGCGATGATCGCCTCGGCGGCGCCGGTCGGCTGGGCGTTCGTCAGCACGACCACGCCCAGTCCGAGCTCCGGGAACAGGCTGTGGGCGGTGCCGGCCCCGGCGATGAACGCCCCCGAGTGCGACCACTCGACGAGCGACGGTTCGACCACCGCCTGACCCAGGTTCCAGCCGAGTCCGTACCCGGCGATCGATCGGTCCACCTCGGCCGCCGGCTCCCGGTTGATGTGGGACCGCTTGGTCTCGGCGAGCGCCTCGGCGTCGACGACCTGCTGGCCGTCGAGCTGGCCGCCGGCGAGTTGCAGCAGCATCCACCGGTTCAGGTCGACCACGTTGGAGCTGGCACCACCGGCGGGCGCCTGCGCGTCCGCGTTGCGCTCGAAGCCGGTGGTGAAGACGCCGTCCCGCAGCACGTGCAGCCGGGCGGTGTCGGCCCGCTGTGCGAACTCGTCGTGGCTGAACGACGTGGACGTCATGCCGGCCGGACCGAACAGGACCTCCTGGGCCATCTCCGGGAACGGCGCCCCGTACGCGGCCGCGGCGGCCAGGCCGCCGATCGTCAGGCCGAAGTTGGAGTACGAGTAGGTCGCCCGGAACGGTGCGAGCGGCAGCGCCGCGAGCCTCGGGATGATCGACGCCTGGTCGAAGCCGATCAGCTCGAGGTCGTTGCCGCCCGTGACGCCGGGCAGGCCACTGCGGTGGCTGTAGAAGTCGGCGACCGTCACGTTCTGCGTGACGTACTCGTTGCTCAGGCGGAGGTCGGGGAGCTCGGTGACGACCGGCTGGTCCCAGGCGATGTCGCCCCGGCCGACCACCGCGGCGACCGCCGTGGCACCGATCGGCTTGGACAGCGATGCGATCTGGAAGACCGTTTTGGGCGTCACGCTCCGGTCGGTCCCGGCCTCGGTGACGCCGTAACCCTTGGCGAACACCACCTGGCCGTCGTGGACCACACCGACCTGCACGCCGGGGACACCGGTGGCCGTCATGACCTGCTCGACGATCCGGTCGAGGTCCGCCTCGGAGCCCCGGACGGTCGCCGCGTCGAGCTGGATGGCGGGCGGCGGCGGCCCCCCAGCCGCAATGAACCCGTCGTCGTTCGTGCACGCCGCTGCCAGAGCCGCAACCACGCTGAGCGTCAGTGCCACGGCTACGGGCCGTCGCAGGTCGGGCCGGATCCGGGTGGCTCGTCGCACTGCTGCTCCCTCGGGTTCGCCTCTGGCCGCTCCGTCGGCCCGCTCCGGCACCAGTGTCGCGGAACCCTCCCCGTGGGGACCCAACCGGTGGACGTCTTCAGTCGGCCCGGAGCGCCTCGATGCGGTCGATGTACACCTCACGCAGTGGATCGATCTCGGTCGGTCGGGGGTCGACGACCTTGCGTCGGAGCAGGAACCGCACCGGAGCCAGCGGCGGGAACAACACCAAGTAGATACCCCACAGCAGCCGCGTGTCGGGCCCAACGGTCCGGTCGCGCACCACGTCGACCACTGCGGCGACCCACACGACCACCGCCGGGAGCACGATCATCCACTCGGGCATCCGGTCCCAGATGTTCACCGTTCCGCCTCGTCACGCATCCCGGCACCGACCTCTGCGTCGCCTCCCACACCGGCCACCCCCACTGAGACGCCGGTTGCGGCCTCGATCTCCTCGATCAGGATCCGTCTCCGGTTGCGTCGCGGTACAAGCCGATGCTGGATGGAGCGGAACAGGCCGACTGCTGTGTCGGCGGTGTAGGCGAGCGCCAGGAACGCCACCGTCACGAGCGAGAGGGCGAGTCCCACGCCGTCGCCGCCGCGCTGGGCCGCTCCGGTCCCGACCACCACGCCGGCCGCGCCACCGAAGGTCAACAGCGCTACGCCCGGCACGATCGTGGCGCGCACCGCAGCTGCGAGCGGCAGTTTCGACGCACCCCAGGTCAGCAGGACCGGGATGCCGAACACGACCAGCCCCACCACGGCGTACGGAAGCGCAACCATCCAGACGATCGCCCGCAGGATCCGTGCGGTAGGTGTGCTCCGCCGTCGCTCGCCGAGGGTCGCGCCCGAGGCGAGGAAGGACTCCGCCGCATGGCGGACGGAGTCACGCATGCCTGCTGGAAGAGCGGCGTACGCCGACGCGAGTCGCTCACGTTCACCGATCGAGACGCGACGGCGTCGATCGACCAACTCGAGGACCACGGTCGCCACGCCGCGGAGCGCAGCGACCTCGTCCCACCCCCCGTAATCTGGGGCCGCAGCACGCAGGTCCGTGCTGATGTGCGCAGTGAGCGCATCGATCCCGGCCTGATCGCCGGGATGCTCCGAGGCCGGCACCACCATCGAGCCGCCTCGCCGTACAGCCACGTCGGAGCGGAACGCCGCCTTGTCGGCGTAGTGGAGCCCGACCGCCACGATGCGCACGTCCACGTCGGCCGCCGCGGCCATGCGCGCCGCTCCGGTGTGGACGGTGCCGATCGACGGCTCGTCCCGGGTGATGCCCTCGGGAAACACGAGCAACATCTCGCCGTCGTCCAGTGCAGCGGCAGCGGTGGCGAACATCGAGGCGTTGTCCGTGCTGCCCGACCGGCCACGGTGCACGGCCACGGCCCCGATGCGGTTCATGACCCATCGGGCCGGCGGCACCCTCCAGATGGCGTCGTCGGCCAGGATCCGCGGACGACGCGGCAGTACCGACATGAGCACGAGCGCGTCGGCCAAACCGCCGAAGTGGTTCGCAACTACCACGACCGGACCGTCGGCCAGGTCACGCAGGTCGTCGGTGTCGATGTCCCGCCAGACCAGGCGTGCCGCAGTGCGTACGATCCGGTACAGGAACCGGTGGTCGGCCCAGGACGATCCGGCCTCCTCGACCGGTGCCGCCACCGGCCACAGCGCACCGGCCCACAGCGCAGCGAGGACGCCGATCATCATGTGCCACAGCCCGTGGAGCTGCAGGAGCGAGTCCGGGTTGCACAGCAACGCCGTGCTGCGCCCGGCCCAGTACGCGGCGAGCGCTACGACGGAGGACCCGAGCAGGGCCACGCCCCGCAGCCGACTCCAACCGGGCACTGCTGCGCGCCGCTGGACGAGCCGCCACAGCGGGACGCCGACCGCCGCAGCGATCAGCAGCGCTGCGCCACCGTCGTGGGTCCACTGCGCCACACTCGACTGGACGCCGTGGTAGTCGATCGACCCCAGCCCGGCGAGCAACGTCACGACCCCGAACGCCGCTGCGGCCCATCGGCCCGAGGTGATCCGCTGAGCGCGCAGGATCAACCACACGCCGATCAGTGCGAGCACTGCAGACGACGCTGCGTTGACCGGTTGGGCGATCTGGCCGGCACGTAAGAGTTCGCAGTCGGCTGCTCCGAGCGGGTCGGACGGGTCACCGGGGCCGATGCGCGCGGACCAGGTCAGCCACGAACCGGTGCCCGGCCACGGAGTGAGGTCCAGCCACGACGCCCCTGTGAACGGACTCACCTCGGCTCCCGCCACATCAGGAACAGGTCCGGGCCGCGCCCACGGTCGATGTGGAGCACGTCGGTCACCTCGAAGCCGAATCGTCGGTAGAAGGCGACGTTCGACTCCTTCGACGACTCCAGGTAGCAGCCGACGCCGGCGTCATCGGCGCGTTCGACGAACGGTTCGATCAACGCGCCCCCGAACCCGCAACCCTGGTGGGCGGGGTCGGTGCCGAGCACCGACAGGTACCAGTGCGGCTCCTTCGGGTGGTGGCGGTCGGTCTCGGCCAGTGGCACCAGGCGGCGCAGTCCCCCGACGCCGAGCGGGACCAGCACCCGGGGGAGTTGGCGGAGGTAGTCGACCTCGCGGACGGGCGGCGTGTGCGGTGGAACCCAGGCCGCCACCGCCTCCATGTCCGCACCGGCCCACAGCTCGCCACCCCGATCCACCTGCGATCGCACCAGATGGGCGAGCACGGCACCCGCACGTTCCTCGCTGCGGCGCCCGCGGACGAGCCAGGTCCAGACCGGGTCGTCGGCGAACGCCCGACCGAGGACGCCCCGGACCCGCCCGGTCTCCTCGCTCCCGAGTGCGTTCGGGAGTCGCCGGATCGCACGCGTCACGACGGGCATCCTCGCACGCCCCGGATGGCCGGACGGGGTGAGCGGGTGCCCCCGGCGTCTGGCGGCGGCCCGTGTTGGCCGGTGTCTGCGGCGCCCGTAGCCTGGGTCAATGGTCATGGCCGATCGACCCGAGGTACCGACGGCGAACCTCTCCCTCTCGGCGATCGCCGTGGTGGGGCTCGCCCAGAACATGGTCACCGGACTCGCCAAGGTCCCGTTCCGTCAGCCACTCCACGGCGTGCTCTCACCGCTCGAGAACGTGGCGGCGGCAACCACCCGTCAGGTGGTGCGGACCTTCATGGGGTACTCGTCGTCGTTGCCGGTCGAGGAGTTCCGGTCCATCGAGCTGGTGCTGGACCGACTCAGCCGGGTGGTCCTGCCCCCGTGGGTCCGACTGCGTCGGGGTGTCGACCGGTCGACCGGTGAGATCGCCGGTGTGCCCGGCATCTGGCTGCGACCCCGAGGGGTGACGCCGCGGGCGACGATCCTCTACCTGCACGGCGGCGGATACATCGGCACGTCACCCGAGATGTACACGGCGTGGGTCTCGACGCTGGTCGCCGGCACGGGCGCCGAGGCGTTCGTGCCCGACTACCGGCTGGCACCGGAGTTCCCGTTCCCGGCGGGCGTCGACGACGCACGGGCCGTGCACGACGCGTTGCGTCCCCGGGCGGCGGGCGGCGTGCTGGTCGTGGCCGGCGACTCCGGGGGCGGTGGGCTGGCGACGTCGCTGGTCGAGGATCTCGACGAGCGGGGTGAGCCGGGCCCCGACGGGCTGGTGCTCCTGTCACCCGAGGTCGACCTGGACCTGGACGACCCGTCGATCTCCGAGAACGCGACGAGCGACATCCTCCCGTGGAACATCCCGGTGAGCCCGTACCTGCGAGGCGTCGACCCGGCCGATCACCGGGTGTCCGCGCTCCACGCCCGGGTCGACTGCTACCCGCCGACGATCGTTGTCTCGGGGGGTGCCGAGATGTTCCGTGACTCGGTCCGCCGACTGGTGACACGGATGGACGAGGAGGGCGTGGCGGTCCGGGCCGTCGAGGTGGACGGGGTCTTCCACGTCTTCCCCATCCTGTTGCCGTGGTCGCACTGCGCCAAGGACGTCGTTGGTCGAATCGACGAATTCGTCGATGACGTCATCGATTCAGCTCAGTCCCACATCCATGCGAGTCGGCTGGCGAGGTCCCGATCCCGGAACAACCCATAGGACCACACGCCGGTTCGGTCGGGGAGGTCCGGGTGGTCGAACACCGGGAGGAACACGGTGGCGGTCACCCCGTCGACCTCCCACTCGGCGCTGTGGTACCACGGGCCCTCCCACTCGACGATCAGGTCGTATTCGATGGCAGTCATCGGTCCGAGCAGATCGACTTCGCAGGTGCTGCCAGCGGACTCGACCAGGATCGGGTAGTCCAGTCCGTCGAGCGCCTGCGGTTCCCAGCCGCTGATTGCGGTGCTGCGACTGGGTACGGTCCGACCGATGAGCGCCTGAACGACCTCGGGCGCACGCAGCGTGCCGTAGGCAACGACCCAGCGGCGGTCTCGGGGGTGCTGCACGTCGTTCACGGTTCCGACCTCAGGAACCGCCAGTGGATGCTCGCCGGTCCCGGTACCCATGGCAGGCGGGCGCAGGGTGGCTCGAGCGGCCCCGATGGCCGGGTCGACATGCTCTGCGGCTGCAGCACGAAGACGTCGACCTGTGATGCGCCATTGCACCCGGAGAGTAGTCAGGTCTCTTAGTCGATCCGGGGCGCTCGGAGTGCCGGCTCCAACGCCACTCAACGAGAACCCGTGGTCACCTGCTCAGCGCAGGCGCCACTCGATCCGTTTGCCGGAGCTGAACGCCGCCTGCCCCTCGGCGATCGACGCCTGGCTCGTGCCGAGCCCGATGAAGGCGTACCCCAACCCGATCGCCTGCGAGCGGCTGAGCTCCTGACCCGCCCAGATGGAGCGGACGGTCCCCTCCACGGCGAGCGCCGGTGCGGATGCGATTGCGGTGGCGCATGTCCGGGCGGCGTCGAGCAGCTCGTCGCCGGGGACGACCTCGGACACCAGGCCGACCTGGTGGGCGCGCGCGGCCGAGAGGCGCTCGTGGTTGCCCATGAGCGACAGCCGCATGATCTCGCCGAACGGTATCCGCTGCATGAGGTGGATCGGCTCGAACGTGGCGCACATCCCGTAGGTGACGTGGGGGTCGAAGAACGTGGCGTGGTCGGCGGCGATGATGAACTCGACCTCGCCGAGCAGGTAGAAGGCGCCGCCGCACGCCATGCCGTTGACCGCGGCGATGACCGGCTTCCACAGGTCGGCGGTCTTGGGCCCGATCCAGTCGCCCGGGTCGTCGAAGTGGAACGGCGTGGTGTGACCACCGATGCGGTGGTGGATGTCGTTCAGCTCCGCGGCGTCGCCGTCCATCTGTTCGGCCCGGTCGATGCCGGTGCAGAACGCCTTCTCGCCCGCACCGGTCAGCACGATGCAACGCACCGGGTCGTGGAGCCGGAGCGTCCGCCACATGTCGTGGAGCTCCCGTTGCATCGCCCGGTTGAATGCGTTGTGCACCTCGGGCCGGTTCAGCGTCACGACGGCGACGCCGTCGTCGTGCTCGGTGTAGGAGATCGTCTCCCACTCACGTTCCCTCGGGTCCGTCACGGGCCACCTCCACTCGGCTCGGCGTGGCGGTCACCCTAACCGGGTGCCGTGCGGGCTCAGTCCAGTTCGGGGAGCCGCTCGGCGGTGATCGACTCGTCCGCAGGGACGTCGATCCGTCGGATCGAGAGCGCCGTGGCCGACAGCACCACGATCGCCACGCCGGCCGTGATCTCCTCGTCGAACCCCTCCGTCAGTTGCAGCACGGTGAACGCGATCGCGAACGCCAACGCTGCGAGCCCGTGGACCCGGGCCCGTCGACGACCCAGGTCGGTCCGCTGTGTGAGGTTGATCGCCGCCAGCGCCAGCGAGATCACGAGGAGCGGCGTCAAGATCATGCGGATGTACGCCGGCTCGACCGCGTCGATCGACGGGTTCAGGATGAGCGACATGCCCACCGCCAGCGAGGTGATCGACAGTTGCAGCGGCAGGTGCGCCGCGATCCACACGCGGATCCGTCCGGGGGACTCGGGGAGTCCGGCCGGTGTCACGTCGGTGAAGTACATCCACCAGATCGCGTAGATGACCCCGAAGGTCAGGGGCAGGCCGAGCAGGTCGACCTGGTCGAGCGGCTCCTCGGTGGCGATGAGCGCGATCTTCAGGAACGCCTCGCCGAGCACGATGATCGTGAACTCGCCGAACCGGTGGACCAGGTGGTGACGGTCCAGTGCCTGGTCGAACTTCATTCCACGGTCGGGGGCGATGATGATGGCGACAGCCACTACCCAGGGGATCCAGTACCAGACGTCGCCGTAGAACGGACTGAGCACGAAGATCACCCCGGCGATCCCGGATCGAACCGCGTGGTGCCGGGCGAAGTCCAGTAGTTCGGGCCGCTCCTTGGCGGCCAGCAGGTAGAGCGGGATGAGCGTCGCCGTCACCAGAGCGAAGATCGGACCGACGTACTCGGTGTTGTTGCCGACGGTGTCGTCGGCGGCGATCGCCAGCAGCAGCACCAGGAGCATCTGCAGCACGTACAGCGCCCGCGGCCAGAACCGCTGGAGGGTGTGGCGGTTGGTGAGCAGGGTCGTCTCGACCCAGGCGACCCAGATGAGCGAACCGACGATGGCCAGCCAGAGGGCGTGGGTGATGGACTTGTCGTTGGAGTACGAGTTGCTCAGCACGACCAACGACGCAACGAACGTGAGGTCATAGAACAGCTCGAGCCACGACTGGTTGGGCCCCGGTCGCAACCGGGCCAGCACGCCGCTCCGGGTGTCGGTGGTCATCGACGGAGGAGCCTACGGGCGACGCCGACCGGAGCACGGACCCGGGCGCGGCCCTGCCGGATTGCCCTGCCGGCTCAGTCCGCAGGTATCGGGAACACGCCGCCGTCGGCGCCGGTCCGGCCGAGGGATCGGTAGCGACGACCGGCGAACCACCACCGGCCGTCGACCCGCTCCAGGTCGTCGTCGTAGCGACCGTACGCGGTCGACCACTCCTCGGAAGCAGCGAGTCGCCGGATCTCGCACATGTGCACCCGGGCCAGCGCGCGGTCGGGGTCGCCGTCGGGGTGCGGTCGGCTGAGCACGTTGAGCACGACGAACTCGAAGAAGTCGAACCGTTCCACGGCGTCGCCGACGAATCGGCCCAGCTCGTCAGGTCCGGTGAGCATGAAGACCGGCCGGGTCACCGTGTCGATCTGGATCTGGCAGTCGGGTCGGAACAGGTGGACGAGCTCGTTCCACGCGCGCCGGGTCACGGTGTCCGCGTAGGCGGCGAGCAGGCGCGTGATCCCGACGTGTGATGCGTCGTCGAGCTGCGTCCAGTCGTCCATGTCTCGGCGGTTCACGCCGTGGGAGCGCCGGGAGATCGGAGTTCGCCTTCGGCCACGAGCCGTTCCAGTCGGAGTTCGGGGTGCTCGGCTTCGAGCCGTTCCAGCCAGTAGGTGGATTCGAATACGGCGAGCAGTTCCCCGTCGCTCCGCTCCAGCACGTCGACTCCTTGCATGGCCCGCAGTGCGGGCCGTGAGGCCTCGTCGGTCAGGCGCGCCACGCGGTAGCGGGTCGGAGCGAGCTCCACCGGCGCGCCGAACTCCTCGGTCAGCCGGTGAGTGGCCACCTCGAACTGGAGCGCGCCCACTGCAGCGAGCACCGGGGCCTGGTCGCCGAAGTCCTGGTCCCGCAGCACCTGCACCACGCCTTCCTCGTCGAGCTGTCGCACGCCGCTGCGGAACTGCTTGGCCCGACGCACGTCGGTTGTGCGGGCCACGGCGAAGTGCTCCGGCGCGAACGACGGGATGGGTGGGAAGGTGACCGGGTCCGACTCGTAGAGCGAGTCGCCCACCCGGACGTCTCCGGCGTTGACGAGCCCCACGACGTCGCCGGGGAACGCCTCCTCGATCGTCTCCCGCTCCGAACCGAACACCGAGTGCGCGTACTTGGTGGCGAACGGCTTGCCGGTCCGGCCGTGCGTCACGACCATCCCGCGCTCGAACCGACCGGAGCACACCCGAACGAACGCGATGCGGTCGCGGTGCGCCTTGTCCATGTTGGCCTGGACCTTGAAGACGAACCCG
>Ga0194129_10005493_pt1 | contig 16136 bp, 17 predicted proteins | sample TA2KigCa35mmetaG_FD_150862 | JGI IMG/M metagenome (GOLD analysis project Ga0194129, IMG submission 150862) | Freshwater microbial communities from Lake Tanganyika, Tanzania - TA2015038 Kigoma Deep Cast 35m | ecosystem: Environmental > Aquatic > Freshwater > Lake | place: Tanzania: Lake... | reverse complement strand
GGCTCACGGTCCTGGGCCCCACACCGGAGCAGCAACCCGATCGCGGCGCTCTGGCGGCATTCCACATCGAGGGCCTGCACGCCAACGACATTGCGGCCTTGCTCGATTCATCGGGCATCTGCATTCGCAGTGGTCACCACTGCACCCAGCCGCTGCACCGCCACTACGGACTGAGCGGCAGCGCCCGCGCCAGTCTCAGCTTCACCACCACACCCGAAGAGATCGACCGCTTTGCCGACGAGCTCGAGGGCACGATCGCCTTTCTGCGCGAGCACAGCTAAGGCTGCACGGCCCTCAGTGGCTTAGCGGAACCGAGCGAACCGAGCGGACGCCAGTCGGTCATGGCAGCGGAGTCAGCATGGCCAAGGCCTCGGCCCGGTGGGCACCGTGCCAACCCCACCGCCACTGCCAGCCCGCCTGGGCCGCGGCCGCCGCGATGGCGCTCCGGTCGGCGGGGAGATCAAAACGGGTGAGGTGGCTGATGACGTGGTCCTGTTGTTCGCTGCTGAGCTGGGGCCAACCGGTGTGGATGCGGCGGGTGTAGCGCGTGATGTAGGCCTCAAGACTTTCGCTCGGCTCGCGAAACACATCGACCCAGATGAACAGTCCATCAGGGTTAATGCGTTGGCGCGCGGCTTTGAGAAAGGTCAATTTGGCGCCGTCATCGAGGTGGTGAAGGGCGAAGGCCGAATGCAGGATGTCGGTTCTGGTTTGCTGCCCGAGGGGGCCGGTTGATGGCTCAAGGTCGTTCAGGGCCCAGGCCAGCAGATCGGCCTCGAGCCATTCGGTCGCGTAGGGCACTGCGCCTAAGGCCCGTTGGGCCATGGCAGCACGACCCCTGCCAGGTCCAGACCGGTGTAGTGATTCAGGGGCAGCCGCTGCAGCAGCGGCGCCAATAAGGCCAGATCACCGCAGCCCAGATCCACCATGCGGGGAGCAGGGGCAGAGGCGGGACGCGATTGCAGCCAGCTGTCGATGGCGTCGGCTGTGGCCTCGGCCACGGCGTGGTGTTCCATCAGATCGTGTTCCACGATTGCCCGGTAGGAGCTCCACTGCCGCTCGAAGAAATCCATCACCCGCTGGCTGGTGGCCTCATCCTGCTGGAGCGATGCGGCCCAAGCTGCGTTGATGGTCAGCTGGGTTCATCCCACAGGTTGGCCCGGGTGTAGGGCCCTGCTGGCAGTTCCCAGAAGCTGCCATCGACAAAGCGGTGCTGCCGATCCAGAGCGGCGATCTGTTGTAGCTCGGAAGCGCTCAGCTGAAGTTGGGCCGCCTGCAGATTGGCGGCCAGACGCTCCCGCTGCACCGACTTGGGGATCACGGCGGTGTCGCAGGCCAGGCCCCAGGCCAGCAGCACCTGAGCTGGGCTGCTGCCATGGCGCTCGGCGATGGCCGCAAGTGCCGGTTCGCTCAGCAGTGGCCCGGGGCCGCCGGCAGCAGCTGAGCCCAGGGGCGAATAGGCCGTGACGGCGATGTCGTGTTGCCGGCAAAAGGCCAGCAGGTCGTTCTGCTGCAGCCAGGGGTGCCGCTCGATCTGGTTCATCGCCGGTTGGATGCGGCAATGGGGAAGCAGCGCCGTGATCTTGGCACCGCTGCAGTTGGACAGGCCGATGTGGCGCACCAGCCCGGCGTCCACCAGCGCTTCCAGGGCGGCCCAGGTGGTGTGCAGCGGCAGCTGCTCCAGGGGGATCTGGTCATGGGCCTCGCGGGGCATCAGCACCCCGTGGGTGTGCACCACCGGCCAGTGGATCAGGTAGAGATCCAGGTCGTCGAGCTGCAGATCGGCCAGGGTGCGCTCCAGGGCCGGGCGCACCTGCTTTGGGGCGTGGCAATCGTTCCAGAGCTTGGAGGTGATCCAGAGCGCGTCCCGTTTGACCACACCTTCAGTCAGGGCGCCTGTCAGGGCAGTGCCGATCTCGGCTTCGTTGCCGTAGATGCTGGCGCAGTCGATGTGGCGGTAGCCCAGTTCCAGCGCCGTGCGCACGGCCCGGCCCACCTCGCCCGGGGCCGCTTTCCAGGTGCCCAGGCCGAGGGCGGGCATGGTGGTGCCGCCTTGGATGGTGAGTTCAGGCATTGCTGTGGCGGGGCTGTCCATCCGCGGGGGATCTCGCTGCTCACCAGCCTGGTCACAATGGCCCTGACCTGCCTGCTCCTGGCTCGCTCGGACGATGCGCCTCCTCCTGTTCCGTTCTGTTTTGGCAGCCTTCTCGCTCCTGCCGCTCTCCTGGAGCGCTGCCATCGCGGCGCCCGCAGCGGGTCGTTGCGCGCCGCCAGCCGATCTGACACGCCTGTCGGGTGTTTGGCAAGCCACAGCCCTGGCCCATGTCAGCGGCGGCGTGGCTGACAGCGTGCAGCGGCTGCAGCTGCAGGTCGGCGCGGATGGCCGCGTGCGCGGGCAGCGCGACTGGGCTGCCCGCGACACCACCCCAGGCGCCATTCAGGGCCGTGACCGGCAGGGGCAGCCTGCCTTTCGGGAGGTGGAACCGCTGATCGGCTGGATCGAGCCCCGCCGCTGCCGGCTGCTGCTGGTCGAAACCGACGACAGTGGCCGAGTCAGCGGCTGGCTGCGCCGTGATGCCGCCGGCCCGTTCCTGGAGCTGGAGATCAGCCAGAGCGGCAGGGGCGCTGTCGTGGTGTTTGCCGACTTCCGCCGCCCGACCAGCACTCAGGCCGGTGCCACCCCAAAGCCCTGATAGCCACTGATGCTGACTGCGCCATCGGCGCGGTCGCCCAGCGCGGCAAATCGCTGCACACCGACCTCGAGTTGTGCCGCAACCTCGGCCGTGGAGGCCGCGGCCCGCAGAGCTGACAGCTCCGGTCTGATGAACTCCAGCAAATAGCCGCAGAACTGGTGCACTTGCTCGCGACCACTGGGGCACCAGAAATGGAGGCCCACCATCGGGTTGCGCACGGCCGTGAAGCCCGCCAGTTCCAGCAGGGGGCCCAGACGCGGGCCGGCATGGGCGTCGCCATGGCGGTTGAAGTGGGCCACAAACGCGGCCAGCAGTGCCTCGATCGCAGCATCCGGCGGCGACACCCGCAGGCTGGCGTAATCGGTCTCGGTGAGGTGGATCGTGCCGCCGGGCCGCAGCACCCGCCTTGCCTCACGCAGCACCGCCAAGGGGTTGGCCAGGTGCTCAATCACCCACACCAGCCTCACCCGCTCAAAGTGCTGATCGGGCCAGGGCAGCGCCGCGCCGTCGCCCACCACCAGCTCCACCGGGTTGGCGCTGCCGGCGCCCTGCCCCTGCGCGTCCAGATGCAGGCGAGCCGCTGCGATCTGCTCTGGGCTGATGTCGATGCCGCTCAGCAGCGCCTGTGGGTGGGCGCGGGCGATCTGGGCCAGCACGGCCCCGACGCCGCAGCCGATCTCGAGCAGCCGCTCGCCGGGGTGCAGCTTCAGATTGGCGGCCAGCAGCTCGGCCAGCACATCGGCCTGCTCAATCAGCCGTTGCTGCTCGCGCGCACTGGTGCCGTGGATGTAGGACCGCTCACTCATGGGCGGGCTGTGCGCTCATGCTGTGATGGTGGCAGTGCCAGCCTCCGCTGACCATCGCTTCGCCGTGCCCGCCGACCAACCAACTCTGTTTTTGGTCGTGCTCGGCGGCCGCGCCCCCGGTTGCCACATCGAGCTGCATGACGTGCGCTTTGTCGCAGGCAGCAGCATCGACGACACCTTGCCCGAGCTGCGGCGGCAGTGGTTCGGGCGGCGTGAGGGTCTGCACCTCGATGCCTTCATGGCGGTGCGGGCGATCGATGGCTGGGCGGTGAGCATGGGGCGCGAGCCCGCTGCGCCCAGGCCCGAGCGCCTGTGGTTCGTGAACCTGGGCGCCTACCGCCCCGATTCGCTGGCCGAGCTGCACCACTTCGGTCTGGTGGTGGCCCGCTCGCCCCAGGCGGCCAAGGCTGCCGCCAAGCGCCAGTGGCTGCGCGGAGCGCTGCAGCAGCACAAGGATGATCTGGCTGCCGTCGACGATTGCCTGGCGCTTGAGCAGTTGGAGCTGCTTGGTGGAGAGCGCTGGCATGTGCAGCTGGCGCCCCACCCCGAAGGCCTGAGCCAGGGCCAGGTGCCTGATTGGTTCGGCTACCGACCGATCTGAATTCAAGATTGGATTCGTCAAGCAAGCTCTGGACAGTTCGGACAAACTGATGCCATGACCCCGGGCTTCACCAGCATCGGCTTTCTGTTGCAACAGGCGGCTGAGAAGGCTCTCAAGGCGTTGATCCACCTTGCCGGTGGCGAGGCTCCCTTCACCCAATGATCTGGCTGCTTTGCTCGATCTGTTGAACGCGTTGGACGAACAGCCCGCAGCCGGCGATCTTCTGAGTGAGTTGAGCTTTTTCGCGGTGCAGTAGCGCTACGACGACGAAATCGAGATCGACCAGCCTGACTGGCAGGCTTGTTTCGCTGCTGTTGAAGGTTTGATCCTGGAGAACGAAGGCCGAATAGCTGATCATTGATCAATGGCCGTGGGCGCAGGTACCGGCTGATCCATCGGGCCTGAGCGTTGTGTACGAGGGTGCCGGGCCATAAGGCAGGGGCCTGGAACGACCGGGCGTCAGCATGGGGCATCTGGCGCCCCAACGCATCCCATGAACATCGACGGCAAGCCCTGGCGCACTATCTGGCTCGAGGCTGGCGGTCGTTCCGTTGGGGTGATTGACCAGACCCTGTTGCCTCATCGCTTCACCACCCGCTCGCTGGCCAGCTGTGAGCAAGCGGCTGAGGCCATCCGCACCATGGTGGTGAGGGGCGCCCCCTTGATCGGTGTCACCGGTGCCTATGGGCTGATGCTTGCGCTGCAGGCCGATCCCAGCGATGCCGCGTTGGCCGCGGCGTTTGCGCAGCTCAACGCCACCCGTCCCACGGCGATCAACCTGCGCTGGGCCCTCGAGCGGGTGCGCGCTGTGGTGGCACCCCTGCCGCCGGAGCAGCGGGCCGAAGCTGCCAAACATGAGGCGGCCGCCATCGCGGATGAAGACGTCGCCATGTGCGAGGCGATCGGCGATCACGGCCTGGTGCTGTTCCAGCAACTCGCGGCGGGGAGGCCTGCCGAGCGTCAGGACCAACCTTTCAACGTGCTGACCCACTGCAACGCTGGCTGGCTGGCCACGGTCGACTGGGGCACGGCCCTGGCCCCCATCTACAAGGCCCACCGCGCCGGGCTCCAGATCCACGTGTGGGTCGATGAGACCCGCCCCCGCAACCAGGGCGCCAGCCTCACCGCTTTTGAGCTGGGTCGAGAGGGGGTGCCTCACACCGTGATCGTCGACAACGCTGGCGGCCACCTGATGCAGCACGGCCAGGTGGATGCGGTGATCGTCGGCACCGACCGCACCACCCGCACGGGAGATGTCTGCAACAAGATCGGCACGTATCTCAAGGCCCTGGCCGCCCACGACAACGGCGTGCCCTTCTATGTAGCCCTACCCGCCTCCACGATCGACTGGAGCGTGGCCGACGGGGTGGCCGAGATCCCGATCGAAGCCCGCAGCGCCGTCGAGGTCACCCACATCCAGGGGCGTGCTGGCGACGGCACCATCAGCAGCGTGCAGCTGAGCCCCGACGGCAGCGCCGGCTTCAACCCGGCGTTTGATGTCACCCCGGCCCGGCTGGTGACCGCCCTGATCACCGAGCGGGGTGTCTGCCGAGCCGACGAGCAGGCCCTCAGGGCCCTTTACCCGACAATCTGAGCCAGCTCGACGCCAGACCAAGTCAGACCTAGCGTCGCGCTGGCGTTTGCAGAGACTCGGCATGACCGCTTTGATGGTTGCTGTGAAGGCCAATGATCTGAGCGCTGTTGAAGCGCTGATCACAGGCGGGGCTACCGTTAATGTGGCCGATTCCCAGGGAGATTGGCCCGTGATCATGGCCGCCTATCTCGGCCACGTTTTGGTGCTGCGGCAGTTGTTGCAGGCTGGCGCCGATCTCAGCGTTGTCGATCCGGGCATGAAAGCCACCGCCTTGCATGCGGCGGCCTATGCCGGCCATGCCGAAGCCTGCAGCCTGCTGATCGCGCACGGGGTGGAGATCGATCGGCAGGGGCCGCTCAACGGCTACACGGCCTTGCACGATGCGGTCTGGCAGTCCAACCTCGCCGCGGCCCGCGTCATTGTCGAGGCTGGTGCCGATCGCTCGCTGCGCTCCAAGCGCGGCCAGACCCCGCTGGATCTGGCCCGTGCCAACGGGACCCGCGAGCTCGAAGCGCTGTTGGAGCGTTGACGCGTGCCCTGGCGGCCTGGGTTGTCAGCGCTTCCAGCCGCTCAGCACCAGCTTGCCGATCGAGCTGCCGCTCTCGAGCTGGGTGTGGGCAGCCCGCAGTTGGGTCGCGCTGATCGGTCCAAGCTGCTGGCGGGCGGTGGTGTGCAGCTCACCGGCGTCAATCAGCTGGCCCAAGCGGTCCAGGATCCACCCCTGCTGACCCTGGTCAGCAGTGCCGTACTGGGCGCGGGTGAACATGAATTCCCAGCACAGACGGGCGCTTTTGCTTTTGAGCACGCTCTGCTCGAGGGGGCTGCGGTTGCCCACGATCGCCAGGATCGCCCCTTGCGGCGCCACCAGTTCGGCCATTGAGCTCCAGTAGGTGTCGGTGTCGGCAAAGTTGGCGATCCAGGGCACCTGCTCGATGCCAACGGCGCTGAGCTGGGGGGCCAGCGGCTGACGGTGATCGATCACCGCGGCGGCTCCGAGCTCGCGAACCCAGGCCTGACTCTCGGGTCGTGAGGCGGTGGCGATCACCTGCAGACCAGCGCGGCGGGCAAGTTGGATCGCCATCGAGCCCACACCGCCGGCTCCGCCGATGATCAGCAGTGACTGTTCGCTCTGGGCTGGGTTGGGCTCAGGGCTCAACCCCAGCCGTTCAAACAAACCCTCCCAGGCGGTGAGGCCTGTCAGGGGCAGGGCCGCGGCATGGGCCGCGCTCAGGTTCTGGGGCGGCCGGCCGCAGAGGCGGCTGTCAATGGCGACCAGTTCGGCGTTGCAGCCTGGCCGGGTCACATCGCCGGCTGCCATGACGCGATCGCCCACCTGCCAGCGACCTGCGGCGGCGGCTTCAGGGCCCAGTGCGGCAACTCTCCCGCAACAGTCGAAGCCCAGCACCAGCGCAGGCTCATGCCGACGCGGGTCTGCCGGGCCCTTGCCGGCCCTGAGCTTGGTGTCCACCGGATTGACGCCGATGGCCTCAACGGCGATCAGCAGGTCGTGGGGGCGCAGCGCCGGCGCCGGCAGCTCCAGATCGAGCAAGGCTTCTGGGTCGCTGATCGGCAGGTGGCGGTGCAAACCGATGGCTCGCATGGGGTCGATCGGGAGATGGGGCCATGATCACTCCAGGTTGAAGGTCTCTGCCCTTGTCTGCCGCTGCCGACGATCTGGAGCTGCGCCAACAGCTGCTGAGCACCGCCCGCGCCCTCAATGCCAGTGGCATCAACCAGGGCACCTCGGGCAATGTCTCGCTGCGCATCGTGGGGGGGCTGCTGATCACGCCCACGTCGCTGCCTTACGAACAGATGGGGCCTGAAGATCTGGTGGCTGTGGATCTTCAGGGTCGCTCCCTTGCGGAGGGGCAGCGCAACCCCTCATCGGAGTGGCGGCTGCATGCCGACATCCTCAGCAGCCGCCCCGACATCGATGCGGTGGTGCATTGCCACTCGACCAGCGCCACCGCCCTGGCCTGCCATGGCCGCGGCATTCCGCCGTTTCACTACATGGTGGTGGCCGCCGGCGGATTGGATGTGCGCTGCGCGCCCTACGCCCTGTTCGGCACCCAGGGGTTCTCGGATCGGGCCGTTGAGGCCCTGCAGGATCGCCGCGCCGCCCTGCTGGCCCACCACGGTCAGGTGGCAATCGGCAGCAGCCTCGCCCAGGCCTTGCGGCTGGCGATTGAAATCGAGACATTGGCTCGGATGTATCTGCAGGCCCTTGCGGCCGGAGAGCCACCCCTGCTCAGCGCCGAGCAGATCACTGCCGTGCAGCAGCAGTTCAGTTCCCTTCAATACGGACTTTGATGACCATCGCCGAGACCGATCTGACCACAGCGATGGCCCAGCGGCTGGCCCTGCGCCAGCACTGGGATGCGGTGCGCAATCGCGATCTGTTCGCCCTGCTGGTGCTCACCGTGCCGCGGTTGCTGTCGGCTGAGCGGGTGTCGGTGTTTGTGCGCGACCCCGAGCGCAACAGCATCTGGCTCGAGGCCGGCACTGGTGTGGTGCAGCGTCAGATCGTCGTGGCCGATGCCGATTCGATGGTGGGGCGTGTCATGGCCAGCGGCGAGGTGCTCCGGGCCAGTGGACTCGCCCAGGCCGCCGGGGTGCACCAGCAGTTGGTGCAGAGCACCGGCTTTGTGACCCACTCGGCCCTCACGGTGCCGGTGTTCAACCGCCAGGGCGAGGCGGTCATCGCCGCCCTGCAAGTCCTGAATAAGGCCGCAGCGCAGGGCGACCTGGGCTTCGATGACGACGATGTGGCGCTGCTCGAGCAGATCGCCTTCGCCGTGCAACCGTCCCTTGAGGAGGTGTTTGCTCGCCAGGACCTGGTGCGTCAGGCCGAGGCGTTGGATCGTCAGATCGCCGTGCTGCAGGCGCGCGATTCGGCGATTCGCCCGGGCCACATGATGCGCACCTTTGCGCCGCTGCAGACCCTGGGTTCGGCAGGTTTCGCGCATCACCGCTACCAGACCACCACCTATCCGCCCTTCATTGACCTCGGCAGCGCGGGGGTGCTGCGCGACACCTGGGATACCTCGCCCCAGGACGTCTTGATTTGCACCCACCAGAAGGTGGGCACCCATCTGGCCAAGAAGTTTCTGGTGGAACTGCTGCAGCGGAGCCATGACCTGCCGGCCCAGCACCCCTGCCGAGACGGCGACATCGGTCATGGGGCAGTGCCCTGGCCCGAAGTCATGCTCTCCCAGCAGGGTGAAACTGCCTGGCAGGACTTTCTGGCCAGCACCGGCGTTGCGCCGCGTCTCTGGTATCTCCACTGCGGGTATGGCGACCTGCCGGTGCGCCGCATTCATCCCCAGACCCGGTTTGTCATGGTGATCCGCGATCCCAAGGCCGTGGCGGTTTCGCAATACCACTTTTGGCAGAAGCACCCTTTGCTGGGCGTGGATCCGTCGTTTGATCTCGACAGCTTTGTCGATCTGTTCCTGGGTGATGACCTCTACTTCGGCAACTACCACAGGCATGTGTTGGGCTGGCTGGACCGGGCTGATCAGCGGCTCGATCTGCAGCAGCTTTGCCTGCTCTATTACGAAGATATGGTCGAGAACAAGCGGCAGGTGGCCCGCCAGCTGCAGGGCGTTCTACCGGGCTCTGGCCCGCTCGATGACCAGCAGATCGAGGCCTTGGTCGCCGCGACGGGTTTTGATGCGATGAAGCGGGAAATGACCGACAACCCCCGCAGTTTTCACCTCAATCCCACGGTGTATTTCAGGGCTGGCACGACCGACAGCTGGCGCCAGGAACTGTCCGAGCGCGCGGCCGAGCGCATCGACGCTGCCACCGATCAGCTCTGGGGCGCTTCGCCCGTGCGTGCCCAGCTGGAGCGCTACCTGTCCGCCTGAGGCGTGCGCCGGCTCGCCAGGGCGATTCCATCGCCCAGCGACAGGATGCAGCTGATCAGATCGTCGCGCCCCTGAAGTTCCGCATTGAAGCGGGCCAGCGCCAGGGCCGAGCGGTCGTCGTCGCGAGGCGCGCACACCTGACCGCGCCAGAGCACGTTGTCAAACACCAGCACCCCTCCCGGTGCCAGCAAAGGCAGGGCCAGTTCGAGATAGGCCGAATACTCCCAGTTGGCCCCATCGATGTAAATGAGCTCGAAACCGGGCTCGAGCTGGGGCAACAGCTGGAGCGCATCACCGAGCAGGAACTGCACCCGCTCGCTGTAGCCGAGCTGGTGCCAGCACTGCTGCGCAATGGCGGTGCTGCTCGGGTCGCTGTCGATGGCGGTCAACTGGCCGCCGGGGCCCAGGCCATCGAGCAGGGCCAGCGATGAACTGCCGCTGAACACCCCGATCTCCAGGGCCCTGCGGCAGCCGCGGCTGGCGGCCAGCCAGCGCAGCAGCAGGCACACCTCGAGGGCGCTGACCTTCGAGGCGGTGGCTCCGCAATGCTCGGCGGTCAGCTGGCGCGCCATAGCGAGCCCAGGGATCGGGGCATTGGCCCGGCGGCACAGGTAATCCTGCAGAGCGCCGGCCGGTTCCTTGTAGGCCACGACCGCGTTGAGAGCGGCGCCCGTGTCGGCTGGGGCTGGTGCATGGCCAGGGGCGTCGACCATGCGGCTCGGGTTGGCCTGGTCAAAGGCCTCCAATTCCATGCATTGGTTGTAGAGACGCCTCAGCAGCGCAAAGCGCTCCAGATCGAGGCCCAGCCGCGCCACACCATCGAGATGGGCGACCAGGGCCACGTCGGCCCAACTGACTTGGTCGCCCACGCCATAGCTGCCGGCCGAGCTCCGGATCAGCTCCTGCACCACCGTCAATGCTTCGGTTTGGTGCTGGCGCCGCAGGTCGTTGAGCGTCGCATCGTCGAGGGCCAGGTGCCGTCTGAACTGGCCTGGGAGCAACAGTGGCTGCAGGCTCGAGCCGATCGCACTCAGCGCCCGCCTGACCTGCAGACGAGCCGTGGCTTCCGCAGGCAGCAGCGGGACACCCCAGCCGGTGAAGCGCTCCTCGAGAGTTTCGAGCGCCACCAGCGAATCGGCCCAGCGTTCGCCATCCACCTCGAGGACGGGCACCTGGCCCAGGGGGTTCAGGGCCAGGAACCAGGGTTCGCGCTGCTCCAGAGCGTCGAGGGAGACCGGGCGGTACGCAAAGGGCAGCTGTTTGAGTCGCAGGGCGATCTGCAGGCGGTGGCTGCAGCTGGAGCGCCAACAGCCATACAAGGTGATGGAGGGGGTCATGCGGATCGTTGCTGCAGCCATAGCGCCAGGCTGATCCACAGCACGGTCAATCCCAGGCAGACCAGGATCCAGGTGCTCAATCCCCAGCCGGCGATCGCCAGGGGGGCCATCACCGTGATCACGCCGCCCGCGAGCAGCGGTTGCAGCAGCAGTTGCTTGATCGAAAAGGGCGTCAGGGCGTTGCTGCGGTCACCCGGGTCGGCCATGTTGAGCAGCAGCAGCCCGCTGGCGGCGACCCCGGTGGCCTGGCCAAATTCCAGAATTCCTCGTTCGAACCAGGGGGCCGGCAGGGTGCGGCCGAGCAGCAACACCACGGCCAGGTTCCAGACCAGGCCCAGAACGGCCAGCACCGACAGCGGCAGCCAATCCTGGGCCAGCAGCCCCAAATCGAGGCAGGCCGTGGCGGCCACGATCAGCAGATCGGCTGAGACCGTGGCAAGGCGGCTCTGCACCTTGGTGCAGGCCAGGGCGTCGGCACCGCTGCGTTCGAGCACCAGGCGCACCAGCAACGAGCCGATCAGCGCCAGCGGAAACACCGGCAGGGCATCGATCACCACGGCGAATCCGCCGCCGAGACGCGCCGCCAGCATCTGAAGCAGGGCCATCAGACCGCAGCCGATGGCCACGGCAATACCCACAAAGGCCAGATTCACGGCCCAGCGGGCCAGTCGCATGGCCCAATGCTCGGCGTCTGCAACCGGCGTGTCGGTCGGGCCTGCGCGACCCGCAGCCGTGCTATCGCCGTCAGCCATCAACCAGCCGCGGGCGCGGGCGATCACCACCACCAGCCCCCCGACCAGGGTCGAGGCCAGCAAGCCAACGGTGGCCATGGCCAGCCCTAGGCCGGTGCCCCCCTCGACGCCCAGGCGTTCGTAGGTGGGCCCCATGGCGGCGGCTGACCCGTGTCCCCCTTCGTAGGCCACCTCGATCAGGCAGGCCATCACCGGGCTGACATGCAGCAGCGGTTGCAGCACCAGCAGCACCGCCAGCCCGGCCACCAAGTACTGGCCGAACGCCAGAGTCAGCGCGAGCAGCACCTGGGCCCCCAGCGGCCTCAGCAGACCATTGATTTTGGGCAGTGGCTTGCCCACCAGCAGGGTGCCGAACACCAGGGTCAGCAAGATCAGCGGCAGCTGGTTCCAGATCGCGATCACCGCATCGGGGATCAGGGCGACCAGCCTGCCGCCGGGTGCGATCAGCAGTCCAAAGGTGCCGGCCAGCAGCGCCTCGGGAATCCCCCACTGATGCACCCCCAGGCGCCGCCCTGCTGCGGTGCCCAGCAGCAGCAGCCCCACCAGCAGGACGAGGGCGAGCAGCAGCGTCATGGCAGCTTCAAATGCTGGTGGAAGAAGGCTTCGGTCGCCTCCAGCACCTCGATCTGGGTCGCGCCGCTGCCAAAGCCATGACCTTCGTCGGCGAAGGTGTGCACCGCGACGGGAATGCCGTTGCGGCGCAACGCTGCAGCCATCCGCTCGGTCTGTTCAGGCGGCACCACCCGGTCCTGCAATCCCTGAAAAAAGATCACCGGACAGCGGATGCGGTCGGCATGCTGCAGGGGCGAGCGTTGCTGATAGGTGTCGGCCGCGATGGGCCATGGCCCCACCAGATTCTCGAGGTATCCCGCTTCAAAGCGGTGGGTGTCCCGCGCCAAGGCGCTCAGATCGGCCACGCCATAGCGACTGGCCCCCACCTTGAAGACAGGGGTGAAACACAACGCGGCCAGGGTGGTGAAGCCACCGGCGCTGCCCCCTTCGATGGCGATGCGCTCGCTATGGGCTTTGCCGGCAGCGATCAGGGCCTGGGCCGCCGCGGCGCAGTCGGCCACATCGACGATGCCCCACTGGCCATTGAGCCGTTCGCGGTAGGCCCGGCCGAAGCCGGTCGAGCCGCCGTAATTCACATCGACCACGCCCCAGCCGCGGCAGGTCCAGTACTGGATCGGCAGGCTCAGCCCTGTGCGGGCCATGGCGGTGGGGCCGCTGTGACTCTTGACCAGCAGGGGGGCTTGGGGGTTGGCCCCGCCAGCTGGGGGGTAGTACCAGGCGTGCGTGGGCTGGCCGCCGTGGCCTGCAAACCACAGGACCTCGGGCTGGCTGATCTGCCCTGGGGCCAGCGGGCAGGGCTCGGGGCTGGCGGGGGTGTGCTGCCACTGGCCTTGGCTCAGATCGATCTGCAGCAGGCCAGTGCCGCACACAGGACTGCCGGCCACAACCACGGCGATTGAACCGCTCCCATCGCTCGCGGCATCCAGTCCGCCCAGGTCGTTGAACGGAAGCTCGATCGGCCGCCAGGGTTTGTCCTGCTGCAATGGCACCTCGCCCAGCTCCCACGCCCCCTGGCGGCAGCACAGCGCCAGCAGATGTTGGCCATCCCAGGCGCTGGTGCGCATGCCATACATCCACTGGGGCATGGCAAATTCGGCCTCCATGGCCAGCAGCGACTCCCAGCCGTTGCCGGAAAGCCGCTGCAGGTTCCAGAAGCCGCTGCGATCGCTGGCGACCACCAAGGTCTCGGAACCGTTGGGGTTGATCCACAGCGGCTGGAACAACGATTCGTCGGGGTTCCCCACCGCTGGACCGGCTAAGGCCACGGGGGTGCCCAGCTGCCCAGAGGCCAGCACGTCGGCCAGCAGCAAGGTGTTGCGTTCCCAGGGCATGGCCGGCTGCTGCCACTCGAGCCACGCCAGTTGGCGGCCGCTCGGGCTCAGCACTGCATAGCCGCCGAAATCGGCGCAGCTGTGGAGGAGCTCGGGTTCGCCGCCATCCAACGAGACGCTGACCAGATGGTCGCGTCCGCAGGCTTCCATGATTCCGAGCCAGCGTCGCCGCCGCCGGTCGATCAGGCCATCGGCAAAGCTCCGGGGGGCTTCTGGCGCCGCTGGTGGCGTCAGTTGGCGAAAGGCCTGGAGCGGGGGATCGGGGGCCTGCTTCAGATCCAGGTGCCAGAGACAGCGGTCGCCGTCGTGCACGAACACCAGCGCATCGCCATCGATCGCGGCTGCGCCGCCTCCGTATTCGTGCACACGGCTGCGCAGGTTCCAGGGGCCTGGGGTCAGCTCCTCGGCCACGCCCAGTGGGTCGTGGCGAAGTCGGCGCAGCAGGGTGGTGCGTCCCTGTTCGTGGGGGCGTTGCTCCAACCAGTACAGGTGGTCGCCGCAAAGGCGCGGTTCCTTGATGACCGGGGTGGTTCCCACAACGGCGCTGGCCTTCAGTCGCGTTGGGCCCGGCTCTGGAGGCATCAAGGGACTCAGGCGGATTGCCTTAGATTCGCGCAACGTATGGACGATCTGGTTTGGCGCGAAGCTTTGCCCAGATGGCTCGCTCCGCCGAGCATCAGAACCGCGCGGTGCAGGTGCCCAAAGAAGCCCTCGCTGAGCCCCCCCTGTCGATTTGCACGCTCGGCGATCAGGTCCTGCGTCAGCGGGCTCGGCGCATCAGCAAAGTCGACGAGTCGGTGCGGGACTTGGCCCGCGACATGCTGCGTTGCATGTACAGCTCCAGCGGGATCGGTCTTGCTGCCCCTCAGGTCGGCATCCATCAGCAGCTGATCGTCATCGACCTCGACCCCGACAATCCGGCGGCTTCGCCCATGGTGCTGATCAATCCCGAGATCCGCTCGTTCGGATCAGGGCTCGACACCTACGAAGAGGGCTGTCTCAGCATTCCTGAGCTGTATCTCAATGTGGTGAGACCCACCGAAGTTGAGGTCAGTTATCGCGATGAAATGGGGCGGCCCCAGAAGATGCGAGTCGACGGCCTGTTGTCCCGGTGCATCCAGCACGAGGTGGACCACCTCAACGGGGTGTTGTTCGTCGACCGCGTCACCGATGAACTGAGCCTGAATGAGGGCCTGCAGAACAAGGGCTTCAAGCGCTCTGACGTGCACTCGATCCGCTGAGTTGCCCCGATGCCAATGAAACCTCTGGCGGGTCTGTTTCTCGCTCTCGCCTGTCTGCTGGGAATCGCCGCGACCGGTTCGGTGTTTGAACTGGCCTATGGGGACCCTGATCTGGGCCTAGGCACCACGCGCCTGATCCTGGCCCTGAGCCTGCCTGGGTGCGTTCTGGCCCTGCTATTGGCCATCCGCATCAACAAACCTGTCTGAGGTGATGGCTGACGTCGTGCAATCGCCATACGATTCAGACACTGTCCAATGTTCGGTGATGGGTTCAGCCGCTCTGCGCTCGGTTCTCTCGGTTTCAGCTCTGGTCGCGCTCGCTGCTGGGGCATCGCTAGCTCCCGCCGCTCGGGCCCAGGGAACCTTTCAGGCCGTTGATGTCAATCAGGCTGCCTTTGTGGTGGTGTCGGCTCCCGTAGGGACCAGCGGCGCCAAGGCGCAGCTCCAGATCTATGAGCAGGTCAACCCGAACAAGCGCCCCTGCTTTCAGCTGTCAGGCAGCAATCCTGTCCGGGTGACCCCGTTGTTGGGTGGCTTTGATTTCACCGGCATTTGCAGTCGCTATGTCGATTCATTGGGGTACTCGGCCCGGATCGGTTCGGAAGACCTGGGTAGCGGCTACCGCCTGACCGTTCGCAAGACAGGCAGCGACAACATGTTGGTGGCAGCACCCGCGGGGGGGGCTGCCGGCAAGCCTGAATTGCTGGTGGCCCGCACCTACGGAACCGGTGGCCCCGTTGAGTATCTCGAGTTGAAGCTCGAGCCCGGCTGGCGTCTGATGAGGCGGGCCTTTGGCGGCAAACGTCTGGGCCACGTTTACCTCTATCGCGACAGCTGGCCTGCTGGCGGTGCGGCGATCCCTGCTGCTGCTGCTCCGGCGGCAGCCCCAGCCCCGGTGGTGGCGAGGCCAGTGACGCCGGCTCCGGCCCCTGCTGCTCCACCCAAGCTCGCTGTCGCCAAGCCTGTCGCCCCCGTGTTGGCCACAACCCTGCCCCAGCGCTCTGGCTCCAAGACACCGATGGCGTCGGCGGCCATGGCGCTTTACGCGCCCAGCGTCACCATCAGCTGCGCCCCGGTTGCCGGTGTGCCCACCACGGCTGGTCGTGGCTTCGGCAGAACCATTCCGTTGATGACTTGGTATCCCTCCAGCTTTGATCGCGCTGGATGGACGCCGCAAAAGCGTTGTCAGACCGTGTCCCAGAAGCTCGACGGCATTCGTCAGAAAGGCGAACTCAACTACCTGACCACCGGCACCGTGGCGCGCCAATCGGTGATCTGTGCGGTCGAGAAACCCAGTTCGTCCTGCTCCAAGACCAACATGATCATGACCCTGGAGAAG
>Ga0194129_10005492_pt1 | contig 16137 bp, 1 predicted proteins | sample TA2KigCa35mmetaG_FD_150862 | JGI IMG/M metagenome (GOLD analysis project Ga0194129, IMG submission 150862) | Freshwater microbial communities from Lake Tanganyika, Tanzania - TA2015038 Kigoma Deep Cast 35m | ecosystem: Environmental > Aquatic > Freshwater > Lake | place: Tanzania: Lake... | reverse complement strand
AGTGGGCGCAGCGAGAACTTTGGCGCCGTCTTTAGCGGATGGATTATAATTCCCACATCCGGTTCGTGGACCTTCTTCACCAATTCCGACGACGGGTCTCGACTCCTCATCGGAGCCACCGGTTCTAGTGTGGTAAACAACGACGGACTTCATCCGATGCGAGAACTTTCCGGCACGATCACACTTGATGCCGGGACATACGCCTTTAGAGTCGAATTCTTCGAGCGGGGAATTCACGCAGGCCTCTTCGTATCATGGCAGGGTCCTGGAGTTTCAAAGTCGGTGATACCAGCTTCAGCTTTCTTGCGAACTGCTCCGGTTGGCATCTGCGAGAAAAAATGCTTGTACCGCCACACAACGACCGACGCGTGCACCTCCGACGTAGAGTGCGATTGGGACGTGGAGAGGAATGTCTGCACCGATAGGTGTGATCAGCTCACCGTTGACAGCGCCTGCAAGTCCAGCACCATGTGCGAATGGAAAAAGGATTCCAACCAATGTCTCAAGAAGTGCATCTACCGGTTCCGCGGACAAGCCAATAAGGATGCCTGCAATGCTGCAAGGGAATGCGAATGGAACAACGTCACATTGCAGTGCAAGAACAAGTGTAGCTACCACATTGACTTCAACGCGAACGACACAGCTGCTCAGAAGGGCGACTGCAACGCCGATAATCTGTGTGAGTGGAATCCTATGTTGGATCCGAAGTGCCAGAAGAAGTGCTCGATCCTCTACTCCTTTGCGAAGGACTGCAACACTGACCCCAAGTGCATGTGGAACTCGGGAACAACTTCTTGCATGACCGAGTGTTCCCTGCTCGCTCCCTCAGACTGCATGGCTACAACCGACTGCATCTACCGTCTTACGAGCCTGCCTACGCAGTGCAAAAAGCTGTGTTCGACACGCTACATTTCTGCGGCTGGCACCTTGGACAAGACCGCGTGCTCTGTCGACAAAGAGTGTCAGCTCAATGGTGAGAACTGCGAAATGACATGCACCGACCGTGCACCAGCCGCGTGTACGCAGTCAACGATGTGCGAACTCCGCAATACCGTGAACAACCAATGCCAGAAAAAGTGCACCGCCTTGATGACCAATAGTACGTGCTTGAAAGATGTCACGTGCGACTGGGTCAACGGGAAATGCAACAAGAAGTGTGAACTTCGCTTTACAGACGGGCGTGAGTGTGATGCTGAGTCCACATGTATGTACGAGAAAAAGACCACCACATGCAAAAAGAATTGCGCGCTTCTCTCTGCTGATGTTTGCGCAAGTGATAATATGTGCGAGTATGACACACAGGCCTCCATATGTAAGAAGAAGTGCAACTTCCTCTACACTGCTCAGGACAGCTGTGAGCTTGATGCAAACTGCCAGTGGGATACCGTACGAGGTCAGTGCAATAAGAACTGCGATATGCTGAAATCGCAACTTGACTGCACCAGTGACTCAATGTGTGAGTGGCAGGGCGGTATCTGCAAGAAGATGTGCGTCTACCGTCATAAGACACAAAGCAAGTGTGACCCAGATCCCGAATGTGAATGGAACAATAACACGATGCAGTGCAAGAACTCATGCGACAAGTACACGAAGAACGGCGGTAAGGATGCATGCGTTGCAGACAAGTTCTGCTTGTGGGACACAGACAATACCTGCAAGAAGACATGCCCGCTTGAGTACAGCGATAGGACTTCGTGCGATGGTGACGCTAGGTGCATGTGGGACGCGAGCTTCACCTCTTGCAAGAAGAATTGCAAGAACCTCCTGGCTCAGTCTGAGTGCGATCTTGAGAGTGGGATGTGCACATGGGACCGCTTCACGGCAAGCTGCAAAAAGCAGTGTCAGTTCCGTCACACCCAGAGTGCAACCTGCAACGCGGATTCCAATTGCATGTGGGATACTACGAAGAACAGCTGCAAGGTTGCCTGTGGGAACCTCGCCACAGACTCTGTTTGTGAGGCTGATCCCGACTGTGACTGGGACAAAGCGAAAGGCATCTGCAAGAAGACATGCAACTACCTTGGGGGCGGGATGGAATGCGCGAATGACCCGTGGTGTGAGATCGAGGCTTCATCCATCAATAACAGTCGTTGCGTTCAGACATGTAACATCCGCTATGCCAAGGCCGAGACTTGTGCAGTGGATCCTGACTGCATGTGGAACGCTGCCGAGAACCAGTGCAAAAGAGGGTGCTCTTCCATCAGCAAGCTGGGTACTTACAATAAGACGAAAAGTGCGTCCGCTCCCCTCGACGCTTCCTCTGTGAATTTGTTGTGTGTTAACAATGCCATGTGTCGCCCAGACGCCACTGCAGAGCAGTGTAATAAGATCTGTAAGTTCCGGTACCCAACCGTGGACTCATGCAATGCCGCTACCGCTGAGTGCATGTGGGACTCCCAGCGCAAGATGTGCAACAAGAAGTGCGAACTCCTACTGACAGTTGGTGACTGCCTCGGAGATGGCATGTGCGAGTGGGATATCAGCAACACGATCTGCGAAAAGCAGTGCATGTACCGTTGGGGGAATGCAACGACCTGCAACGCGGATGGTGACTGTATGTGGTCGAAGGACAAGGGTCTTTGCCAACAGAAGTGCAACCGGTACCCCAACGCTACGTCGTGTAATGCCGACCCCTTGTGCGAGTTCGGTGCCACAACTTGCGCCCAGAAATGCGAGCTGGAGTACACATCAGAGAAAGACTGCCAAAACGACCCAGCGCGATGCATGTGGAACCCTATCTTGGGAATGTGCAAGCAGACCTGCACGCTGAAGACATCGGCGAAGGAATGCAGTGCCCAGACCGTTTGCGCCTTCCTAAACAACACGTGCAAGAAGGACTGCAAGTACCGCGGGGCGACCAACAACGACACTTGCAAACCCCTTGATGAGTGCATGTGGGACAACTCAAAGACTTCCTGCGAGAATGATTGTACACGGCTGTCGCTTGATCAGTGCGTATCACAGAGTAAGTGCCGCGTGGATGGGACCACTTGCAAGCGTCAGTGCTCTTCACGTGGTCTCGGCGAGTGTACAGCGGATCCAACCTGCACTGTCGGCGCGAACATTAACGGGACCCTCATTTGCAAACAGAAGTGCGAGTTCCGTTACAGCAACTACCCATCTTGCGAAGGTGACAAGGAATGCATGTGGGACGCCGGAAAGGCTACTTGCGTCAGGGATTGCGCGCTTGTCAGTGTACCGAATTGCTTGTCATCCAGTTCTCAGTGCCAAGTGGATGGGTCGACGTGCACGCGTCGATGCCAATACCGGACAATTGATCCTGCAACGTGTGATGCATCTTTAGCATGCCAGTGGGACCGCAATAAGAAGATCTGTAACAGGCTGTGCGACCTCTACAAGTCCGTGAGTGAGTGTAACGTCGATGGCATGTGCGAGTGGTTCCAAGGCACATGCCAAAAACAGTGCAGCTACCGTTATGTCAACGCTGTGAGTGGCCAGACTAACCAGACCAAGTGCGACGCGGACACGGACTGCAAGTACGACCAGTATTCAGCAGCATGCCGTAACACGTGTTCGAAGTACAATACTACAGCTGTATGCAATGCCGATCCATACTGCGACTGGACACTGAATACCTGCACGCAGAAGTGCGAGCTTGAGTTTGGCGATGATAGCGAAAAGTGCAAGGCCGCCAATACCCGCTGCATGTTCGACGGAGTCAAGGGCAAGTGCACAAAGACATGCAACCTTCTGGCTTCACAGACGGAATGTTCTGTTCAGAGCACCATGTGCTGGTGGGATGGAGCGAGGTGCAAGATGCAGTGCTCTAAGAAGTACACCAATGTGAGCGATTGTGATGCAGATCCTTCCTGCATGTGGGACATTCAGGTAAGAAGTTGCAAGCCACACTGCAGTCGTACAACAGACCCTGCCGCTTGTGGTCTCATTAGGGAGTGTGAATGGGATAAGCCGTCTCAGAGCTGCATGAAGCAGTGCGTCGAGCTCAATACAGACAATAAGTGCAATGCTGACTCTCGCTGCGTGTATGACCGCCAGACAACGACTTGCCTAAAGAAGTGCGGCCTGAAGTACAATACAGAGCCAACGTGCAATGGTGACAGCAACTGCATGTGGTCTCCCGACAACAAGAATTGCCAACCGGCTTGTTGGAAGACGAATGCAAATGAAAATGTCAACGCCTCATCTGAGCAGCTTGCAAAGAAGTGCTTTGCGGACCCTATGTGCGAGTTCATTGGCAACCAGTGCAAGGTCAGATGCGGCTACGAGCACAAGCTCCAAAGCCCCTGCGAGTCTGACAATGAGTGCATGTGGGATCAGAAAAAAGGCATCTGTGGCAAGGTCTGCGAGCTGTTCGGTGGCCAGTCAGAGTGTACACTGAACCTCGCTATGTGCGAATGGAACGCAGTAAACGCCACTTGTGTGAAACAGTGCAGGTTCCGTTACACGAAGGCGCAGCCTTGCATAGCTGACGAACGCAGAGAATGCGACTGGGACTATGCGAAGAATGAGTGTACGAACCGCTGTGATGTGCTTTCTCAAGGTGATTGCAAGCAGAACTCCTTGTGCGACTGGATCAAGGGCAAGTGCGAAAAGAAGTGCTCGCTGAAGTATGATGCAAAGGCTGATTGCGAGGCGGATGGCGGATTGTGCATGTGGGATAGTACGATCTCATCGTGCAAGACCACGTGCAGTCTACTGACACAAGGATTCGACTGCACCTCTGACAAGATGTGCAAGTATGCTAGTTTAACCAGTACGTGCAGCAAGAAGTGTGAGTTCATGTATAATGATACAACTTCGTGCAACAGCAACCGTGAGTGCATGTGGAATCCAGAGAGCAACGTATGCCGCAAGGCCTGCAGCGAAGTTCCGCAAAATGAGTGCAAGGCTGATCCCTTCTGCGAGTATGACACGAACAAGGCCATATGCCGTAAGACTTGCGCAAAGGCGAATGCAACTGAATGCGTCACACTTGGTACGTGCGAGCAGGACACTGTAACGAACACCTGCAAAATCGCTTGCCCATTCCGCTACATCGCTCCGGATGCGTGCAACAAGGACTCTGAATGCATGTGGGACAAGACGAAGCAGAGTTGCCGAAAGTCGTGCAATATCCGATCCAATACTGATTGTACCACTGAGAGCATGTGTGAGATTGACGCGACCACTCAGAAGTGTGCCAAGACTTGTGTCAATCGCTATGACAACCAAGATCTATGCTCACGGGACCTCAGTTGCATGTGGAACCCAGTCAATGGACAGTGCTCAAAGACCTGCAGTGTCATCTCTGTCGAGAAGGCATGTGGCGTCGAAAGCATGTGCGAATGGCGCGAAGGGAAGTGCCAGAGTATGTGCATCTTCCGCTGGAACAGCACGCAAGCTACACAATGTGCCCAGGATAGCGAGTGCATCTTCGACTCCGCCTCAAAGGAGTGCCGCAACACGTGCACAAGGTTCAACAACTCCATGCAGTGCAATGCTGACAGTCTCTGTGAGTTTAGCGGCGGTAATTGCAACAAGAAATGCAGGCTTAACTACACCAATGCAGTTGACTGCGATCGTGACCCTCGATGCATGTTCGACGTCAACCAGGGATCTTGCGCGAAGACATGCACAGGACAGGCCACCCAGAAGGACTGCACGGATGGCTCGGTCATGTGCGAATGGTCGACGTCGTGCAAGAAACAGTGTCAGTACCGCTACGCCAACTCCACTATGTGCGCTGGTGATGCTGAGTGCCAAGTGGACGCTCTCACGGGTGGCTGCAAGAAGTCGTGCAACCGCATCACTGTGGCCTCAGAGTGCAGTAACACACCCGAATGCCGTCTCGATGCCAGCGGCCTTTGCAAGAAGGCATGTAAGACGATCACCAACGCGAACGAGTGCCAAACTGATACAACTTGTGCTTGGGACTACCAGACACAGGACTGCTCGACGCGATGCCTCTACAAGTACAATCGGGACGACATGTGCGTGAAGGACGACAAGTGCATGTGGGACCCCACATCCCTTCTGTGCAAGCGTGAGTGCACAAGGTACAACAGTGCTGTGATGGGTAACCTTACGACATCCCAGCTATCGACTGTTTGCGGCAGTGAGCCCATGTGCGAATGGATGAACGGCCAGTGCACGCAGAAGTGCCTCTACCGCTACACCAATGAGCCCTCGTGCATTGCTGATACCTCCTGCATGTGGGACCCCACTCGTAAGAAGTGCAGCAAGTCGTGCGCTCAGCTCGCTGATTCGTCTACCTGCCTCGGTGAGCCAACATGCGAGTGGTTCCAGAATAAGTGCCAGCAGCAGTGCAAGTTCCGCTTCACAACCAACGTCAGCTGCACGGCCCTAGTGGGGTGCTCTTGGAGCACCGAGAAAGGTGAGTGCGTCACAATGTGCAGTGCCTTCACCACCGTTGAAGACTGCGGCCAGACAGGTCTCTGCGACTGGACTGGTAAATGCAACAATAAATGCGGCATTGAGTACTCGCAAAAAGGAACGTGTAACAACGATGCTCGCTGCATGTGGGACGCCAATGCGTTCTCCTGCAAGAAGAACTGCACACGCATCACATCTCCATCCGATTGCAAGACGGAGGCTTACATGTGCGAATTCAATGATCGACTAGGCGTGTGCCTCGTGAAGTGTCAACAGAAGTACGGTGACAATGCTACAACCTGCAATGGCGATCCAGTCTGTTCTTTTGACGTTACGAAAGGAGTCTGCACACAGGGCTGCAACAGCTACGTTAAAGCAGCTGACTGCGGGGCAAGCAGTGTTTGCGACTGGAATGACCACACATCCAAATGCGCAGTGAAGTGCGATTTTGTGACGAGCAACGATGACTGCAAAGCTAACCCCGTCTGCGAAATCTCGAAATCAACGTCGAAATGCACCAAGAAATGCGAATACAAGTATCTCGTGGAGAAGTCTTGCCAGTCGGATGACAACTGCATGTGGGACACAACGGCAAGCAAATGCAAGAAGGCCTGCAACCAGCTCTCTGTCCAGGAATGCGTTGTGAACCCCCAATGCGACTACTCGGGCACGTCTTGCAATAAGAAATGCCAGATTCGTTACACCTCTCAAGTGTCGTGCGACTCAGACGTCGATGGTGGTTGCGAGTGGGACAGCGATCGTAGCATGTGCCAGAAGAAGTGCTCGAACGTGACCTCCGAACTCGAATGTGGGACGCAGCCACTCTGCGCCTGGATCAAAGGCACGTGTGTCAAGCAGTGCAAGTACCGCTTCAACAGCTCGCAGCAGGTAAGTTGCGCCGCACCCTCCAGCGGCTGCGAGTGGAACCCATATACAAAAGAGTGCACCAACGGCTGCGGGTCATACACTAATACCGATGCATGCAAGGCTGACACGACATGTGAGGTTCGATCGGGTTGTTTGACGAATGTTTGTTTGTTGAATGTTTGCGTCCAGAAGTGCGAGGCTAAGTTCACCGATAAGGATCGGTGCGATGCATCACCGAACTGCACGTGGGACCTCACGAACCAACAGTGCCGCAAGGCATGCACTCAGATCGGCACGGAGGTTGAGTGCCGCCTTCGCGCAGACACCTGTCAGTGGACACCATTCTCTTCAAAGTGTATCAGGCAGTGCAAGTTCTACTCCAATGCGGAGTGTGGCAGTTACCCGAACGAGTGTACAATTATCTCGGACACTAAAGCGTGTGGTACTGCGTGCTCCACAATTTCGAAAAGTACCGATTGCGACAGCACCAGTGGATGCGAATGGGACACCAAGTCCAGCGCTTGCCAGAAAACCTGTGCTGCCACCGATCTGACAGCCTGTGCCACTTCTAAGTGCGCGGTAACGGACGGTCAGTGCACAAAGCAGTGCGTGGCTTTGTACTCCACGCAGGGGCCGTGTGACGGCAATGTGCGATGCATGTGGGACAAGACTCAGGCGCAGTGCTCCAAGACGTGCGAGCTCATTGTCATCGATCCCAAGAACGAATTCACCACCGCGGAATGTAAGTCAAACCCCATGTGTGACCTCAACAAAGCAGGAACATCGTGCACGAAGAAGTGCATTTACAGGACAGACTCTTCCAGCACATGTGATCAGATCGACGGATGCAAATGGGATGTGGAACGCAACCATTGCACCAAGAAGTGCGACGACATTAAGGACTCCACTGTTTGCACCCACTCCCCAATGTGCACATCGAATGGCACATCATGCACCGAGAAATGCGTCTACAAGTACACCACCCACGCGAACTGTACAGCCGATAAGAGTTGCAGCTGGGACAAAGCTAATGGCAAGTGTCGCCAAGGTTGCTCCAAGCTCACCAACGAAACATCCTGTGTACTCGACTCGATATGCGCGTGGGATGCAGCGTCGAAGAACTGCACGCAAACTTGCGATGGTAAGTACCTCGACGCGGATTCTTGCCGTAGCGATCCTAAATGTATGTGGGACACCATCAACATGGCCTGTAAGAAACCGTGCAAGGACATAACGTCAGAGGTCGACTGCAAGAACGAGCCCGCAATGTGCAATTGGGACGCCCAATACCGCCGCTGCAATATGAACTGCAAGGTCAAGTACGATACCCAGACTGCGTGCGACGCCGATATCCTCTGCCAGTGGGACAACGCAACCCGGTACTGCCGCAAGGCATGCGGCGCTGTTGCCACTCAGACCGAATGCAACAGTGAAGACCCATGTGAGTGGCGCTCCGACTTGGGCTCGTGTAAAAAGAAATGTCAGCTATACACCAACAATGGCGACTGCCACAGTGACGTAACATGCCAGTGGTATTCTAGCTTAAATACGTGCAACAAGAAGTGCTCGCTCCGCTATACTACCAACCCTTTGAGCTGCAAACAGGACACAAAGTGCATCTACGATGACAGCAAGGCTACCTGTACGACCGCATGTGACACCTTCGGCTCTCTGCAGGAATGTCAGACAAATGATGGTGTGTGCGAGTGGAAAGCTACAACAGGTACATGCGAAAAGCAGTGCAAGTACGCGTACCCCGCACAGGCGCTGTGCAATACCAATAATTGCATGTGGGACTTGGCACGTTTACAATGCACAAAGGATTGTCAGACTTACACAACGGCAGCAACATGCACTGTGAACGGTATGTGTACATATGGCACGGCGGGATGCAAACAGAAATGTGAGTACTTGAAGTCCAGCGAGTGCAGGACCCGAAGTGAATGCTTTTTCAACAACGACACGAATTTGTGTGGTCCTTCGTGCGCCTCGCTGACAGCGAACTCGTCCGCCTGCGCTGCGGTAAGCATCTGTGTATTCGACACAAGCACACAACAATGCAAAGGGTCTTGCAGTAGCTCCTACAAACAGAAGGCAGAGTGCAACACTGACACAGACTGCATGTGGGATGACTCTACCACGCAGTGCAAGCCCACGTGCTCCAAGCGTACAGGATCTTTGGTTTGTGAAAATGATGCCATGTGCGTTAAGAACCCTGACGGCTCTTGCAAGAAGAAATGTGCTTTCGCCTACAATGCGGATGCACCTTGCCGAGCGGATACAAGCTGCCTCTGGGACAACAGCGGCTATTGCAAGACCGGCTGCGAGCAACAACCTGACGAAGTGAGCTGTGTAAAGAACACCGAGTGCGAGTACCTCAAGGCTGTCTCGCTATGTCGCAAGAAGTGCGAACAAAACGGTAAGGATGTGGCTGCTTGCACACTGAACGACCGCTGCTACATCAGCAGGCAAGGTGACTGCCGCCAAAAGTGTACGTTCCGTTGGCAAACGAAAGACACGTGCAATGCGGACAATGAGTGCGAGTGGGATGCCACAGGCAACCAGTGCGCTCAACGGCGGTGCATTAGGAGCACCACCAACGACACGTGCGTGGCCGACGTCGCCTGTACCTGGAATGCAACCACTGGTGCGGACCCCCCGTGCACCAAAAAGATTTGCCGCTGGACAGATCAGAGCTCATGCAATGCGGACGAGCTGTGCGAGTGGAGCATCAAGAACATCACGTGTGGACCAAAACAGTGCAACTTCGCGGCGCAAGATTGCGTCGCTCAGAGCAGGGGTCAATGCAGTGTGGTGAACAGCCAGTGCACGAAGGAGTGCCCCCTGCTGCTTACGTTAGGGGAGTGCAATAATGACGCCCGCTGCATGTGGACCCTCACGACTCCGACGGAACCTTCGTCGTGCAAGAAGCGATGCGATTTGGCGTACGCAGGTGACATTGTGGGTTGTGACCGAGAGTCGGTGAACTGTATGACGACGTTCGAGAGCGGCACGCCCCAGTGCGCCCCAAGCTGCCCAATCCGCAGTTCTCAGGCTCAATGCAACACGAGTAAAATGTGTGCATGGACGGGAACTGCCTGCAAGCAGACGTGCCAAACTCGCTACCTCTTTGACAGCCAGGCAGACAGCACAACAAACCTTGCCAAGCGCACGAAGTGCCAAGAAGATCCAGACTGCCAGTTGGTGGACCAAACGATGGTCGACCCCACGGCTAGGATACCGTGGACATGCGAAGAGCCTTGCTTCCAGACTATTATGAGCCAATGTTCTTCGCGGGATTACTGTTTCCTCAATGGAACCCAATGCACGTCATCATGCAAGTACCGTTACAACAACGCTGTCGATTGTAACGCGGACAGGAACTGTGCCTTCACAGGGGGACGATGCGAAAATTCTTGCGAGGTTCTCATCCCGCGCGGTTCCCCGGGTATTGAGCAACGGTGCACGGCCTACTCTACCTACTGCAACTACATCAACGAAACAGGCATTTGCAAGACCAAGTGTAATATTCGCTACAATAGCAGCCTTGAGTGCAACCAGGATCTCAGCTGCCAATGGGACAACAGTACTAAGACATGTAACCGTGGGTGTGACTCATACTCATTCGCAGATTGCAAATCCTTTTGCTACGCAACCAACGGGAAGTGCCGCAAGGTCTGTTCCGAGATCGCAACCGATGAAACTCGCTGCGGCTACGACCCCGAATGTGAGTGGAACGCGCGTGCGGGGCAGTGCGGACCTAAGCTATGCGTCGCAGGAACCCAGGGCACGTGCCAAACTGATAACAATTGCGATTGGATCAATGGCACTTGCACAAAGAAGTGCTCTTTCTATGGCTCTGCGACCTCCTGCAACCAACAGGCGCAGTGTGATTACATCGACGTCCCGACTGTTGGAAGCGGAAAGATATGCGGAAAGAAGTGCGCCCTGGCGAATGTGACTGAATGCCAGAAAATGTCTCATTGCGAGGTCGCAGCGAACAAATGCACTATGAAGTGCACCTTGGCGACCACCGAGAGCATGTGCCTTGTTGACTCGACATGCATCTGGAACGTGGGCAGCCAGTCGTGCCAGAAGATATGCGAGCTCCGTTATGACACATCCGAGGACGGTAAGACCCGTTGCAACATTGATCCCACCTGCTACATGGACTACGCTGCAAGCAAATGCATGCAAGCAAAGTGCTCTGCGACTTCCCAAACGTTATGTATCGCGGATGTTAGCTGCCAATGGGATGCTACCACCAAATGCACTGCAAAACCATGCATGGCCTCCACCTCTGACGCCTGCACACGCGACAAGCGGTGCGAGTGGGAACCCACGTTGTCCGGAAGCACATGCCGTGAGAAGATCTGCCAACCAAGCTTCACCGCGTCCCAGTGCACTGCGAAGGAAGAGTGCAACTGGGATCCCGTTTTGTTGAACTGCACTCGAAAGCCATGCACGTACTCCACCCAGCTTTGCACATTCTTCACACAGTGTGAAGTTAACTCCACAACGAATAAATGCCAGGAACGTGAACGGGATTGCCGCTACACGCCATTCACAGAATGGGGTCGATGCCCCCTTAATTGCAGCTCGTACTCTATCAAGCGCACGCGCGAAATCATCTCGGAAGCCCTTCCCGGCGGCACGCCATGCAACTTTGGCACCTTGGAGGAGACACAAAAGTGCAGCACGGTCCCCTGTCAATGTAGTGACTTCAACAATCTCCGAACCCCTGACCCCGCAAAGTGTGGCGCCACATCTGGATGCGAGTGGAAGTCGAATGAAGGCACATGCAAGAAAGTCGAACCGAAGTGCGAATCATTCGATAGGAATAATTGTGACACTACGATCTGCGTAGTCTCTAGCGATGTGTGCATGCCGAAGACTGGTGACTGCAACCAGAACAACGAGACAGGATGTAGGGCGAACAACAAGTGCAGCTGGAATGGAGCCCAGGATGGTGCGTACGTGCCTGGCTCACCAGCGATCAGCGTCTTCAGTGGCCTCAAAATTTCTCTCGTCCAAAATGTTTCCGGTGCCATTGTTGCGATTGAGGCGAACTATTCTCGTGGAATCGATCGTCTCATCGCCACGGTCACGTTTAATGAAATCACATCCGTGTGGGACAGTGCAAGGGGTACCCTGACCTTCACAGGTAACGCACAGGCCTCTATGTACGCGAGCGTCATCGGAGGCGTCCAGTTTGTTTCCACCACAACGTCGACGAGCACCCGGCGCATCACCTACGCGTTGTCTGACTCCAACGTCCTGACCATCTTCAGTGCCGCCACCGGGAACTATTACCAGTATCGCACGCAGAATGACATTCCATGGATGGAGGCCAAGTCCATGTGTTCCCAGGCATCTTACTACGGTTTGAACGGCTACCTTGTCACGATAACATCCCAGGATGAGAATCAAATTCTGTCAGCATCGCTTGGCGCGGAGGGCTGGATTGGTGCTGCGGACTTCGCCGAGGGCCAGTGGCGCTGGGTGACGGGACCGGAAGCGTCTGCAGACAGCGGCCTTGGTCAGCTGTTCTGGACTGGTAACGGCGCAAAGGTTGGAGGGAAAGGCTTCGGCTACAGCAACTGGCAAGGTCCCTCAGCATTTTCAGCCAACGGGGAACCCGACAACCTTGGTGAACAGGACTTCGCCGTACTGACGACGGCAGGCACGTGGAAGGATATGGAGACTGCAGGATCCAACGTCCGCGGGTACATTTGTGAGTTCGGGTCTCAGCGTCAAGCTGTGTCGGTCGCGTCCGTCTCTGGATTCACGACGGTGTCTATCGCAGGATGCGTCCCCGTGCGTTGCTTGTCAACTCTCGACAATAAGACTTGCACCGCCAACCCCGAGTGCAGCTACGTCGATGGAGGCTGTTCCCTAGGCTGCCAGTCGATTGCAAACTCAGCAACCTGCACGGCAAACCCCAAGTGCTACTGGAACCCGGGAGTCATTCCCGCAACTTGTCAGAATAACAAGTGCGCACCCAAGAACGGTGACGCCACAGGTTGCAATGCGGTGAATGAGTGCGTCTACAACTTCGCGCAGAAACTGTGCCAGTACAAGACTGGATGCGACCGGTACCAACAGGCTGGCTGCCAGGCTGATTCCAATTGTGTGTGGCAGAACTCAACGTGCAAGAAGAAGCCGTGTAGCAGCTACAACGGAGAGGACAAGCTCTGCAACGAGACGTGCCGAACCAACTGCCGCACGGACCCTACTTGTGACTACGTAAGCTTTGGCCAGACCTGCACAGAGAGGCGCTGCGAGTACTCCAACCAGGCTGATTGTCAAGCGGACACCCTAAACTCTTGCGAGTATGTGGCACCAGCCGTCCTGCCAGGCACTATTCAATACGAACCCGGAACATCGCCTGTCACTGTGCTGAATGCTGCCCCCGACCTTGGCATTCCGGACACCGTGGCTGTCTCCGGTGCCAGTATCGCCATCGAGAAGGGCTACATAAAGGGTGACTTGCTCATGTTTGCAGGTTCCCTCTCGATTAAGGAGGAGTGGGATAGTGCTGCAGGTGTTCTCTACCTGATCGGTCTCGCCTCGGCCGCCGAGTACAAACAAGCTCTCTCGGGGGTCCGATACGCTAGTACCAGCCGCGACCGCCAAGCGCGCACGATCTCGTGGACCCTATCCGTCCAAGGTACGAAACTTGTGTACGCCTCGCTCAGCTCCGGTGGCGTGAATTCAACGTTCTTTGAGTACAACCGCAGGCCCACGACGTTCGTCAACGCGCACGAGAGCTGCAAGGCTTCGCGTGTTTTCAACTCTTCAGTTGCCTCACAGTCCGGTCGTCTCGCGACTGTCACATCGGCGCACAACAACTACATCCTGTCGCAACTTCTCCGTGCCCAGACAGGTTGGCTGTGTGGCTTCGGCACCTCTCAGATGTGGTCATGGAAGTGCGGCCTCGACCGAGACTTCTACGGCGGTGGTAAGACAGTGCGTGGCCTCTACTCCAACTGGGCCCCTTTGCAGCCGAACGTGCTCGGAGATGACGCGCAAGTGCTCCTATTGGGAATCGATGGCTGGAAGGGTGCCGCAGTAACGGATCAGGCGGCTGGTTACTACTGTGAGTACACAGTATCTGGGTTAAGCACTACGAGCCCTAAGCCCTACGGGTCCTTGACCATCGTAGCGAAGGGCTGTCTGCCCAAAGAGTGCTCGTACAGTGATGCGGCTACGTGCAACAATGATGTGCGATGTCAGTTTAACCCAACCACCAACTGCTCTGTGAGCCCATGTTTCAACAAAGATAGCCTTCAATGCAGCCAATTAACAACATGCTACTTTGAGCCAGAAGTGGGTTGCCTGAAGAATCCCATGTCCGTTACGGACCCGGCCAAGTTTAATACCAGTACAAAGACCTGCAGCATGCTCCCTACGGAGCTTTCGTGCAACGGCAACGAGACCTGCCTATGGGACCAAAATTTCGGTCGCTGTGCCCCACGCCTCTGCGGAACCACCTCGGAGGAAGCCTGCCTCTCTGACCCGAACTGTGACTGGGCTATGGACTCCCTAACGTGTGTCCCGAAGATGTGCGTCGGTGAGAGGACGCAAGATTCGTGCGAAAAGATGCAGCAGTGCGCATGGACACCAATGATTTCACCGCCGTGTAATATCAACATTTGCCCATGGGACGGAGACAAACTCTGTAATGCCGACGCTGAGTGCCTCTGGGACATCCAGAGGGCCAAGTGCGTACGTAACTACTGCCCTAACCTCGCCGAAGCAGACTGTGAGACCCTAACCACTCCCTCGCGATGTGTGAAGTCCAAGGCCACTGGCCTTTGCATGAAAACCGGTTGCGCAAGCTACTTAACGGAAGCTGACTGTGAGTCCGAAGAGCAGAAAGCTGTGTGCATGTGGGCTATCACAACATTGCCAAGTCCAGATGGCTCCGCTCAACAGGTCAGCCGATGCATCGAAAAGCCCGAACCCGATCTACTTGGTGCCGCCGGTAGCCTTGACGAGCTGTGCCAGAGCCAATCGAAGAGCTCAAGGAGCTACGCGGGACTTGCTGCAGGGCTGACACTTCTAGCCGTCGCCCTGTTGGGTGCTTTTGGGTGGCTGTGGTACCGGCAGAAAGATCAGGAATCGCGCGAGGGAACCACATTTTCAAAGATGCGTGCCATGCGAGGCCTTGATGAAAAGCTCATGTGATGCATGGCAAAACAAAAAAGCGTGTTGTTGAAAGAACACTTTTCCTTTTTTTTTCCTTTTTTGTGTCTGAGACTTCACGCTTCTTCTTACTTTACTAGTTTCAGCTTTCCTACTTTGTACTTTGTTTAAAAGTTCTTACTTTACACGAGTTTCATAAAGTTTACTGTCAGTTTTTTGTGTCATTTTCACGGAAGTGATTACTGGTCATCTTCACGGAAGTGATTATTGATACTTACTGCCTGTTTACAATATGTTATGAGTTTCATAAAGTTTACTGTCAGTTTTTTGTGTCATTTTCACGGAAGTGATTACTGGTCATCTTCACGGAAGTGTTTTTTGATACTTACTGTCTGTTTACAATATGTAATGTTTAATGATTTACGGTTTACTGAGATGGAAATTTTGAGTATCTTCTATGCGATAACGATAGCGCTCTTCGACTCCGAGTACACATACAAATAAAAATGTTCCGAATATTGCATTTCCGGTCGAAAGAAAAGTTTTAGTGCCGTGGAAAACCCGAGGTGTTCCACATGCTCAGGAAGGTGGCGGTAATTTATGAAAGCATTCCGCTTATTTCCCCACAAGATATTCAATACTGGTTGGTCTGTAGTTACCCCCACATTCAGGGGCCCACCGTCTGTGCAGACCTTCTTTTTACTTTACAAGAGGACAGGAAAGGTTAGAAAAATAACAGAAAGCCAACGGGAAAATGCTGAGCACTGA
>Ga0194129_10005491_pt1 | contig 16140 bp, 12 predicted proteins | sample TA2KigCa35mmetaG_FD_150862 | JGI IMG/M metagenome (GOLD analysis project Ga0194129, IMG submission 150862) | Freshwater microbial communities from Lake Tanganyika, Tanzania - TA2015038 Kigoma Deep Cast 35m | ecosystem: Environmental > Aquatic > Freshwater > Lake | place: Tanzania: Lake... | reverse complement strand
GGGACCGTGAGCGGGGCGCTCGTGGTGGGCGCGGAGACCGCCGTGGGGGCCGCCCTCGCCGCGCGCCTGCTGCGCGTGGACGGGCGCGCCGCGGCGCTCTGCGCCACCGCGGAGGGCGCCGCGCCCCTGCGCGCGCGGGGGGTGGAGGTGTTCGTGGGGGACGCGGGGGACCCCGAGGTGGTCACGGCGGCGCTCCTTGGGCGCGCGGCGCTCTATGTGGCGCTCGCGGACCCGCCGCCGCCGCCGCCGCCGCCGCCGCCGTCGCCGCGGGCGCTCTGGGGCTGGCGGGGGGCGCAGGGGGCGGCGGGCGCCCTAGCGCGGGGGCTCGCGGGGGCGCTGGGCGGCGCCCGACCCCAGGGCGCGCCGCGCCTCCCCGCCGCCCGCCCCGCCCCGCCCCCCGAGGCGCCCCGCCCGGTCCGCGTGGCGCGCGCCGCCCTCGAGGCCGCCGCCCGCCTGCGCGCCGCGGGGGTCGCGCCGCGCGCCACCCTCCTCTGCGGCCCCCTCGCCCTCGCCGCCGCGCCCGCCGGCGACCCCCGCCCCCTCGACGCCGCCAGCCCCCTCTGCGCCGACGGCCCCGGCGCCGCGCTCGCCGCCGCGCTCACGCTCGCCGAGCGCGCGCTGTGGACCACGGTGGTGCACGGCGTCCCCTACCCCGACCACGTCGCCGCCCCCCCCCCGCCCGCCGCGGGCGCCGCCTCCCTCGTGCCGCTCGAGGACCTCGTGACGGGGCTCCTCCTCCTCCGCGCCCACGACCGCGCCCTCGACCCCACCGGCGCCGCGGGGAGCGGGCGGTGGGTGCTCGGGGGGCACAACGTCAGCGCGCCGGGGGGCGCCGCGGGGGGGGCGTCGCGCCCCCTCTCCTCACGCCGCGCCGCCGAGCGCCTCGGCTACTCCTGGCGCCCCGCGGGGGGCTGAGGGGCCCCTCAGAGCCCGCCGCCGATGCTCACGTCGCGGCGCGCGCCGCGCTGCGAGATGATCATGCCGCCCACCACGTCCACGGCCATGATCAGGACGAGCAGGAAGAAGGTGGGCTCGCGCTTCCACAGCACGAACTCGATGAGGGCGACCACGAAGAGCGCGATGGAGCCGAGCATGTCGCCGATCGCGGTCTTGGTGTTGGTGGACTTGTAGATCTCGACGGCGAGGCAGACCACGGCGGTGATGGTGATGATGTGGCCCTTGTTGAAGAAGTCGCCGAACATGAAGCTGTTCATGTCGCCGCCCAGCATGAGCACGTGGTAGAGGGCGAAGGGGATGGCGAGCAGCGGGACGAACGCGATGGACATGGATGACTCCGAGGGGGCGTGGCGGTGACGGCACAGGAGGGAAGAGCGAGCCAAGGGGGGCTAGCCGCTTGGCAAGCTAGCGCAGAGCTGCGTCGCGCGCAAGACAAAGCAACGCGGCGGCGCCCAAGATCTCCGCCGGGCGCCTCGGCGCGTCCTCTCAGCCGAGCGTCCCCTCAGCCGAGCGTCCCCTCAGCCGAGCGTCCCCTCAGCCGAGCGTCCCCTCAGCCGAGCGCCCCCTCAGCCGAGCGTCTCGAGATACTCGTCGTACTCGCTCGCGCTCATCAGGTGGCTGAGCGCCTCGGGGCCGCTCACCTTGAGCTTGAGAATCCAGCCCTGCGCGTAGGGCGCGCCGTTGATGAGCTCGGGGGTGTCGTTGAGCGCCTCGTTGACCTCCACCACCACGCCCTCGCAGGGGCTGTAGAGGTCGTTGACGGCCTTGACGGACTCCACGACGCCGAAGGTCTCGTGGGCGATGAGGCCGCGGTCGAGCTCGGGGAGCTCCACGAACACCACGTCGCCGAGGGCGTCCTGCGCGTGGTCGGTGACGCCCACGGTGACGACGTCGCCCTCAAGGCGCGCCCACTCGTGGTCTTTGGAATAGTAGAGGTCTGCGGGGCTCGACATCAGGGACTCCTGTGGGGGGAGAGGGGGGCGGGGCGCGCCGCCTGCGGGGGGAGAGGACACGGGGTGCGCGGCTTGAGATGACAAAAAGCGCGCGGCTTGTAAAGGGGGGCGCGGGGAGGGGCGCGGGGGGGAGGGCGGGCGGCGCTCAGGAGCCCGGCGTGACGAACGGCGGCTTCACCACCACCGCCGACTCCACGCTCTTGCGCACCTGAACGCCAAAGCGCGCGCCCACCTCCTTGAGGCGCGCCGGCACATAGGCCATGCCCACGCACTCCCCCGTCGTGGGCGACTTGGTGCCGCTCGTCACCACGCCCACCGCCGCCCCCGACTCGTCGAGCACGGGGTAGCCGTGGCGGGGGATCAGGCGCCCCTCCATCTTAAAGGCGACGAGGGCGCGCGGCACCCCCGCCTCGCGCTGCGCGAGCAGCGCCTCCTTGCCGATAAAGCGCTCCTTCTTGAGCTTGGTGACCCAGCCGAGGCCCGCCTCGAGAGGCGTGGTGGTCTCGTCGATGTCGTTGCCATAGAGCGCGTACTTCATCTCAAGGCGCAGGGTGTCGCGCGCGCCGAGGCCCGCCGGGGTGGGGGGCGCCGGGCGGCTCATCAGCGCGCCCCACACCTCCGACGCGCGCGCCGCGGGCACATAGAGCTCAAAGCCGTCCTCGCCGGTGTAGCCGGTGCGGCTGATGAGGCAGGGCACGCCCGCCACCGCGCCCTCGGTGAACCAGTAGCGCCCGAGCCTGGAGAGGTCGATGTCCGTGAGCTCGGAGAGCAGGGCGGCGGCGCGGGGGCCCTGCAGCGCGAGCTGCCCGAACTCGTCGCTGCGGTCCACGGGGATGGCGCCCTCGATGTGGGCGCTGATCCAGGCGAAGTCCTTTTCGCGGTTGGAGGCGTTCACGCAGATCAAGATTCGCTCACGGCTAAAGCGATAGACCACGAGGTCGTCCACGATGCCGCCGTCGTGGCGGCACATCGCCGTGTAGCAGGCCTGCCCATCGGCGATGGCGTTGAGGTCGTTGGTGATGAGGGCGTTCACGGCGTCGAGGGCGCCGGGGCCGCGCACCTCCACCTCGCCCATGTGGCTCACGTCAAAGAGGCCCACGTCGCGGCGAACCGCGTCGTGCTCTTGCTGGATGCCTGCGTACTGCACGGGCATCTCCCAGCCGCCAAAGTCTACAAAGCGAGCGCCAGCCTCGCGGTGGCGCTCATAGAGGGGGGTGCGCTTCATGGGGTGATCAGCTCTCGTGGGAGGGTGGGGGGGCAGGGAGGGGGCGCCGGGGCAGGGAGGGGGCGCCGGCTCAGGGGGGCGCGCCGCTCGCGCGCAGGGCGGCGAGGCAGGCGGCGAGGTCCTCGGGCAGGGGCGACTCAAAGCGCAGGCGCGCGCCCGTGACGGGGTGCGTGAAGCCGAGGGAGGCGGCGTGGAGCGCGTGGCGCCCGAGGCCGAGCTCCGGGCCGAGGGCGCGCAGGGCGGGGGGGGCGTCGAGGCGCCTGCGCTGCCCGTAGAGCGCGTCGGCCACCAGGGGCGAGCCGAGCTCGCTGAGGTGGACGCGAATCTGGTGGGTGCGCCCCGTCTCGAGGCGCAGCTCAAAGAGCGCGCAGGGGCCAAAGTCCTCGAGCACGCGCCAGTGGGTCTTCGCCCAGCGCACGGCGCCCCCCGGCGCGAGGTCCGCCCGCGCCGCGCCCGCGTACCTGAGCCCCGTGAACTTGAGCCTGTGGTCCGGGTCGCGCGCGTAGCCCCCCTCCACCGCCCCCTCGCGCGCCGCCGGCGGGCGCCACGCCAAGGCGAGGTAGCGGCGCTCCACGGTCCGCGCGGCGAGCTGCGCCACGAGCGGGTGGTGGGCGCGCTCGGTGAGCGCCACCATCAGGAGGCCCGACGTGTCGCGGTCGAGGCGGTGGACGATTCCCGGGCGCGTGGGGTGCCCCACGGGCGAGAGCGCCCCAAAGCGGCGCAGGAGGCCGTTGACGAGGGTCTGGTCGGGCTGCCCCGCCCCCGGGTGCACCACCACCCCCGCTGGCTTGAGCACCACCGCCACGTCCTCGTCGTGGTACACCACCTCAAAGGGCACGTCCTGCGGCAGGAGCGTGGGCGCGGGGTCGGGCGGGGGGGCGCAGCGGACGCGCTGCCCGGCGAGCAGCCTAAAGCTCGGCTTGAGCGCCCCGCCCCCCTTGAGGCGCTCTCCCGCGCGCGCCTCTAGCGTCACGCGCCCGTCGCGCACCCACTGCGCGAGGCGGGCGCGGCTCACCGAGTCCACGAGGAGCGCGAGCGCCTTGTCGAGGCGCTCGCCGTCGAGGTCGTCGGGGACGCGGAAGCAGAGCTCCTCGCCCTCGCCCGCGCCCGCGTCCTCGCTCACGCCCTCGCCCCCATCACCAGAGCGCGCAGGGGATATGGGCCTGCGAGTGGATGAGCACGTCCACGAGGGCGCGGTCGAGGAGGTTGTGGCGGGCGCGCACCTCGACGCGCACGTGCTCCTCATAGAGCGCCTGCCCCTCGCGGATCTCCTCAGCGAGCACCTCAAACAGCGCGTCGGTGCGGAGCCCGTCGAGCACCTTGTCGCGGTGGTAGATGAGGAGGTCGGAGGCGATGGTGCGGGCCAGGCGCTGCGCGGCGGCGAGCTCAGCGGTGAGCTCAGCGGCGTGCTTAGGGTGGGGCGTGGTCATCTCGTGGGCTCCTTTAGGGCGGGGCCTCTCAAGTCGCGCATGACACTAAGGGCTCCTAGCGCCCCTTGCAAGTCTTTTCAAATGGGCTCATGGTTCCAAGCGACCCCCAAAGCGACCCCCGCCCCACGCCCGCCCGCAGGAGCGCTCATGAGCGATGAATCCACGCCCGTCCTTGACCTCTCGGCGCTCCTCGACACGTCGCCGCCGAGCGACCCCACGCGGCGCGTTTACACCAACCGCAACCTCGACATGTCGGAGATCAAGGCGATCGGGTTCGACATGGACTACACGCTCGTGCAGTACCACCAGCGCCCGATGGACGAGCTGGCCATCCGCAAGACGCTCGACAAGCTGATCGAGTCCCACGGCTACCCGGAGGAGCTGCGCGGCGTGGCGCTCGATCATGATTTTATCATCCGCGGGCTCGTGGTCGACAAGCAGACGGGGCACATCTGCAAGCTCGACCAGGACCGCGTGGTGGGGCGCTGCTACCACGGCTATCAGGCCGTGAGCGACGAGGAGCGCCGCGCGCTCTACGGGACCAAGCCCATCTCGCTGTCGTCGAGTCGCTTTATCCGCGTCGACACGCTCTTCAGCCTGCCCGAGAGCACGCTGATGGCGGGGATCATTGAGCACTATAAGCGCCAGCGCCTCCCGCTGCCCAAGAGTCCGGGGGAGCTGTGCATCGACATCCGCCAGAGCATCGACGAGGCGCACTGCGACAACACGCTCAAGGCGGAGATCATCGCCGACCTCGACAGGTACGTGATCAAGGACCCCGACCTCGCCCCCACGCTGCACAAGCTCAAGAGCGCCGGCAAGAAGCTCTTCTTGCTCACCAACAGCGAGCACTACTACACGGACGCGGTGATGCGCTTCTTGCTCGACGGCGCGCTGCCGTTCTTTGAGTCGTGGCGCGACTACTTTGACGTGGTGATCGTGAGCGGGCGCAAGCCGTCCTTCTTTCAGGACCCCAACCCCTTCGTGCGCCTCGACGAGGCGGGGCAGGCGCTCGACGAGCCGGTGGAGTCGTTCGCTCCGCGCGCGGTCTACCGCGGCGGCAACCTGCAGGAGCTCGAGCGGCTGATGCGGCTGACGGGGGACTCGATCCTGTACGTGGGCGACCACGTCTACAGCGACATCCTCTTGTCCAAGCGCTCCGCGTGGTGGCGCACCGCCCTGGTGATTCAGGAGCTCGAGGACGGCATCCGCAACACGCTCGCGCAGGCGGCGCCCCTCAGCCGCCTGCAGCGCCTCGACGAGGCGGCGCGCCGCCTTGACGACTCGATCAACTACCACCTCACGCTCACGCGCAGCCTCGAGCGGGTGCAGAAGCTCATGTTCGCCCTCACCAGCCCAGAGACGCACGTGATCGACACCACGCGCGACAAGACGCACCGCGAGATCGAGCGCAAGCGCGCGCTCCTCACGCAGACCCTCGCCGAGATGGAGGCGCTCGAGATGGAGGTGGAGCGCACGTTCAACACGTACTGGGGGCAGACGTTCCGAGAGCGCCACGAGCTGAGTCTGTTCGGCGACCAGGTGGAGAGCTACGCCGACATCTACACGAGCAAGGTGAGCAACTTCCTCTTCTACTCCCCCGACCAGCACTTCCGCGCGGCGCGCAGCTTTATGCCGCACGAGCGCGAGAATCTAGCGCCCGCCGAGGACTAGGGGCGGCGGGGGGCTAGCGCGCGACGCGGAGGCGGACGGGCACGCCGCAGATCTTGCGCCCGCTGAGGCGCTCCACCACGCGCTCCGCCGCCTCGCGCGGCACCTCCACAAACGCCGAGCGCGCCTCGATGCTGATGGCGCCGATGCGGCGGCCCTCCACGCCGCACTCGTTGGCGATGGCGCCCACGATGTCCTTGGGGCGGACGCCCTGCTGGGCGCCGGCGCTGATCTGCACCTTCACGAGGGGCTCGCCGCCCGCGCCGCCCGGGGCGGGGCGCTCGCGGTCGGGGCGCTCGCCAAAGCGCTCAGCGTAGCGGTTGGCGCCCGGCGGCTGCTCGCGCCCGCCGCGCCCCGCGTCGCGCGCGCCCCGGAGGGGCTCGGCGCCCTTCTTGCGCGGCGCCTCGGGGGGCTCTGGGTCGAGGTGGAGGGGCAGGAGGCGGCGCTCGAGCGGGCGGGCGCTGCTCGAGAGGGCCACGGCGGCGGCGGCGACCTCCTCGGCGGGGAGCCCCTCCTCCGCCAGCTCCCGCGCCACCTCGAGGTAGGGGGCGAGGCGGCGGGGGTCGGCGGTGAGGGCGGCCACGTGGGCGGCGATGGAGGCCTTGAGCGCCGCCTTGCGCCCCTCGAGGAGCGAGGCGGGGGTGATGGGGGGCATCTGCGGAATCGCCTTGGAGAGGCCCTGCTGGAGGTAGCCGAAGCCGCGGCGGTCGCCGTTGCCCACGAGGGTGACGGCGCGCCCCTGCTGCCCCGCGCGCCCGGTGCGCCCGATGCGGTGGATGTAGGCCTCGCTGTCGTGGGGGAGGTCAAAGTTCACCACGAGCGACACGCCCTCGATGTCGAGGCCGCGCGCCGCCACGTCGGTGGCCACGAGGGTGTTGAGGGAGCCGTCGCGCAGGCGGCGCAGGACGGCCTCGCGCAGATTCTGGTTCATCTCGCCGTTGAGCGCCTCGGCGCGGTGCCCGAAAGGCAGGAGGGCGTCCACGAGCTCCGAGGTGTCCTTGCGGGTGCGGGCGAAGATGATCCGCACGCCGTCGGCGTTGAGCTCGAGGAGGGCGGCGAGGGCGGCGACCTTGCCCTCGCGCGGGACGGCCAAGAAGCGCTGCTCCACGTCGTCCGAGGTGCGCCCGCCACCGGCGACGCGCACAAGGGCGCGCTCCGGGCTGAGGTGGCGGTCGGCGATCGCCTTGACCTCCGGGGGCATGGTGGCGGAGAAGAGGGCGGTCTGGTGGGGGGCGGGCACGCGCGAGAGAATCATCTCCACGTCGTCGATGAAGCCCATCTTGAGCATCTCGTCCGCCTCGTCGAGGACCACAAAGCCCACCCGCTCAAGGCTCAGGCTGCCGCGCTCGAGGTGGTCGATGACGCGCCCCGGCGTGCCCACCACCACGGCGGGGCCGCGGGCGAGCTGCCCGAGCTGCGGGCCGATGGGCTGCCCGCCGTAGAGGAGCGCCACGCGCCCCTTGAGGGGCTGCCCGCCGTAGCTCTCCACGGCGGTGGCCACCTGGATGGCCAGCTCGCGGGTGGGGGCGAGGACGAGGGCCTGCGGGGCGCGCGCCCGCAGGTCGAGGCGCTGGAGCAGCGGGAGGGCGAACGCCGCGGTCTTGCCCGTGCCCGTCTGCGCCTGCCCGATGATGTCGCGCCCCTCGATGAGGAGAGGGATCGCCTGCGCCTGGATGGGGGTGGGCTGGTCGTAGCCGGCGACCTCGATCGCGCGCAGGAGGTGGGGGGCGAGGCCGAGGAGCGCGAAGCCGGTGGCGGGCTCCTCCTCGGGGGCGGGGGGCGGGGGCGGGTCGAGTTCGACCGAGAGGCGCTGCTCATCAGCGCGGGGGTCAATAGTCAAGAGAGACCTCTCTGAGTGGGGCGCCGCGCCCCGGGCGCTCATCGCGAGCTGCTCTCAGGAGGGGGCGGGGCTTAGAGCTTGAGGGGGAGCTGGAGCGGGAGCGGCTCACCGGAGAACAAGGGGAACTTGAGCGCCTGCACCGCCTGCACCACGCAGCCCCCTTGAGGAGACTGCCGCAGCGAGGAGGTGATGGCGCGCGCGCTCTCCACGCCCCCGCTCGGCATGATCGTGATCGACACCACGACGGTGGAGCCCTTTAACGCAGCGTCGCCCTCAGCGCAAGCCTTGATTTTCCCGAGCGAGCCGCTCACCACGCGGTTGATCTGCTCGCGCGTGCAGCACGTCCCCTCCGCCGCCGCGGCGGGCTTCTCGGCGGGCTTCTGGGCGGGCTTCTCGGCGGGCTTCTCGGCGAGCCGCTCGGGGCGCTTGGCGGCGGAGGGCTTGGCGACCCCCCTGGGGGCGGGCGGCTTGGCGGCGGGCGACTTGGGCTTGTAGCGCCGGTCGGGGGAGGGGGCGCCGGGCTTCTTGGGGGGGGCGGCGGCCACGAGCGTCTCCTCGAGCTCGATCTCGATCTCGAGCTCCATGTCGAACCCCACGTCGAGCTCATCGCCGAGCGCCCCCACGCCGCCCTCGGGCGCCGCGCCGGGGGCGGGCAGCGCCGCGCCCGCCGCGGGGGGCTCCGCGAGCGGGCTCGGGAGCGCCGCGCCCGCCGCGGGGGGCTCCGCGAGCGGGCTCGGGAGCGCCGCGCCCGCCGCGGGGGGCTCCGCGAGCGGGGTTGAGAGCGGCGCGCCCGCCGCGGGGGGCTCCACGAGCGGGCTCGGGAGCGCCGCGCCCGCCGCGGGGGGCTCCGCGAGCGGGGTTGAGAGCGGCGCGCCCACCGCGGGGGGCTCCGCGAGCGGGGTTGAGAGCGGCGCGCCCACCGCGGGGGGCTCCGCGAGCTGCGTTGGGAGCGCCCCCGCCCCCGCCCCCGCCCCCTCCTGGGGCGCGCTCGGCGGCGGGAGCGGGGCGGCGGGGGCGCCCGCGAGCGCCTGCGCCGCGCCCTCCGCAGGCGTCGCCGGGGCCGCCGCCGGGGCGGCGGGGTCCCCCCCGCCCCGCTCGCCGAGCAGCCCGAGGCCATAGGCGCCGCCGAGGGCACCGAGCGTCAAGAGCGCCGCCACGCCCGCCAGCGGCGCGGCGCGCCGCGGGGCAGGGACGCGCAGGACGAGCGGCGCCGGCGCAGAGGTGGGCGCAGAGGTGGGCACAGAGGGACGCGCGGGCCCGAGGCTGTGGGCGTAGGGCGCTGAGGCGTAGGGCGCTGAGGCGTAAGGGGAGGGGGCGGCGGCCACGCTCTCCTCGCCGCGCAGCTGGTGGGCGGGAATCGCGGGCGGCGGAGTCTGCGCGAGCTGGAGGGAAGGGGGGGCGAGGCGGCCGGCGGCGGGGCGCGGGGCGTTGAGGCGCGCGGCGTCGGGGTCGGGGTCGAGCGCGAGCGGCGAGGGCTGCGCGCCCAAGAGCAGCTCATCGAGCTCCACGTCCTCCTCGATGTCCTCGAGCGCGCGCGCCCTGAGCACGCCGCTGGCGCCGCGGGGGGGCGGGAGGGGCGGCGGCTGCGCAGGCAGCGAGGGCGCGAGGGGGGGCGCCGCGTCGCGCTGCAGGGCGCGCATCTCCGCGCCGAGCTCCTCCGTGAACACCCTCGTGTCGGCCCCCCCCGCCTGAGGCGCGGACGTGACCGACACAAAGACGCCCTGGAACAAGAGGTCTTTGAACTCTTTGATCTGCGAGATGGGCAGCCACCCCGAGAGCCCCGCTCGCCACAGCAGCGTATCCGACGAGATGATGTCTTTGTAGTAGAAGTCGATGATCTCATCAAAGTCCATAGGGCCGAGCTGCTCGTCTTGCACGAGCGCGTACCACATCGCTTTCATCTCGTTGTTTTCCCCTCACCGCGGTGTCCGTGTGGAGCATCGTGAGCGCACAATGACAAGTTGACAAGTTTTAGCACCATGGGCAACGAATAAGCGCCAAACCTCAGCTCGGGGGCCCGCTGTCAAAGCGCGCGGCGGCAACGCGCGGGGGTGGAGCGCGGGTCTAAAATCCTGTATGGAGGGGGCGCGCCGCCGCGCCGCCATCGAGCCGCACCCGCGACGCGAGAGGTGTGAAGAGCATGGGCAGCGCGCGACCGGACTGGAGATCCTTCAAGGCCACAGGCGAGCCCGCCCGCGCCGCGCGGCGCGCGGGGGGGTGGCGCGCCAAGAAGTCGGGGGAGTCGGCGGAGGAGCTGGTGGAGCTGGTGGGGGCGCTCTACCTCAAGGAGGGGCGCGCCGAGCTCCGCAAGCGCCCCGAGCCCTACCGCCGCGTGGGGGCGGCGGCGGCGAGCGGGCAGTTCACCGCCGCGCCGCTCGCCAAGAGCGGGCCGGATTTCGACGTGGCGCTCCCCGACGGGCGCGCGGGCCTCATCGAGCTCAAGAGCCGCAAGGGGCGCCGGGTGCCCCTGCGCGCGGTGGGGGAGGCGCAGGGGGCGGCGCTCGAGCGCCGGGTGGCGTGGCGCGGCTTTGGGGTGGTGCTGGTGTGCTTGTGGGACGACGGCGCCCCGGCGCGCTGGTGGGCGGTGGACTGGCGCCGCTGGCGCGAGGCGCGGGCGCTCGGGTATAAGTCGCTCTCGTGTGAGGAGCTCGACGCGGTGGGCGCGCCCTGCCCGCTCCTCCCCGGTCAGCGCCCCGATTGGCTGCCGGCGCTGCTGCGCGCTCACGAGGAGGCGTCGCTGGCGGCGTGGCCCCCCTCGCCGCCGCGCGCGCCGCGGTCTAATGACAACGACGACGACGACGATGACGACGATGACGACGATGACGACGATGACGACGATGACGACGATGACGACGATGACGACGATGACGACGATGGCGCCTGAGGCGGCCCTCCACGCCCCGCTCTCCACGGGCGCCCCCCTGCTCTCCTCACAGGCGTGGGGCGACCCGCGCGGCCCGCAGGTGTGGCTGATTCACGGCATTTTTGGCTCTAAGCAGAACTGGTCTGGCGTCGCGCAGCGCCTGAGCGCCGCCCTGCCGGCGCTGTGCGTGCGCGCCGTGGACCTGCGCTGCCACGGCGACAGCGCGGGGCTCGCCGCGCCCCACACGGTGCGCGCCTGCGCCCAAGACCTCGCGGCGCTCGCCGAGGCGGCGGGGGCGCCGCGCGCGCTCGTGGGACACTCGTTTGGGGGCAAGGTGTCGCTCGCCTACGCGGCGCGCGCGAGCGCCGCCGGGCGCCCCCTCCACACGCTGTGGACGCTCGACAGCCCCCTCGATTCGGCGCTGCAGCCCGGGCAGCGCGAGGTGCTCAGCGTGCTCGAGGCGTGCCGCGCGGCGGCGATGCCGCAGCCGTCGCGCCGGGCGCTCAGCGAGGCGCTCGTGGCGCGCGGGCTCTCCTTGGGGGTGGCGCAGTGGATGACGACCAACCTCCGGCCGCGGGCGGCGGGGGGCTTTGAGTGGCGCTTTGACCTCGACGGCATCGAGGCGCTCCTCGAGGACTACTGGCGCCTCGACGGGTGGGCGCTGCTGGGGCTGCTGCCGGCGAGCACGCGCGTGCACCTGCTCCGCGCCGAGCGCGGGCTCCGCTGGAGCGAGGAGGCGAGCGCGCGCCTCCGGCGGGAGCGCCCCACCGCGGCGTCGCCCGTCTTGGCCGACGCGGGGCACTGGGTGCACATCGATCAGCCCCAGGCGCTGCACGCACTGCTGGCGTCGTCGCTGAGCGCCCTCGCGCGCCCCGAGGAGGAGGCGCCCCCCGCCCCGCCGCCCGCCGATTCCTGAGCGGCGCCCCCGCGCCGCGCCTGAGCGCTTGCGTCAGGCGCGTCGACTGTGTTGACCTGCTCGCACCGCCCCCCGCCCCCGCCTGAGCTCGCCCGAGTCGCCCCGCTAATGACCCACACACCCCTGCCGCCGCACGCCCCGCCGCACGCCCCGCCGCACGCCCCGCCGCACGCCCCGCCGCTCGCCCCGCCGCGTAAAGCGTGGCGTGAAGCGTCGCGTGAGGCGCGCGGCGTCGCCCTCGTGACGCGGGTCGCCCTCGCGCTCGGCGCCCTCCTCGGGGCGCCGAGCGCGGCGCGGGCGACGCCTGAGCGCCTGTTCGCGCCCCTGGGGGCGGAGCTGCCGCTCTTGGAGGACGCGCTCAACCTCCTCAGCGCGCTCAAGGGGCGCGCGCACCAGGAGGGCTGGTACGCGCTGCTGCCGCCGCTGAGCGTGGGCGGCGAGAGTCGCGGGCGCCTGCTCTTTAGTCACCGCATGCGCTCTGGGCTCGGGCTGCGGGTGATGGTGCCTGAGGACAGCAACACGGTCCCTGAGGTGGCGCTCGCCCTCTACGCCCTCAACACCTTCGTGCGCCGCGCCTATCCAGGCGGCGCGGACCTCATGGTGCTCGACATCGCGCAGGAGGGCGGGGGTAAGTTTAGCCCGCACAAGACTCACCAAAACGGCGCGGACGTGGACGTGCGCTACTACATCAAGGGCGTCCCCCCCAACGACCACGAGAAGCGCTGGGTGCACCCCTCCAAGCTCGACCTGCCGCGCATGTGGGCGCTGCTCAAGGCGCTCAAGCGCTATGACCTCGCGGAGGTGGTGCTCATGGACCTGTCGCTGCAGCGGGCGCTGCACGAGCACGGGCTCAAGGCGCTGCACATGACGCCCAAGGAGCTCGCCGAGTACCTGTCGTACCCCGCCAAGGCGCGGGGGGGGGCGCTGGTCAAGCACGTGCCCAACCACTACCACCACATGCACATCCGTTTCCGACTCGGGGCCTCGGCGGGGTGGTGGGGGCTGGCGCCCAAGGAGGCGGAGGAGATCTTTGTGCGCTACCAGCAGAGCAGGACGGGCTTCTTTGAGTACGTGGTGCAGCCGGGCGAGACGCTCGGGGCCATCGCCGCGTTCCATCGGGTGAGTCTGGCGGCGCTGATGCGCTGGAATCAGATGACGCCGGAGTCGCTCATCCGCCCTGGGCTGGTGCTGAAGGTGTGGCGCTGAGGCGCCTTGAGGAGTCCCCTGTATGATCGACGCGCTGGTCTTTGACGCCCTCAGGACCCCGCGCGGGGCGGGCAAGCCCACGGGGGCGCTCTACTCGTGCGCGCCGCTCGACCTGCTCGCCTCGGCGCTGCGCGCGGCGCCGGGCCGCGTGGGGCACACGCGCGAGTCGCTGAGCGCGGCGCTCGACGAGCTGGCGGTGGGGTGCGTGACGCAGGTGGGGGAGCAGGGGGGCTGCGTCGCGCGCACGGCGCTCTTGGCGGCCGGGTATGACCCGCGCGTGCCTGCGGTGACGCTCAACCGCTTCTGCGGGTCGGGGCTCGAGGCGGTGAACGACGCGGCGGCGAAGGTGCGGGCGGGCTTCTGCGCCCTAGCGCTCGCGGGGGGCGTGGAGAGCATGAGTCGGGCGCCGATGGGGAGCGACGGCGGGGCGCTGCTTGACCCGCGGATGGCGCTCGGGTGGGGGCTCGTGCCGCAGGGGGTGAGCGCCGACCTCCTCGCCACGCTCCACGGGATCACCCGCGCCGACGTGGACGCCTACGCCCTCGAGAGTCAGCGGCGCGCGGCGGCGGCGGAGGCGCGGGGGGCGCTGGCGCGCGGTCGGGTGCCGGTCCTCGACCGCGCGGGGGCGACGCTGCTCGACCGCGACGAGCACCCCCGCCCGCAGACGACCCTCGAGGACCTCGCGCGGCTCACGCCGGCGTTCGCGCAGCTCGGGGAGGGGCTAGGGCTCGACGCGCTCACCCGGCGGGTGTATCCGCAGCTGGCGCGCATCGACCACGTGCACACGGCGGGGTCGTCGAGCGGGGTGGTGGACGGGGCGGCGCTGGCGCTGCTCGGCTCGGCGGAGGCGGGGCGGCGGCTCGGGCTGCGGGCGCGGGCGCGGGTGCGGGCGGCGGTGAGCGTGGGGAGCGAGCCGGTGGTGATGCTGTCGGGGGTGGCGCCGGCGGCGCAGGCGGCGCTGTGGCAGGCGGGGATGCGCGTGAGCGACGTGGACCTCTTTGAGGTCAACGAGGCGTTCGCGGCGGTGCCGCTCTACTTTATGGATGCGCTCGGGGTGCCGCACGAGCGCGTAAACGTGAACGGGGGCGCCATCGCCCTCGGCCACCCGCTCGGCGCCACGGGGGCGATGCTCTTGGGCGCGGCCCTCGAGGCCCTCGAGGAGCGTGGCGAGGGGGTGGCGCTGGTCACGCTGTGCATCGGCGGGGGTATGGGCATCGCCACCATCATCGAGCGCGTGTGAGGTCTATATGAGCGAGCGTGTTGAGGCGGCTGGCGCGAGCGCGCGCGGCGGGGTGACGGGCGTGTCGCTCGAGGGGGGGCTCGCCGTGGTGACGCTGCGCGCCCCCGACGGCGTCAACCGGCTCAACCCGCCGCAGCTGGCGGCGCTGCGCGCGGCGCTCGAGGCGGCGGCGCGGCTGGAGGGGGCGCGGGGGATCGCGCTCCTGAGCGCGCACGAGGCGTTCTGCGTGGGCGCGGACCTCGATTCGCTCGCGGCGCTGCCGCCCCGCCCGTCGCCCAGCACCCTCGCCGAGGCGCGCGCGGCGCTGCGGGCGGCGGTGGACGACCTCGGGGGGCTGCTGCGCTGGCTAGAGACGCAGGGGCGCCCGGCGGTGGCGCTGCTCAACGGCAGCGCGCTGGGGGGCGGCTACGAGCTCGCGCTCGCGTGCCACCGCCGCGTGGCGCTCGATGACCCGCGCGTCCGCGTGGGGCTGCCGGAGGTGACGCTGGGGTTGATGCCGGGGGGGGGCGGCACGCAGCGCCTGCCGCGCCTCATCGGGCTGCGCTCGGCGCTCGAGCTGCTGACGCAGGGGGCGACGCTGTCGCCGGCGCGCGCGTTGGCGGCGGGGCTGGTGGACGAGCTGGTGTCGCCGGGGGCGACGCCGGAGGAGACGCGGGCCGCCCTCTTGGCGGCGGCGCGCGCCTACGTGGAGGCGACGCCGTCGGCGTCGCAGCCGTGGGATCGCCGCGGGTTCGTGTACCCGGGGGGGGCGCAGCCGCAGACGCCGGAGGCGCGGCAGCTCTTCTTGGGGGCGGCGGGGCAGCTCGCGCAGCGGACGGCGGGGGCGCACCTGGGGGCGCGCGGGGCGCTGGAGGCGGTGCAGGAGTCGGCGCACCTCGCGCTCGCTGGGGGGCTGCGGGCGGAGGCGGCGGCGTTCGTGGCGCTGGCGGCCTCGCCGGAGGGGGCGGCGCGGGTGCGCGCGCTGTGGACTCACCGGCGCGCCCTAGAGGCGGGGACGCCGGCGCTGCGCGCGTGCGCTGAGGACGGGGTGGGGCGGGTGGGGGTGCTCGGGGCGGGCATGATGGGGGCGGAGCTGGCGTTCTTGGCGGCGCGGGCGGGCAAGGAGGTGGCGCTGCGCGACGTCAGCGCCGAGCGGCTGGCGCGGGGGGTGGAGGTGTTCGAGGGGCTGCTGGCGCGAGACGCGGAGCTGAGCGCGGAGGGGCGCGCGGCGCTGCGGGGGCGGCTGACGCCCACGCTGTCGCTCGAGGCGCTGCGGGGGGTGGACCTGGCGCTCGAGGCGGTGGTGGAGGACCTCGAGGTCAAGCGCCGCGCGCTCGCGGAGGTGGAGCCGCTCTTGGCGCCGGGGGGGCTGTTCGCCTCCAACACGTCGTCGCTCCCGATCGGGGACATCGCGCGCGACGCGGCGCGCCCGGAGCGCTGCCTCGGCATGCACTTCTTTTCGCCGGCGTCGGTGATGTCGCTCGTGGAGCTGGTGCGGGCGCCGCGCACGTCCGACGAGGCGCTCTCGCGGGCGTGGCGGCTGAGTCGGGCGCTGGGCAAGACGCCCATCGTGGTGCGCGACGGCTATGGGTTCTTCACGACGCGGGTGTTCTCCGCCTACATCCTAGAGGGGGCGCAGTGCGTGGCGGAGGGGTACCCGGCGCCGCTGGTGGACTGGGTGGCGCGGGAGGAGGGGATGGCGGTGGGGCCGCTCAAGGCGCTCGACGAGGTGACGCTGACGCTGGCGGCGCACGTGCTCGAGATGCAGGCGCGCTATGGGCTGCCGCCGACGCGCCCGGAGGGGGCGGCGCTGCTGGGGGCGCTGCTGGGGGCGGGGCGGCGGGGGCGGGCGGCGGGGGG
>Ga0194129_10005490_pt1 | contig 16141 bp, 26 predicted proteins | sample TA2KigCa35mmetaG_FD_150862 | JGI IMG/M metagenome (GOLD analysis project Ga0194129, IMG submission 150862) | Freshwater microbial communities from Lake Tanganyika, Tanzania - TA2015038 Kigoma Deep Cast 35m | ecosystem: Environmental > Aquatic > Freshwater > Lake | place: Tanzania: Lake... | reverse complement strand
CATGGCTCCATTCAAAACCTTAAAAGCAGAGTTGAATGCGTCCGTCAGGTTGCCGCGACCAGCGAACTTTGAAGCTAATCCAGCAGCGTCCATGCCACCGCGAGATATGTCTCCTCCTGCGCGGGCGACCTTTAGGGAATCCGTAGCGACGTCCCAGGAAAAGACAAGATTGAGCCCATCGAGCTTTTCACTGGCTTTTTCTAATTTACCCGAAGCTGCGGACGTGAGAATCTGCGCGATCTCGTCGAAGGTGAGGTCGCGATTGTCATACAAGTGCGAAATATGACCAACGGCACCACCCATCTATTTTTGATCCTTTTCTTTTAGAATTTTTAATTTTTTTCTTGCAGATTTAAGTTCAGTTTTTAATCTCGATTCAACACGTGACCATTCATATCTTCTTATTGAACCTCTAGGTTCTCTTAGTTTTCTCCTAGATATTTCAGCAATTTGTTCTTCAAGGTCAATAACGTGCTCTTCAGAACCCCATTCAGTAATTCTGTCGCCAGAAATATATGCATTTTTGATAGATTTTGATTCTTTCAAAATAAGATCAATAAATTGTTGTAACGTTTTTTTAAAATTCTCCTCTTTCATACTTGTCTATTGCACCTTTAAATGCACTATAAATATACATTCTAATATGGTCATCGTCAACTGATGATTCTGAATCAAGATTAAAATGATTCATAACCTTAAGTAAAAACCCAGGATATATAGAAACTTCTAAAGTATTTCCGTTTGGTAATTTGATAAATTTGACATTTTCTGAATTCATGTCAAAAATTATATTACACAGTTTTTAATAATACATCTATTTTTTCTTTGGCGAAATTGGTACTGGGGGTGTTGTATCTTCTTTTGATTGATTACCAGCTTTAGATTTTTGTGATTTTTCAACGCTAGGTTTCTTAATAACATTTGTTTTTGCTGTAACCTTTTGCTGAGATGGAATTTTTTCCATTTTAACATTTGCGGGATTTTCACTGGGTTCTAATGCTTTTCCACCTTCGACTTCACCACCAACAATTTGTGATATTCCTTTTAAAAATGCAAACAATGCTGTCTTTTCAGCAGAATCAAGATCATTTAAATATGATTCCATTGCAAGTTTTATTTCTTCATCTTTAAATGATTTACCTGCACGAATCGTGTTTAATTTTTCTATGACTTCATCAACAGTTATTTCGCCCGACTTGAGTTTTTCTTTCTCATCATCTTGTTCAACAAGTCTAGATTTCTTTTTTGAAAGTGTCTCTTTAATCACCTGATTCAAGAAATCCTTCAAAGACATGGTGTCTTTAATAACATTTTGCATCACTTAACCCTCGAGTACTTAATACGGTTTCCAACACGTTCGGTATATTTTTTTACATATTCACGCTGTGGTGTTTCTTCGGTCAACACATGTTTTGTTACCGATTCTTTAATCAAAATATCATCCATAAATTTATCAAACGTAAACACTAAATCTTCATTATCATCTTCGTGTGTCATGACACAACTCCTTTCGATAAATAGGATACTTTTTAAAAAATAACTTTCTTGTTTGGATCAATAAATAATTCTAAACTTAAAGAACAACTTTGAGATATGTAGTCTATATCTTTTAAGCCTACATCACCAATAGTAAAGGGTCCGCCGATCTCCACGATTGAGGTATAATAAATCAACTGTATTTTTTCAAGTATAATATCAGTCTTATTTTTCAATATTTTTAACGAATCTTCTAAATTAGCTGTAATGTTACAATGCTTCTTAGCTGAAAACGACTTGGTAATTGTTCATCTGAAAATTTACAATAAACAATCGCAAATTCAGTTCCAACGCTGAGTTGTTCTTCTAGTTCAGGAATTAAACTACTCAATTCCTGACTCATCATTATTTTTGAATCATTCATTATGTGGTTTATATACTAAATCTCTTCGAATTATATCGGCATATTTAGCAAATTCTTTATCAATTTCAGTAATTTTATTAACGTCTTTAGTTATCAAACACATCTTGATTGATAAATCATTAATTTCAAGAACAGAGTGATGGCCAATCTGCGTTTCATATTCAATAATTGATTTTAAAAATCTATTACGATCATCATATGATTCAAACATATACTTTTTTGAAAGTTTACCATCTTCAACTTTCCATTTTTCAATTGCAATGATCGGTTTATCAAGATTTGAAACCCTGATTGGAAGATCATTTGAAATCATCGGTCGTTTGGTTCGATCAATAAATTCTCTATGTAATTCTACAAGCTTCAAGATTACCTCTTCATAACAAAACTATGCCACCGACAACTGCAGCTTCAGTAAATGATGATCCATTTGACCAAACCTTGCGATTCCTATCAATGACACATGATCCACCTTTAAATTTTAAATCACGTTCATTTCCAATCCTGTTGGAAACAACGACATTTGCACAAGTTTCTTCTGCAAGATCAACCCATTCACAATCAGGATAACCATAATCTCCACTCCAGTTTGTTAAAAGAGCGATTGTGTCAACAGATCCTTTTTTATAGAATTTATTATTTTCATTATAAAATTTATAAGAATTTCTATAATTGTTTATGACGTCTCTACAAATCAGTGATCCCAACCTACCGGCTCTTGTAATCACAATTGGATTTAAGTTTTCAGATGGTGTTGCCCATAAATTGTCATTACCCCAAAGGTTATGTTTTTGAATATTTCCCTCTAATCCTTTAGGACCAATCACGACTGCAGAGTTATACAAACATCCTTCTCGGAGTTCAACATATCCCATAACAACGTGACAATTATAGTTACGAGCAATTCCCATAAATGCATGTGTTTGATATCCATCTCTAGTTTGAGAACATTCAGCAGCCTCACTAGAATTATTCAATGCATATCCACTGATACATAACTCTGGAAGAACGATAACTGCCGCACCTTTTGCCGCAGCTTCATGTGCAAGTTGCACAGCTGTACCAAGGTTTTCATGAACCTCAAGAATCTTGGGTTCAAATTGAATTGCTGCGACAATCGTGTTCATTATTTTATTTCTCAGCAATTTCAAATGGAGTTGTTAGATTTTCAATAGATTTAGTTGTTAGATTTTCAATAGATTTAACAGCAATAGAATATTTTCCTAAAGCAATTAGAGATATCTTTCTAACGTTAGAAATCGACTCACCTGTTTGACTTGCGATATCTTTAAGTTTAGAGCCTTCAGACGTAAAGTAACCTTTTTTAGTAAGGCTTTTTAAAATTTCACCACCAATTTTTTGTGAAAAATTATTAAAATTTTCGCCAAAAGTTTCTTGAAATCCCAGGCTGTTTACAATTCCAGCCGGATCGAGCAAAATATTTTTATCTTCTTCGGTGAATTCTTCATCGGGTTCAAGTTCATATCCTTGCTCCGTCGTCTCCCCAGGTTGAAGATTCAACGCTTTATACGTTTTTTCATATGTTTTACTAAATGCATCATAGAATCTTTTTGCAGCACGTTTTAAACTGTCGTCTTTTAGTGCTTCACGCAAACCTGTATAAATTTGTTCTTTTGTTACCTCGGTTTCATTGGCTTCAACAGCAATTGATGCATCAATCTTACCTGCAAACTCTTTTCTTAACTGATTGGAATATTCTATAAATTTTTGTCTTGCTTCTTCATTTCGCGGAGACCATCCTGATTGAAATCTCTTTACTTCTACGCCACTTGGTATTCTTACGGGTTGTTCATCGCGGCGGGCTTGTGCGAAGGCCACCGCGTCGGCGTGGGAGAAACTATACTTCTGTTTTAAAAGCTTTGTAAGCTCGGCGACACCACCTTTTAATAAAGCATCTTGAATTTCATTTTCAGGAATTGACGAAGATAAACGACGAGAAGGAATCATTTTTGGTGGAGGTGAAACAGGTAAAGCTTCACCTAAAAGTGATTCTATTAAAATTTTTCTAACTGCATTTCGAATGATTGATTCAACTGTCGTATCTTTCATTTTTTTTTCCTTTTCTTTAGCTGCTTCAAAAGCATCCTTGACCATGACGTATACTTCTGGAACTTTATCATCATCTACCGGTTCTACCAACGCTCTTAAAGCAGGAAGTAACTCTAACTTATTAGACGGAATAAAGTTTTGATTTGTTGGATCAGTTTCCGCTGCTTGTGGATCAACGACTGGATTTGCATTAATTGGTGAATCCGAGTCCAATAATTCACGTAGCAAACCTCTCAATGATGATTCTGTTATCAAGATCTGATGCATATAATGACGATAAGTATTAATTTAGCAAATCATTTTTCATTCATCTGCGCTACTTTGCTGTGAAGTTGTAAAAAATTGTGCATTATATTTAGCATCAGTCAATCTTCTACCAAAATACAAGGATAATGCAGGAATGAAATACGTCATCGCTGCAGACACATCAAAACCCTTAAATGATATTGAACCTATCTTTTCAAAAGAAGAGCACAGATACACGACAGTTGTCACAAAAAATGATATTGTTGCAAAAGTAACAGAAACGGATTGAACACCTTTATCATTTCTCATCCACCACCACGGAACTTTTTTATTTTTTTCCATATTTTACCTTATTAATTGTTATTAACAACAGAAACAATCACTGCTGCTGTTAAAGTTGATAAAATCACGCCTCCAACAACGCCGATGCTAACCCATGTAGCAGGATTCGGTCGACTTTCTCTCTCTTCTTTCAACTGAAGATCTAATCTGTTAATTTCTTTTGCCTGCTCTTGTAGTCTAAGACTTAAAATTTGTGAATCAGATTCATTTCTAATCTTTATCTTTTCCAATTCATGATCGTGATATGATTTCATTGTGGAGGTTGCTTTTTTTACCTCGATTTGTATTAGTTGGTCTTTGAATTGAATATCTGAAATTATTGAAGCGGTGGCAGATGGTGACAATAACAACCCGGTAAATGGTGCAATTTGCCCTTTTTTCATTGGAGAAATTGCATTTCCAATATCTTGTTCACCCGGTATTAATTTTGGAGTGGAAGGTAAAACAATTGGTTTTTTTTCTTTACCACCTTCTGATTCAGGACTTGGGATATCAGCACGTAACAAATTGGTTGTTAATAGCGATATTGTGACTATTAATGAAATAATTTTATTTTTCATTTATTCAATCTTCCGGCATTATTATTTTAAATCCAGTGACTTCTGAGAGTTTTTTCGCAAGACTCACAGGATCATCTTGATGAATTTTTAAGATTTCTTTAATTTGATTTTTTTTCTTATCATCAAGTTCTTTTTTATTTTTTTCATATTGTTTTTCTATACTCTCAAGATCTGATTTTAACTTTTTATCTGATTCATCTTGGGAATTTCTTTCATTTTTTCTAATATTATCAATCTTGTCTAATTGATCATTATGTGAATCTCTTGTTAGGTCTGTAGCAGGTTTGCTATCATGGTTTTTACGAAATAAAAAATATCCCATGAGCCCTGCAAAGAACGTAACAATATATCCCCAATTTTTTTTAAAAAATGATAAAATCTTTTTCCATAATAACAAAAACATATTTATCCTCAATTTGGTTTGTCGTCTTTTTTATTTAAAGAATCAATAGAAGGAAATATTAAATCTCCTTTTTTACTCACGGTGTGTTGTTCAAGAAGTTTGCATATGTCTTCAATTGCAACTTGATGAATTTGAATGATCTTTGAAAGATTTAAAAGGTTAATTCTTAATGAATTAACCTCCTCAGCAATTGTTATTAGTTCGTTTACTATACCAACCACCGTCTTTGAAGACTTTATTGATGACTCAAGTATATAGTCAAAAAGTCCCGTCTTCTTCTTTGTCGTCTCTTTTTCTTCTTTTTTCTGAGCCATTACTAATCATATTATATAACGTATTGTGATCTAGTTCATTTATGTTACCACGATTATATGAAGTTTGTTTTTTTACAGGCTTTTCAAGATCTTCTTTAATACGTCTTAAAACCAGCTCTTCAATTATTTTTTTTGCAAATTTATCATCATTAATGATAAGTTTAGCAAACTCATCAAAAATTGATTGCATTGATAATTGATAATGGAAAAGTTTTTCTCTAAGTTTAAGATGTACGTCCTTCGTCAGTTTAACATGTATACACTTTTTTTCATATAAAACATCTGTTCTAATCAAACTCCGGCGGTGCCTCCTGATCTAGCTGCTGATGGTGCCTCAAATTCATCTTCTTTTTTTGAAGTTGACTGTCCAATAACGATATCATGCTGATCTTCCAACACGATTTTGAATTCATTTACAACATCTTGTTCATAATTTTTAGTTAAAAAGTTAATTGCCCTACGTGAGATAGTATTTCTAATTTCAAGCAAAGAATCATAATTGTCAATTAACCTAACAACACCTGCTGCAAATTCTTCAACATCAATATCTTCCGCAGTTAATTTTGCTTCAGACTGTTTTTCTTCATCATCTTTTTTATCTTGTTCTTTTTCATCATCTTCAGCTTCATTTAAAGCAGATAAAAAACCCCTAGTCATTGAATGAAAGTTAAATCCTTCATTTTTCTTTATCTTTGCCTCAGATTCATATTCCATAAAATAATCATCTATTTGATTATCAAGAGAATCTTCTAATTCTTTTTTTTCCTTCTCCTCAATAAGAAGTTTTTGTACCTGTTCTCTAATGAGCTTTTTTAAAACATTTACGTTGATTCTTTTTAACATCACTTCACCTTTAATACCTGAGCCATCGATTCAGCTTTTGAAAATCTTTCTTCAATAACACCCCAATTAAACTCTCTCATTCTAGCAACAAGGTGACTCTTTTTATCTGTGAGATAATCCCTAAAGTAAGCGTGTTCCCACATATCAACAACAATAACTGGATATAATCCCAACATCACATCGCCGCTGTGATGACTAACAACTGTATTAACGTATCTTTGAAGGAATGTGTGATATCCACACACTGCCCAACCTGAACCTGCAGATAATGCGCAGGCCATAAAATCACGTTGCCAATCTTCAAATGTTCCCCAATCTCGTTCAAGTCTCATGTAAGACAATGAATCCATAGTGATTTCAGAATGAGGATCAAAAGCATTAGCAAAGTACAATTCATGAAGCCATGTAGCATTTAAGTTATAAACTTCATCAAGCTTTAATGAACGATATTGAGAATGTTTAGAGTCAGCAGAACCTCTATCTGCAGTATCTAATTCTGCTGAAATCTTATTAAGAGTCTCTACATAACCTTTATACAAAGATTCATGTGCATCTTTAGTTTTTTGAGTAGAAAATTCTGATACTTGTTTAAAAACCTTGGGTTCAGCAACATACGCTTCATAAGGGTTTCAACCTTTGGAAGATTTGAAGTTTGTTCAGAAATTGAATTCCTTACAGCGCTCTTTAACAAAACATCCAAATTCATGTTTAACATATTTTTATTCATGTTGATTTCACTTTCTTTTTTTGAGTCTTTGGAACCCTTTTGTTTTTAAAGTTTTTATTCACATATTCATCTTGAAATTGTTTGATAGTCAAATCAAATTCACGCTGATCATCGGGTCTTTTTAAGGTAATCGTTTGACCTTTCACGTCAACATCTTCAACATCATACACTAAACCAGGTGAAACATCTGCACTTAATGCAGTATCCTTTTTTCTTACTCTTAATCCTGGTGATATGACATTTTCTGGTCGACCATCACGATTAACATCAAATGATACCTTTAATTCATCAATTGATTGACTTGATTCATTTAAAAGAGGACGAAGCTTTTTGATCCATTCTTCTCTCATAAGTTTAATGAGATATTTTTCTGTTAACTTTTTTTTCTTCATAACGATTCCACGTGTTAACTAATTATTGATCAAGTCTCTCGAATTTTTATGATATCATTTGGATTCTGCAAAAGCTGATCAAATTTAACACAAGAAGTTCCAGTAACCTTAAAAATATTATCAGTTGCGGCTTCTGCATCAGAATAATCAGAATAATAGATAACGTTCTTAATCCCACTGTTAACAATTCTCCTCGCACACATCGAACACGGTTTGTGTGTACACAACATCAAAAGTTCATGACGTAATTCATAAGGCTTACAAAGATGAAATAGTGCATTTTCTTCAGCATGTAAAAAGCCAGATTGTCCATGTTGCAAAGATGTTCTTTCGTTAGGACCTCCCTTATAACTACCGTTGTAACCTATTGCACATACTTCTCTGTAATCTTTTGTGATTATAATTGATGCAACTTTGTATTTTAAATCATACGATAAAGTTGCTAGCTCTACGCACATTTTCATAAAAACATCAAGCTTTTGTTTGTGACGATTTAAATTATCCGTCATGGCGACCTGAAATTAAACTTTCCTGATTTAAGATAACAGGATGGCATTTTAAACACCTGGGTTCATAAAGCTCTGAACCACCAACTTCAATTTCTGTACCACCGGTTTGCTTTTTGTACGTATAATGTGCATCTTTATTACAAACGACACACACTGCGCTTAGTTTTTCAACTTTGGTTGCCCATGGTAACATTCTCTCGATTTCGTCAAATGGTTTGCCAGCTGCAGATAAATCTAGACTAGAAACAACTACTGAATATCCACTTCTGTATAACCAAACCAATACATCAGCAATGCCAGGGATCATAAAAGCTTCATCAACTGCAATGACATGAGGATTTTCTTTCATTTCTGAAAGCTCTTCAAGAATATCACTTCCTACTTTAACACAAATTGCAGGAATAGACCATCCTCCATGTGTTGATATATTATCAATACTGTACCGGTCATCTAGTTTAGGTTTAAAAACGGCAATTTTTTTTCCTTGATATTTTAATCTATCAAGAGTAGATAAAAGAGATGTTGTCTTTGCAGAAAACATCGGGCCCGTGTAAATGATAAACGTTGTCATGCTTTTGAAAAATACCTATAACCTTCAAATATAGTTGAAGATAAAAGTTTATTTGCAACAATTTGATCATTTAACTTTGCTGCTCGATGTGAAGCCAAAACCTTGCACCAGTCAATCCAATAATCATCTTTAATATCATGGTGTGTTGCCAACTCATCTAACACTTTTGAAAGTGAAACAATAGAAGATGAATTACGAATCTTACCTTCTACCATCATCAGCTGCTTGACTGGTGGCATATTGGGCATGTTTGGCATCTCTAAAATATTTTGATAATCTTGCTTTTTATCTTCATCTAATATTTTTTCTACCATTTTAAAATGTCTCTCATAAATATGTAGAGATGCACTTAAATGTGTATATGTTCCAACGTCAATTTCCATGCCTAATTCGCGAGATAATTGTTTTGCCAACAATTCCTGGAAAATAGTAAACGCCGGAACATCATATGATAAACCAAGAATAACATCAGATGATCTCATTGACGTCACCATATGTATCTTATGATTTCTCAAAAAGAATTGTAGAGACAATGTACATGGAACATCCAAAGTTGCTAAAATTGAATCTTGAGGAGATCTAATATGGATTACTGCACGTCGTGAATCAGGATCAGATTTTAACTCATTAACAACATAATCCCATTGCGTCCAATCTTGCTTTACCGATTCTGCAATTCTTGAATGAGGTTTAAAAATTCTTGAACCATAAGCGCTATTTGCAGTCTTACCATCATCTGATATTTTTGACCAAAATGATGAATAGTTTGCAATCCAATCTGTAGAATCACTTCCACTTAGATACCACAGAAGTTCTGCAATCATGTAATGAATTGATAAATCTCTACCGGCGGTGTATGGAATTCTATTCTTGGGATCTAAGATTTTAAATTGATATCCAATAATTTCTTTTACTTTCATTCCTCTTGGAGAAGAAATAAATTCTGGTCTGTTGTAAACATCATTTATGATGTCAGCATATGCTTCAGTAAAATTTTGATACGCTTTCATAATCACGCCTTAAGTGTTAAATCTTTTATATTTCCCCAATTTTCTTCATACCATTTGATGGTTCTGTCTAAGCCATCCCAAAATCTTACCAGTGGAACATAACCAAGAACCTCAGTGGTTCTAGAAATATCAGCTAGTGTGTGCATCACATCACCCGGTCGCCAAGGAGCATCATGGTATTTTGCTTCAGGATATTTTGATAAAAGGTATTCCAATATTTCTTTATTTGATGTTTTATCACCACATGCAACATTTAAAGCCTCTGCTTTCAGCTTGCCATCAACTTCTGCACCACGAATACATGCATCAACAACGTTGTCGACATAACACATATCACGAGATTGTGAACCATCACCATCAGATCTCATTGATTTACCAGTTTTAATCGCAGTTAACCACGCACTAACAGCAGTTGAATAGGGAGAATCACCTAGTTGATTAGGACCAAAAACATTAAAAAATCTTAGACAAACAGAGTCTAGGTCATACAATTCATAGTATAATCTAAGATAATCTTCAATGATTGATTTTTGAAGTGCATATGGGGACTTTGGATTTTTTGATGATGTCGTTTGTGTAGGCAAAGCACACGTTGAACCATAAACTGATGATGAAGATGCAAAAACAAATCTTTTTACATGACCTTTGCACGCATCAATTAATTTTAATGTTTTTGATACGTTGATATCGTTGGTTTCAATCGGATATTCCACAGAGTAACTCACTCTAGGTACGGCAGCGATATGAAAAACAACATCGTACGAATTAGTCTTTATTTTTTCTAATATTGTATTTGATGAAAAATCACTAATTATGATTTTGTCCTTAAGTTGTTGAGGAACAAATTCAATTTGACCATTTGACATATCATCTACAATATCGACCTTCACTCCTCTTTTCAGGAGCTCGGCGGCCAAGTTACTACCAACAAACCCAGCACCTCCAGTTAACAACGCAGTCTTAACCTTCATGTTGCAAATATTACAATTTTTTTTCTTAAAGTTCATGTTATTTATGTAAATCATGAAAACGTTTAATGTTATTAACCAATCAAAAAAAATATCTGATTCAGATCTTGAATTAATCATTGAAGCATGTAAAGTACAATTAAAAGAACATGCTGCACCATCTTTGAACAGATATCCTTGGGATATCAAGGTTGGTGGTGATGATGGATACCCACTGGTAATATTAGATGATCCAGATCACGCAACCGCACTTGGATATCACACTCAAGATCCTTGTGGCAAAGTATGGGGTCGCGTGTTTGTCAATCCAATCTTAAATAACGGTGGAACGTTATATTCCAGTACCAGATCTGTTTCAGTGGTTTTATCTCATGAAATACTAGAAACATTCTACAATCCGTATGTTAATTTGTGGTCAAATCGTAGTGATGAAACTTTTGTCGCTCTTGAAATTTGTGATCCAGTTGAAAACTCAAGTTATGAAATTGAAATAAATCAAATAAAAATTCATGTTTCAAATTTTGTTCTTGATTGTTGGTTTGATAAAGAGATGTCAAATGCAGGAAAATTTGATTATCTTTCAACAATAAATTCACCATTGACGTTAGGAAAAGGAGGCTATAACGTAATCTTCAATAGTGAAACAGGCGAAGTTAAATCAATATTTGCATGTAAAGAAGATGAATATTCACATGGTATTATTAAACCAAGTCATCCTGCGTCAAGAACCAATAGAAATCTATGTAAAAAGTCATTAATCATTGGTTGATTGCTTTTTTGTTGAAGAATATAAGTCTTTATACCAACCCCCTCCTTTTAATGTAAAGCCCGAACCTCCTGAAATTAACCTGTGCAATGATCCATGACACTTAGGACATTCAGAAAGTGCTTCATCTTTCATGGATTGAATTGTTTCAAACTGATGTTCACAACCTTCACACTTATATTCATATGTTGGCATATCTACACCAATGCAATATCAAACAATAGGAATTACAATTTTTTGACTTGTTAGCTGGGTAACCCCCGGTTGCCTTGTGTATTTTAATATACCATTATGGTTAATCAAATTACATAATGTAGGATCTAACAATAAATCTGAGAAACGATATTCAACACAATCTATCCAACACTGTTGTGAAACAAGCTGACATGTTTGTGAATAATCACTATGTTTTGCATCATGCGCAGTTGCGTTTGGTTGAATAACACTGATGAATTTTCCATTTGGCATCTTTTTAAAGGAAGAAGCAGATTGATATCCTTTTATTCCTTTATACGTCGTTCCAATAAAGTGCCATCCATAGTTACAAGCTTTTTTAGGTGATAATTCAAGCTTTTTATCAAGAATCCAATGTTTGCCAACCGTAGAAACTATACCACCCGTATAAGTCCCCAACATCTTATTGATCCTATCATTATGACCTATCATTGAAGAAACGGATGATGAAATTGGTTGTGGAGAAGGCCCAACGACACAAGTTGCTTTCATAAACATTAAATCAGCGACTTGTGCTGTCAACAATGATGCATCAAAAATATCTGCAAGTTGTTGTTGTAATGTCGCAGAAACGTTAACTCTAACACCATTGATCTTTAATGCATCTGGCATTACACACAATTTAACATTTTTACCAGATATTTCATATTCTAATGGCATCCATGTTGCTTCAAAGTTACCTGAAATTACCTGATCAAATATAAATTTTTCTCTATCAACCAATTTTTCAGGAAATGTCATCATTGTCATATTAATCACTTTTTCCAATAAGAATACATATTCTTTTCAATTTCATAATTCATCATCTTAATTGGTCGATGTGGTTGTTCTTTTGCCCAAATAAACATTTTATTGACAAGGGATTCAAAATCAGTTTGATCTTTAAATCCCAAAACTTCTTTTGCTTTTTTATGATCACAATATGCAATTTTTACTTCATCCCTTGGCTCAAGATGAATAATATCAGGATTGTAACCATGAGAATTTGCAACTTTTTTAAATTTTTTTGCAGCATCTAATATTGTTGTATACGAATCAGCACCAATATTAAATGTGTCATGATCACCACATGACATCAAAGATTCAAAAGGATCCAAATAATAATTGATATCTGAAAATGATCTTACTTGTAATCCGTCACCATAAACCGTCAATGGTTGATTTAAAAAGGTTTGTCTGATCCAAATACCAATAACATTTCTATATTTATCCCAAATATTTTGATAAACACCAAAAACATTATGTGGACGAACAATCGTATAATTTAAACCAAAAAATCGACCTGCAGCATGAAGATCTTGCTCAACTGCGTATTTTGCAATTCCATAAGGATCTTCAGGTAACGGTTTTTGTGATTCTACAAAGGGTGGATCTTGAGTTCCATAAACGTCCATTGAAGACGTAAAAACAATCTTTTTTACTTCTTGGTTAATACAATTATTGATAACGTTTGCAGATGAAATAATGTTATTAGTGTAATTAAAGTTTCTTATAAAAGGGCTTAAACCAACAGCAGCATATGCAGCAAAATGATAAACATAATCTGGTTTTTCATTTAAAAATACTTTTGAAAGTGTATTAGCATCAGCAAGGTTTATTTTATAGAAAGAAACTTTTTCATCAACAAAATCCTGATAACCACCACTTAAATCATCGATACCAATAACTTTGTATCCTTTATTCAAAAGATGACGAGAAAAATTTGCTCCTAAAAGACCAGCAACACCAGTGATCAGTACTTTCATTTTTTACCTCAAAAATTCATTCAGAAAATTACACCAGATCCATCAATTTTAAAACCTTGGGAGTTGTTTCCTCATAAGAACACCTATCTCTAACTACTCTTCTTAGCTTATTGATAGTTTCATTTTTCCAATTTGTGCTTTCAACTTTTATTTTATTCATTAATGAATCTGCAATATCAACAATATCAGAAAAATCAGGATTCGCAAGATATTCATAATTTGCTAAATTCGCTATGGTTGTATATTCATAATTGTCTAGCCAAAGAGGTAAACAACCAAGATCAATACATTCTCTTGCAACAGTTCCACCATAGCTGTCTTGATCATATAAACCTACCGAGATATGGCTGTGTTTTACAACAAACTTAAATTCATCACGAGTCAGAGCATTTGAAACAATCGATACGTAACCATTTTCACCACACAAAGTAGACAATTCGTCATTTGAAAACTTCTGATTTGGATTTCCAGCGATGACAATAAAATCATTTCTCTTCTTTCTTAAAAGCGGAAGAATATCAAACATGAATTTACCACAATTTGTGTAATCACTTGATCTTCCACGACCACCAATTCTATTTGGAACAAAAATTACAATTTTATCTTTAATAATTTCAAAAAACTTTTCAGTATCAAATCTTATGTTGTTGTTGTCAACTTTTGTATTGATTTCTTGGTAAGAATAACCATCATCCCACGGACAAGATTTGGATACAACCATGTTTAAAACTTCTTCACGATACATCTTTGAAAAAGATTCAAAGAAAACGTTCATGGAAGATTCACACTGCCAGAAATTATAATCTGCCCTCATGGCAGCTTCACATTGTCCCATCCACAAAGATGCATCAACTGGAAACTTAGGACATTCTGGGTTGTCGATAAAATGAGAATGAACAAAAAACCTTGGTTGATACTTTGCCTTTAATTCAAAAAGTGCTTTGAAATTTCTAAGATGCATAGGATCATTTATGTATACAACATCATATCGATCACTAGAATCCAACTTTAAAAGTTTTGATATTCCTTCATAATCAAAATCAAATCTAGTTGCTAACGCATTTGGAATAATATGGTGGGGCAAATAACTTAGTCTACCCTCAAATTCATCAAAAATATCACGATTAAGAATTAATGGACTAGTTACAAGTTGATCAAATGTTGGACCCATAACATCAATTTTTAAATCTGGTACTGATTTCAGCATGACACGAACCCTACCCATGTTCATTTGCCAGCCTGAATCAGCCTCCAAAATGAACTTTCCGTCTAATCCATAATTTGATAATTGCGTCTGAATTAAAAGTTTTTTCATATATTATTCCAATTCAAAGTAAGTTTAGAAAAAGATCAATTTCTTCAATTTCTTTTTTTAAATCCTCAGAATCAACATTCAAAAACATGAATTGGCACTTTGTCCAACAGGAAAACTGTCTATAAAGATCATCCAACTTTTTCAATTTTAAACCAGTAAGAGTAGGATCTAAATCATCAACAATATTGTTGTAAGTTGATCTGTACGTTACAATCAATTTTGTACCAATTTCTGAATGAACATCATCTATGTATCTTAGACAGGATTCATCAGAAACACGACCAAAAAATTTACTATAAACCCACTCACAAGGATATCCTCTATCAAAGATAGCGCTGTGTCGTGTTTGTTTTAAAAAATCCACCATCCGGGTGTCGGCATACCGAGTATCCATGATGAATTTATCTTGATTTTTTAAGAATGTGTTTCTTTCATCGGATGATTTAAAATATGGGATCCCTGTCAATCTTGAAAGTTTAGTGGCAATATTTGTTTTACCACACATATCCACACCAGTGAATATGATTACGTTCTGTTTTGTTGTATTACTCACATCATTCATCATACATCAGATTTATAGCTTTATTCACCACCAATGATTTTTAATTTCCATGATGTTGTTGAATGACCAAAATCATTTCTTTCAACCTCGGAAAGACACAAAGAATATGGATCAAGTTTTTTACCTTCATTCCATCCCCACACATTTATTCTATGAGTTTTTCCAGATATTCCTATGGCTTCAATCACAAGAAACAATTTACCGTTCTTTGTTTTTTTAGTTGTCGTTGCTTGAACACAAAACCAACAAATATCTTTCTCACCAACTTCAATGTTTTCAATAGATTTGACACCTTTTTCAATCAATTTATTAAGAACATCAGGATCAACAATCATCATTACGTCAGCGGAACCAAGGTGATCTACAAAATTTTGCACTCGCTCTTGCCGTGACCACGACTCAAGATCTCGAGTCTTATCAATGAGTTCATGAAAATTCTTTTGTCCTAACGTCGGTTCCTTCTTTGTCGACTTCTTGATAAGATCGTTGCTTTCAACAACAACAAAATGTAGTTGATTATAGTTTTCAAACATCCTCCCGGGACCCACAATTTCCATGGAATCAAAAGCCTCGATCTTGATGAGCGACTCTAATCCCTTTTTGTTGAACTTAGAGTGACGCCAAGATCCATCAGAATTCCACAAAAATTCATCCATCGATTTATATG